>Ga0209629_10000827_pt1 | contig 18115 bp, 15 predicted proteins | sample TergutCu122P5_FD_187286 | JGI IMG/M metagenome (GOLD analysis project Ga0209629, IMG submission 187286) | Cubitermes ugandensis P5 segment gut microbial communities from Kakamega Forest, Kenya - Cu122 P5 (SPAdes) (version 2) | ecosystem: Host-associated > Arthropoda: Insects > Digestive system...
CTTTAACGAGTCAAATTCTTCATAATACCCTTCTGCTATTGTTAAAAATTCTTCCTTGTCCATAACTATCTATCTTTTTTACTTGCAACAAAGATAGATAACTTTTGCGACAATTTGAAATGCACCCCTTTTTCCAAGCTTTGACACCTCGCCTCCCAATTGATCAAAAATGTCAAGTCCGAAAATATAATTTTCTCCTTTAAACTCCAATAATAACTGTTTTGCTACTTGTTTTTTGTTTTCCATATATCTCTGTTATTTATTCAATTCTCAGTTCTTATTCAAAAAACGGCTTAAGGAAATCAATCGCTTGTTTGGCTGCCGCCATGGGATTGGGCTTGGGTAAAATTTCCACAGCCAACCATCCGTCGTATTTCACCCTTTTCAAATGCGTGAAAATATCATTGAAATCGGTATGTCCCCAGCCCGGAGCCAGCCGGTTGGAATCGGCAAGATGAATATATTGAATGTAATCGATGTTACGGGATAATTCTTCCCCTATCTTTACATCTTCAATATTCATGTGGAATGTATCCGGCATTAATTTTAAAGTCGGATGATTCACTTTTTTTAATAAAGCTACTCCTTGTTCTACTGAATTAACAAAATTAATTTCATACCGGTTAACAGGTTCCAGCGCCAGACAGACATTTTGCAAAGCAGCGTATTCGCATAATTCTTTTATTACTTCCATAAATCGCGCTTCACAAGCTTCTATTTCATTATTTCCAATCCAGCCCCGTATCCTGCCTATGTTTACCATGGGGCAAAAATCTGCAGCCAGATCAATTAGTTCTTTAAATATTCTTTTTACTTCATTTCTTTTCTGTATGTCTGCATCTGTAAACATTAATCCGCTTTCTGCAAATACTTGTCCGGTTGAAATACAAGAAACTTGCAATCCGGTTTCATTAAGGAGCGATTTTATTACTTGCGGATTTACCTCATCTGCATTTTTCAAGGCTAATTCAACTCCATCATATCCTAATGTAGCTGCATCCCGTATAGACTTTTCAAAGCCTCTGAACACAACAAATGCACTTGGAAGCGCATTCTCCGATGCTATTGCTATTGATAATTTCATACCTTAATTTATATGCGCTAAAAAACGAACCGGTTCAATTTTCCGTATAACAATCAAGACTATTACAAAAGAAACAGGATGTAGTATGCCGGAAAAGATAATACCTCAAGTGTATTTTCATTTCCCGATACTAATATATTTGCCGTATCGAAATTGATCCCTATGCTTGTATCCGCTATTTGTTTCGCAATTTCCAAAAAGATATGGGGAGGATTGCTAAAATCCATAAAACTCCATGCTCCGGGTTTCGAATGATCTTCATATACCAACTTAATTCCAAACTTTTCTGCTACCGGAACAATCTTTCTGAAATACTCGACTACTAACTGTATTCCCTGTTTCACAGGTGTTTCCGGATGAGCTTGACCGGCTGTTATACGTAAAAATTTTGCGCCTAAGTTCGATGCTAAAGCAATATCATGCCGCAAATATTCAAACTCCCGTTCTCGCTGAAGCGCATCCGGATGAGTAAAATCCGGATAGGTTGTAATCATTACCGGTTTAATTCCTTCTTCTTCAAAATCTTTATTCAATTGATTAACATAATTCGGAGTATGATTTTTCAACTGAATGATTCCCAAATCAAAACCATCTAATTCAAGTTTCTTGCATAAATGGGCATATTCCCGAATGGTCATTTCTCCATTAATTATTGCGGAGAAAAGGGATACGGATAAACAACTTAATTTCATCTTATGTTTTTTTAATATTGATTAATGATCCAAAGGTAAATATAAACATTATTAAAACGTATTAAATATTTTTGCATATTCTTTAATTATTTAATCTAAGTTATTAATCATGCACGGTACACATAAAAAAAGCCGGATTCTCACGATTCCGGCTTTTCCGTGTTAATTATTTAATTTTTAGTAGTAGAAAAAAATTAATCCAAACGGGACTAATAGAGGGAATTTCAATTTATTTTATTGACATGCAACGCTAACTTGGATTTCAGGTTGCCTGCTTTGTTTTTATGAATAACATTATTCTTTGCTAATTTATCCAACATTGCGCTAACTTTTTTGTAAAGTTCGACGCCTTCCGTTTTATCGGTAGTTGCACGAAGTTTTCTCACAGCGTTTCTTGCTGTTTTCGCATAATACCGGTTACGCAATCTTCTTGTTAGCGTTTGCCTGATTCTCTTTATAGCTGACTTGTGATTTGCCATTTTGTTAATTTCGTATTTTAATTGTTTTTATTATTTTTGTAGTCCATAGGGGAATCGAACCCCTCTTTCAAGAATGAAAATCTTGCGTCCTAACCGATAGACGAATGGACCGGTTTTTATTTTGCGGGTGCAAATATAGAGATTTTTTATGAATTAACAAAATATCTTGCAGAATTTTTTCTAACTTTGTGAGTATGTTATACAAAACGCGAGGAATAGTATTGAACAGTTTACCCTATAATGACGCTTACGCCATTACGTTGATATATACCGAAGAGTTTGGGCGGGTATCGTATCTGACATCGCAATCGAAAAGCCGGAAATCCAAAGTTCCCCGTTCGTTGTTTCATCCTCTGGCGATTTTGGATTTGGAAGTAGAACATCAGAATTTGCGGGATATTCAACGTATAAAGGAAATTAAAATCCACATTCCTTTGATACATATTCTGACCGATCCTGTGAAAAGCGCTCTGGGTATTTTTCTGGCGGAGTTGATAAGCAAAGTAATCCGTGAGGAACAAACCAATCGTCCGCTTTTTGATTTTCTTTTGCAATCGGTGCAGGTTTTGGAACTGACCAATGTTTCTCCCGCTAACTTTCATTTGGTATTTATGATTCAACTCAGCCGGTTGTTGGGATTTTATCCCGATGCAACCGGTTATCAGAAAGGAATGTATTTCGATATGCTGAATGGAATTTTCAGCCTGAATAAGCCGGCGCATGTTGATTTTCTTCCTCCGGACGAGAGCGCTGTTTTCTATAATCTTTTGCGGATATCATATAATAATATGCCGACATTCCGGTTTTCGGGGCGGGAACGCCAAAAGATTATTCACCGGATATTGGATTATTACCGCTTACATTTGAGCGATTTTCCTGAAATAAAATCCTTAGAGGTTTTACATGATGTTTTTTCGCCGGAAAGCATAAAATAATTCATAATTCATAATTCATAATTCATAATTCATAATTATCATTAGTAAAAAACCCATTACTGACTACTCTTTACTGACTACTGACTACTATATTCACAGGGCGCAAGACCATAATTCCGGTACAGGTTTGAATCATAGAGCAATAGTTAATCAGCGATTGTTGGTTGACTATTACTTTTTTAGCTGTAGAGGAAGCATGAATGAACGTTAACTCGCCGTTGCGCCAATAGGCAATGCCAACATGTGAAACATCCAAACCGGGAATAGCGGTTGTGAAACAGATAATGTCTCCGCTTTTTATCAACGATTGACGTTGGGCAATTTCTTTTTTGGGAATATAGTAACAGGTATTACGCGCATTGATTGTCTTCTCAATAGATGCAATATGCTGAACTGCCGCCGAATCATTGGCTAAATGCGGATATTTCGTATAATTATCAGACATGTAATGCACGTTCGGTTTGAACTTTCGTCCGCCTAAAGCGTAAGTTACATCTTCAATAATTCCTTTTTCCACGTTATCGGAAATCCAATCGGTCGTGTAATGCAGACGGGAAACATAGCCGTTTATTAATCCTTTCCGGTAGCGGATTTTCTGCAATTCGCGCAGGAAAGAATCGTAATCCGGCGAAGGAAGCTGTGTTGTTCGCGACAGCGCTAAACAATTCTCTACAAAAGTCGTACAATCCAATTCGCGCAGATTGATAATCAGTGTTTCTTTGTCGGAGTCGGATCGTTCTAATGTTCCGGCAACGTAAGGGGTATCCAGAAAATAGAGCGCCGCTTGAGTCATTGTATTGTTTACAGTAGTTTTTGTCGTTGTCTGAAGAAATGTTTCTGCAATAGTCCGGTCGGAATCTGTTTGAGCAAAAGCACAATTAAACGGCAATAAAAGGAAAAGTAAAAATAATTTGTAATTCATAAACGCTACATATTTTGACAAAGGTAATGTTAATATTTGGAAATACATTCTAATATTATAAACTCTTGCAGTTCTGAAAAAATTGTTCTACTTTTGTTCGCAGATATTTACTGACGAATAAAACAAAAAGAATTATGGAATTTGTAAAAGAATTTAAGGAGTTTGCGCTTAAGGGAAATGTTATCGACCTGGCTGTCGGCGTAATCATTGGAGGGGCATTTGGAAAGATTGTCGATTCTTTAGTCAACGATTTAATTATGCCGCTTGTCTCCACTCTCATCGGTAAACCGGATTTCAGCGCTTTGTATGTTGTATTAAAGGGTACGGTTCCGGAAGGAACGCCTTTGGCAGAAGCAAGGAAAGTGGCGGGGACTGCGATTTTTGCTTACGGGAATTTCATCACTGTGGCAATTAATTTTCTGTTGTTGGCATTGGTTATTTTTCTATTTATCAAAGGAATTAATTCTCTGAAACGCAAAGAAGAAAAAGCTGCCGTTCCGCCCGCTCTTACGGCTGACCAAACTTTGTTGACGGAAATCAGAGATCTGCTGAAAAATAAATAATTACGGCATATCAGGTTTATGCGGATTAATTGAATCAATTATTTCCTTTCTTTTATTTCAACCGGAATGTAAGCGCTGTTTCGAGCCGGACCAATCGGATTGACTAAGGTTACCAAAAATTGATAGCGGTTTGGCTTGAGATTGGGAATAACTGCCGTTAATTCTCTGTTTAATTTTCCGTTTGCCGGAAGAATGTGAACCGGTTCGTTTAATTCGCAAGCGAAAAATTGAATTTTTCTTGTGCCGGGGAAAGCGCCAAACCCGACTTTGCAAGTTACGGGAAATTCGGAATGTTGAAAATCGATATCCCTGTTCGAAGGATTAATCATTTCTATATTGATGCGAAGCGTATCGCCGGAATAAAATACTTTTTGAGTTAATTCAAATTCAATTTTCACCCGATTGACCGATTGAAAATGTTCGGCAAAATATCCTTCAATGATTCGATCGCCCGCTTTATATTGTTGCGACTTACCGGGCATCGGAACGTAAACAAAAACCGGTTTTCCCTGATAATCCGATTCCTTTTGTAAAAGATCGAATTGCGTCGCGCGCGTATTGGCGGCGCTCAGCAAAAGCGATTCTTTATGCGTAAAAAAATGATAGCAGGATGCTCGTTGAAAAGAACCCGTAAAAACGACAGGCAAATCTCCGGCAACAGCTTCAATCTCTTTGTATTTCTTTTCCTTTCCGCTAAATTCCAAATACTTCGGAAGTAATCCGCAAGCTATGACAATGCGGGCAATCAGGAGAAGCAGAATGGAAGGGGCAATCCACCGTTTTACGAATCGCATCAATTTTTCATCCCGCATACTTTGCCGGTAAAGCAAAACGATGATGGGAATCGAACAGGCAACCGTCCAATGCGGCTCGACATATCGAAACATTGCAATCGTCAAAAAAAAGCCGATAAATCCGATAATCAAAAAATACAGTCCTCTTTCAAAAACATTGCTTGCTTTATGTTTAATTATAACATACACCACAGCCCCCAGCGTAAAAGGATTGAAAACCAAAAATTGATTGGGAATATATTCCAAAAGGCATGACCAAGCGAAACCGTTGTTCCGTCCTGCCATTTGATAGTTAATGCTTGGAAAACCCATCGATACCTGCCAATAGATATGTGGAATCAATAAAATCAAAGCAAGCAAGCCGGCAATCCAAAATTTATAGCGCGTCAGCAATTTCAGGTTAGACAAAACAATAAGCCCAATGACCAAAACAGCATGGTATTTACTGTAAATCAGTCCCGCCATTGAAACGGCAAGCAATAATACCGCCATAACGGATTCTTTTTCTAAAAATTTCCGGTAGCTCAACAGAAAAAGCGCCGTAAAGAAAAGGAAAGGCGCATCCGGAGTCGTAAAAAATCCGTAAGCCTGAAACATAACCAAAGACGCTGCTATAATAAAAAAAGTAAGGACTTTATTCGAATCCGGTAATTTTTCATCAATTAATTTCCAACATACCCAAAGAGTTCCAAGCTGAAGAATTACAGTCATAAAGCGAATCGAAAGATTCCCGCCAAAAAACAGTCTGGAAATATAAATCATTAAACCCACCATCGGCGGATGGTCAAAATAACCCCATGCCAAATTTTCACCGTATATATAATAATAGGCTTCATCATTGATTACTTCTGTAAAAACGGATTGAATAAAATTCAAAACCATCCATCCTGCAAGTAAAAAGAAGAAAAGCAGAATATAGTTGTTCTTTATTTTGAGAGCCAACGATCCCATAAATATTGATATTTTTTACTCGATTTCTTATTTTTCAAATTGTCCAAGTCGAAGGTAGCATAAAACTGTTGCTCTGAATACATTCCCGAACCGACAAAATGAAGCGTAAAAATAAATTTAAGCGTCACATTGCCGGTTTTCATAAGATAAGCATAACCGTCTAATCGGTCGTAGCGCGTTGCCCTGTAAAGCCGGTCGCCCCAATAAAGTTGGCTACGGTAGTCATCATAAAATTTATCCTGCGAAGCTCCCCGATAAAACGTATTAAATATCCCGATTCCCCTATACTCTGCTCTTAACTCCGAAAGAAGTCCCTGCATAACATACCAGCTTCCGATGGATGTCCGGTCGCGTTCGAGACCGACAGCCCATCCGGCATTGAAACTCAATTCATTCATCGGAGTTTTGGAGGCAAGGTCTATACCTAAAGCCGTCCATATCTTCCCGTTATCGTGCACGGGCGTATGATCGTCCGGATTTGCATTCGCCGCAAAGTGGTACATATATCCGAAATGTTGTCCGTAAAAGATATTCCGGTTATATCGTCCCGACCAACCCATAAAAAATGCTTCATGCTTCGTAAATGTTTGGCGGCTTGTCCAATCTAACCAAACATTCAGATAATCGCCGGCTTTGGGAGAAAATTCCCAAAACAATCCGGTCATAATCGGTCGGTAATTGCGAATAGAATCCTGAAAGAAAAAGAGCGGATATTTATCCAGCGCCATTGTGCGGGGAAAAGCCCCCATATTGAAACGGAAAGCTTTGCCTGTATATTCGTAATACGCAATCGGGTCGGAATATCCGATTGCCTTTGCGCTGCCGTATTCATGCATGACATCCGCTCCGACAAGAATGCGATGGGCGGAATCCAATCCCAAACCTATCTGAGGAACAAAATGCACTCCCGCCATCGTTTGCGAATCTCCGACCGGACATTTGGCAAACTCATTATTATCAAAGAAATTATGAAGTCCGACTTTATACAAAATATCCTGTGAAAATCCGGAAACGCAAGTTCCGAACAAAAATAGTAAAAAGATAAAATATATTTTCATTTTTCAGTATTATCCAAAATAAAAAGCGGATACGAGGTGCAAATATACTACTTTTTTAAAAACCTCAATTCATAATTCATAATTCATAATTTTTTCTTACCTTTGCAGTCGCAAAAACGAGGTGTAGCGCAGTCCGGTTAGCGCACCTGCTTTGGGAGCAGGGGGTCCCAAGTTCGAATCTTGGTACCTCGACAAGTGAAAGTCAGATAGTTAAGAGCTTGTTTCTTGAGTATCTGATTTTTTATTTGCATACAATTTGCATACAAGAGAGAGGCTTGATTATACTGATTGATTGAGTGCATTAGGGTTAGGGTTTTCGCTTAATCCGATATAGGAAAAGCAGTTTTTGCAATAATCTTACCTGTCGCTCGACGACCTGCGTCGAGCGACAGGGTATCAATTTCTATTTTTGCCAATCATTCAATTGAAGAACGATGCGATTTACCTGTTTTGCGTCTTGTGGAATCAGCAATACGGTTAGCGCTGTAGAGGTATTTGCAGGAACATCCGTTTCAAATCCGACCAAAATACTTCCCGGATTCAGAGCATCATATTCATGCGGGGATACGGTAGTCCATGTTTTCATCCGGATGTTGGCAGGCGAAGTCACTTGAAGCGTTAGCTTTTTACCGTCTTTTTTCAGTTCGATTGTATTTTTACCTGTAATTCTGGCATTTGCCATTGTAAGCATAGTCCAGCGGACAGTCGCCGGCTTGTCCGGCGTTTTAATTTCATCCCTGACCACAACATAGCTTTGGTTGACAATAGCAATTCCCCTGATGCAGGATTTCAGTTGACCTTCGAATACGCTTGATATATCGGATACAGCATTCATGAAATCAGGCTTGTCCGAATAACTGTCAATATTCGCTTTCCCTTTGACTAAATGAAGTTCATTGTTAATTGTCAGCGTGTTATGTACAAAATTGTTGTAGCGGAACACTTGCCACCGCTCCGAATTTTGTGCCATAGACCAGATGTTAAGTCCTTTACTTTCGAGCGAATTATAATCCTGCGCGCCAAAATCGGAAGCCCAACGCACTCCGCCGGCTTCCATGACAAAAGAACCTACATCCATGTGGGAATGATTACTGGATGCTGTGCCGCCTTTGAATCCGACAAACAGGGCTTTCGGGTCTGTCCATGAAGTTCTCATCAACGCTACCGGAGTAATCCCGTTACCTATCCATTGAAGTTTTTTGGGAGGATGGATATCCTGAATCCTTATTCCTGAACCCCAAATCAAAAGGGCGGGCAAGAGGCGGTCGCCGGTATATTCTTTGCGGTCGCCGGTCAGGTATGCCTGTTCCTGCCAGAGCAGGGATAAATCATTCTGCCGGCTTGCTAACCAAAACATAGCGGGAGTGAGGTCGCCTCTCAAACCGCAATCCGAATAATTGAAGCAATAGCCTGAAGGAGACGTCATGTTTTCGTAGTAACCGGCTGTATTCAAGAAGCCGGGTAGGGCAGAGAGGTTCATATCTGTTCCGATAGATTTCTCCAATGCGCTCAGAAACAGAATGTTTAAGCTCGTACCGTAGTTCCAGTAGCCGTAGCCTTCCGGATAAGCGCCGTCGGGAGCGTAAGCCCCCATCGGCAGATGAATGGTTTCAACCGCTCGATCGATAACTGTTTTTGCCAAGCCGGGCATTTCATCATATACAGCTAAAGCTCCAAAAGTCATGCCCGCATTACAGACCTGGTTCCAATTGTTGATAACCCTCAGAAAAGAATTATTCTCATTAATAAAGGAAGGATCGATTCCTTTTTGGAGAATAGCTTCACGAACTATTTGCCTGTCGTTGGCTGAGAGTTGGTCATACAGCCAGTCGTAACCGATAGACGCGGCAATGGTCATTTCCGCTACATCTAAGAAATGGGAGGGATTCCAATCGCTGAAATTGGAAATTGTGAGCAGTTCTGTCTTTGCTTTTTGCAGGTACTTATTTTCGTGAGTCATCCGGTAAGCGTATGAGAGATAGAAGATGCGATGAATAGCTTCGCGGGAAACAGACAATAAGCGCCGTCCGGTTTTTATCCGTTCAAGCGGAGGACGAGTGAGCATTCGATCACATTCGTTCAGAACCGCCTGGTGCACTTTTGCCCAGGCAGGTTCTGATTGAATATTTTTACGAATGCCTTCTTCTTCGCCTTTCAACAAAAGAATTCTCGGATGCGAAGGCATTTCTTTTCTATTTGCTGCATTTTTCAATTGCGCTTGATTAACGGCAGGTAATAGAATACAAAGAATAAATAACAGTATTCGAATATTCTTTTTATAAATATTTTCCATATTATTTCATCTTATACCTCTTCATACTGATTACTGCGCTTTTACCTGCATTATTTACCGAATTAACATAAATGTAAGCTCGGTAAACGCCGTCGGCGGTTTCAATCCACATACCTGAATCGACCTTCATATTGATAGCATAATTAGGCATATTACTCATGTCGATTTGTTGAAAATCGACATCATCAATATAAATACCGTATTGCAAGCGTGCTAAATGCCTGTCCTGCAAACTGTATGCCTTTCTTATCAAAGTACTCCGGTTCACTCCGGAAGGCAAAGTCACTCCCGGAAGATATTCCGTAGCCGCAGGCGATACGAAGGCATGTTCAAAAGAAATACCCGTAATACTCCGGTAGAGATAAACCAAATCGATCTGACTGGCTTTTGACGCAGCATCGGCGGCATTATAAGCAGCCATATCGGCGATGGAAATATAGCAGAGATTATTGTCGCTAACCGGAATATCCAATTTCATATCCATCATGGATACAGGATAGGGTCCCATTTCGTAGGAAACTTTTTCTCCCGTGCTTCCTTCCGATGAAAAGACAAAACTTACATCCTTTCCTTTTGCTTCACTTGGAATGATATAGATGTATCGTAAAGTAGAAGCGCAGGTATCTACGGTGAATGTCACTTTCGTTTCCGTTCCTGAGGTAACCGAAGCAGACCCGACGACAACTCCAACATCGACTCCGCTGGAGTTGGTATAAAACGATCGGTTATCCATATAGGTTCCTGCTGCTCCTGCTATATTTGCAGTTACGCTGGCAGAAAGAATTTTTCCTCCATTGTAAGGCAAAGCCATAGCATAAGCAAATTCGATGCTCTGACCTGCAACATTAGGACCTAAGCTTCGCTTAATGCAATCGTTCTTCAACACAGTTCCTGTCCCTGAATCGTTTTTATCGCAGGAAACAAAGAACAGCGGAACTAAAAGCAGGATGCCAAAAGCTGTTTTTAAATATGTATTTTGCATAATTCGTTGTTTTTAATGTTAATAAACTCCATCAGGGCTTCTTTTGAACAGTAATATTTACCGTATAGGTTTTACGAACCAACCGGTTACCAGAGATAACGGTGTATTGTTTCGGATTGTTTAGATCGGAAAAATCAACCCTTCCCGTAATTTTAGGATCTAATTTGGCGTCTGTTACCAGCGTAAACTGCGGATAAAGATTTTTCAAATCCGTACCATAATATACTTCTACCTTAATCGTTTGATTAACCGTATCAATAACCATTGGATTCGCTGCATTGTTTGTCCGAACCGATTGAAAATCGGCACCTAACAATTCGAAATTACTGACGTAACATTCGCTGCGTCCTGTAATCAACAGCCCGTCTTCGTCAACCGGAAACTTTGTACAACTTTGTCCGGCTGAAACAGCAAATAAAGCTAATAATATAATTTTCAAATATTTCATAATATTCTTAATTTTAAATTCTTAATTCTTAATTCTTAATTCTTAACTCTTAACTCTTAACTCTCCTACATCCATGGTTTATTTTGTTTTAAATTCGGATTCCGGTCTCTTTCTCCGGGCGGAATACGGAAAATATAACACCTTTGGTACCTTAATTGATCCAAATTTTGGAAATACCGGTTCATATTAGCTCCGTTCGAGTCGATACGCCAGATGCCGTTTCCGTCTTTCGGCGGGCACCAAACGCGTTCGATGGCTCTCCAGCGGCGGATGTCAAACGGGCGTTGTCCTTCTCCTATCAATTCGATGATACGTTCCTGTTCGATAGCAGCAAAGAAGGAGGCTTTGTCGGCAGTCTTGGAAGCTGCCAGCGGCGGCAGGTTTCCGCGATGCCTGACTTTATTGACCAAGTCGATAGCGTCGGCTTGAGGACCGCTCAGTTCATTGGTGGCTTCGGCGTACATCAGATAGACATCAGCTAAGCGCATAACGGGCCATGCAAAGTCGCCGTCGCTTCGTCCCTGTCCGGCATAATTGCGGACAAATTTACGGAATACATAACCGGAATTACAACCGTCGGTATTGTAAGTAATCAAACCTACATCAGCGGAAGTGAACCATGTAAAACTTTTGTAATTACCGGCGGTAATCGTTGCATTCCATGTTTTATAGAGGAAAGGACACCAACCGGTCGATTTCAGGCTGGTCATCCCGATGCTGCGTTCGAAATCCCATTGGATAGTAGCTTTCATCCGGTAATCACGGTCTTGATAGCTTTCAGGGTTGACTGCTGAATTTTTAAGCAAACGGTTGGATGTTTTCACTCCGTTCACGACAGTTGAATCGCTTGGAATTTTCGGAATCAGCTTATCGCAAAAATCTCCGGTAACAATCGATTGATAGCGGTCGGCAATTTCGTAACGCGGATGTATCCAGCATTGGGAACCTTCGTGCGAACGTCCGGCAAAATCGCGCATCAGCTCTTCGCCTTGTCCCGTTCCTGTTCCGCCATGCGTAAAGACCATGATGTTTTCGGGATCGCCGTTTGCAAGCGGAGTAAACAGATAATAATAATTCGGCAGATTATCTGCTTTTCCCGGAGGATCGCAAGGTCCGGGATCTCCATTTTTATACAATGTCAGACCATAATCATTGATTACTTTTTTGAAATCTGCGGCTGCACCTGCGTAAGCAATTTGCGCTTCGCCTTCGCTGGGAGTAAATCCGTCTAATTCAGGCCAGCCGAAATGGTTCCAGCAAGCCCAATACAATTGCAGCTTTCCACGGAAAGCCAAAGCCGCCGGTTTGCCTGCGCGTCCCAAAGCCGAACCTTTAACCGGCAACTTATCAAATGCGTAGTTAAAATCCTCCATAATGAATTTCTTAACATCGCCGATAGGCGTGCGGGAAATATTCGCTACTTCTGAATTATCATAAATGATATGATCGATCAACGGAACGTCGCCCCACATGGAAATTAGCTTGAAATAAACCATACCGCGAAGCAGGCGGGCTTCCCCGATAATGGTTTCCAAGTTCGTTATTGTCGCAGGGCTGGCAGTTTCTTTCATTTTATCCAGCATTTTAGTAACATTTTCTATTACGTAGTTTGTACGATTTACGCCACCATACAGGTAGCGGTACATTTTATCGAAATTGGAATAGTTCGACGGGTCTGTCCAATTGTCCTGGTAGGCGTCTCCATGTAGTAGGTCTCCCCCCACCGTACTGTTGTTATCGCTTCTAACTCTTACGTATTCGCCAAGCCCGTCGAAGTAATAATCACGGTCGAATACCGGACGCACTGCGCTGTAAGCGCCATTCAGCGCATAAAGAGCATCGCTTTCCGAATTCCAGAACATAGCCACCGCGACATCTGTTGTAGGTTGCTGTTTCAGCAAATCTTCCCGGCAGGAAGTTGTCATATATATCATACCAATACATAATATTGATATGCAGATGGCTGATTTTATATTTATTTTCTTTTTCATATTGCCACAATTTAAATACTGATATTTATACCGACAGAATAAGATTTAATTAACGGATAAGCATCGTTTACGTTGGATGTTTTTTCCGGATCCAATCCTCTGAATTTGGTGATTGTAAAAATATTTTCTCCAGATCCGAAGATACGTATATTTTGCAATCCGATTTTTTGTAACAAGCGTTTGGGCAAGTTATAACCGGCTTGCAAATTCTTGAGCCTGAGGAAAGCCGTATTATCCAACCAGAAAGTTGTTTCTTCCCTGTTTCTTCCCTGACCTCCCAGACGAGGCCATTCGCTATCCCGATTGTCCCATCGCCAAGGCTTGTACCAATGATCCCATGTAGTGGCATAACGTTGTGAATTGAAGTTCACATTGTTGTAATTGGTTAGCCAGAAAGCTTTTCTTCCTGCCGATCCCTGGAACAGACAAAGTACATCGAAGCCTTTATATGCGAGGTTGATAGTCATACCGTAATTGGTGGTAGGCATATCCCGTTGATAATTCGGATAAGCTACCTTATCATTTCCATCAATGCGACCATCGCCGTTTACGTCTTTCACGAGGATGTCGCCGGGAGCTGCCGATTGAGGCGTAGCCTTATAAACATCCTCCCATGTCTGAGCAATTCCCATGGCTTGATAAGCATAAACGAAATGCCAGGGCATGCCTACGTATCTCCATTCTTTGTCTAAGAATCCGTACCAGGATTCGAGAACGGTTCGATTATAAGAAGCGTTAAGATTGATGGAGTAGTTGAATCCCCTTATCTTGTCTCTCCATGTCAGATTGGCTTCTACACCCCTGTTACGCAGGTTTCCCAGATTTTGGCGGGGAGAATCGTAAGCGCCGGACAGTTGAATCGACAAGTCGGTTGGATTATTCATTCCCACGGTTAACCGGTCGTAGTAATCCAATTCCGCGATAAACCGGCTTTTCAAAAATCCAAGATCCAAACCGATATTTGTTGTATTTACTTTTTCCCATGATAAGTTGGCGTTAACCATTTTACTGTAAACAAATCCTTTAGTAATGCTTCCGCCGAGCATGTAATTTCTGGTTGCTAAAGTTTGCTGTTGTTCATAACGACCTACTCCGATGTTGTTACCAACATTTCCCCAAGAAGCGCGCAGCTTTCCGTAATTCAGCCATTTTTCGGTCAATGATTTAATAAAATTCTCTTCAGTAAACCGCCATCCTGCAGCTACGGAAGGGAAGAAACCGTATTGATGTCCGGGTAGGAACTTGGAAGAACCGTCGATCCGGAAATTCGTTTCAAAAAGGTATTTATCATAAGCCGTATAATTGAGCCTGCCAACGTAGGAGCGCAAGCCTTCCGTGCTGGAATTACCCCCTGTTCCCTGAATATCGGTTAAAGCAGCATCAATTTCATGCAGATTGGGATAGATACGATCGTTCCGGGAACTCATCTGATAGCGTTCATACCAATATTCTTCGCTGTAATTGAACATCGCGCTGATGGCATGTTCCTTAGCAATCTTCAGGTCGTAGTTGAGTTTGCCATTCCATTGGGTTTTATATCCTGTGTTGGTGTAGTTGGCAACCCCTGAATTGACGCCATAATAAACGCGGGAACCAAAAGTTCCGGTCTGAAAATTGTATGCCGTAGCAGGCATGCTGGCGGTGTAACGAAACTGATTGTAATACCGGAGCGCATAATCAACTTGAGCTGTAAGTCCCTTGACGGGAGTCCAATTCCAATACATTGTTCCACTGGCTTGCTGTCCATTTTGATAGTTCAGTCCATTCATATAATATACGTATGGATTATAAGCCTGAGCATCTTCGTTGTATGCCATTACTCCGCCAAAATAACCGGTCACCGGATCGTAAGCGGTAATACCTGCAACAGCATACATCAGGTCAAAGCCGGAAGTATTAGTTGCAGTATCGTCCGTGTAACCGTCTTTCAAGGCATAAGTGTATTTGTTCCAGCTTCCGCCGAATTTAACGCCGACATTCATGTTTTTCTTCACTTTGTAATCATAGCTAAAACGGGCATTGTAGCGGTCGTAATCGTTATTGATCTGCAAGCCTTCTTCTTTATATATTCCTACCGAAAGATAAAAATTTGACTTGTCGTTTCCGCCTGATGCCGAAACATTGTAGCGTTGCATAATCCCATTGCGCATTGTGAGTTTCCACCAGTCGGTATTGGGATACCGCAACGGATCGATCATGCCCAAGGCTAACCATTGATCGACCGTTCCATCTTTGAATAACTGATTGGAACGAAGCGAACCGACGGCAGTGCGTTCTTGCTGGAGCAAAATAGCGCGAGGATAATCCGCCATAAATTCATAGTTTTTAATCGGATGATTCACAGCGTAAGAAGCCGTTACATCAATACGCGCCCTGTCCATATTTTTTCCCGATTTAGTCGTAATCAGAACAACTCCGTTAGCAGCCCGGGAACCATACACGGCAGAGGAAGCAGCATCTTTCAGTATTGAAACGTTTTCGACATCGTTCATATCGAGCATGTTGATATCTACATCAGGCATCCCGTCCACTACAATCAGCGGACTGGAATTGTTAACCGTGGACATGCCTCGAATTCTAATCGAAAAGTCGTTTTTACCCGCCATCCCACTATTCTGAATAATAGATAATCCGGGCATCAAACCGGCTAAACCGCTGGAAACGTTTTGGACGGAGCGGGACGACATTTGTTCGTCCACCTGCACGGCAGATACGGCGCCGACTAAGTTTGCCTTTTTCTGCACGCCATACCCAACTACTACGACTTCGTCGATTTGCTGGGTGTTCTCTTCCAGAAGGATATTCATTACAGTCTGATTACCTACAGGAAATTCACGAGTGGTGAAACCCAGATAGGAAACAACAAGTACAGACTGCTTGTTCGGAACATCAATGGAAAACTTTCCGTTTTCATCCGTATTCGTACCGATGTCTGTACCTTTTATTTGAACATTTACACCAGGCAATACGCCTGTCTTGTCACGAACCTGTCCGGTTATCCGGATAGGCGCTTGTTGCTGATCGGCTGTTTCTTTCGTGTCCGCTGAAGGATGATTGTCTGCATAAGTTATGGGAAAACATAACAAAAGCATACAGACCGTAATGCGAACAAAAAGCGACAACGCGAGCGTTCGAATCTTCTCAATGCATTGAAGCGCTGATAAAGAAATGATTTTCATAGGCTTTTCATTTTTTAAAATTAATAACTCTGATTTTTTTATTATTTGTTACTTTTGTGCTTTACAAATTTTCTGCAAATATAACTATTTTTTATTAAAAAACAAAATTTAGTTAAAAATGCTGTATTTACACAATATAAAAAATTCATGTATATTTGTAACCGATTTAACATATATATAATGTCTGTCGAATTTTTTATTGCCCGAAGGATATACAAGGATAGAGGAGAAAGCCGGAATGTTTCCCCTCCGGCTATTCGCGTTGCTACCATCAGCATAGCCATAGGATTAGCGGTTATGATTCTTTCCGTAGCGGTAGTAATTGGTTTTAAGAAAGAAATTCGAGAGAAAGTGATTGGATTCGGATCGCATATTCAAATCAGCAATTTCGAGCTTAATCCGTCTTACGAGATGAAACCGGTTGCGGTGAGCGATACCTTAATGAATGATTTACAAAACCGGTTCAACATTCAGCGGGTTGAACCGTTTGCAACCAAGCCGGGCATTATCAAAACTGCGGACGATTTTCAAGGCGTGGTTTTCAAAGGGGTGGACGAACACTACAATTGGGATTTTTTCCGGTCGAATTTAGTTGAAGGAACGGTCTTAAATATCAGCGCCGACTCAATTCTTCCTGATGTAATTATTTCTCAGACTATTGTCAACAAACTGAATCTGAAATTGGGAGACTCGTTCACGGCTTATTTTGTTCAGGATCCGTTGCGAGTACGGAAATTTCATATCAAGGGAATTTACCAAACCTATTTTTCGGATTATGATAAAATTTTCGTAGTCTTGGATATTAAACAAATCCGGAAATTAAACCAGTGGGACGACGATATGGTCAGCGGTTTGGAATTATACGTAAAAGATTATAACCGGTTAGATGCAACGGCTGATTCGCTGTACTTTGAACTCCAGATGAAAAAAGACCGTTTAGACAATACCTATCTTGTCCAGTCGGTTAAACAACTGAAGCCTGAAATTTTCGACTGGTTGGGAGTTTTGGACGTCAATGTAGTCATCATTCTTGCACTGATGCTTATTGTTGCAGGATTTTCGATGATTTCCGGATTATTAATCATCATTTTAGAAAAAGCAAGTATGATTGGTACATTGAAAGCTTTGGGTCAGAACAATACAAGCATCCGAAAAATTTTCCTCTATCTTTCCGTCTTTTTGATTGGAAAAGGATTGTTTTGGGGAAACATTTTAGCAATAAGTCTGTGCTTGATTCAGCATTACTTTGGAATAATAAAACTCAATCCTGAAATATACTATCTTACCAAAGTTCCAATTGATATTTCAATTTTGTCCATTGTATTAATAAATACAGGTACGCTTTTTGTAACGCTGCTGATGTTGATTGGTCCTTCCTATTTGGTCGCCAATATTTCGCCGGCAAAAACCATCCGGTTTGAGTAAAATTTCTTAAAAAAATTTTGATATTGAAAAGAATAAATTACCTTTGTCGGCTTATTTGCAATGAAAAAAATAAATAATAATGAACGTTACACTAAACAAAGAGGATTCGGCAAATGCTACAATTACAGTCGATATAGTAAAAGCCGATTATGAAAAGGAAGTAGAAAAATCTTTGAAAGATTTGCGTAAAAACGCAGAAATTCCGGGATTTCGCAGAGGGATGGCGCCGCCGGATTTCCTTCGTCAAAAATATGGTAAATCCGTATTGCTTGAAGAAATCAACAAGATAGTATCCAAAAGTCTTACCGATTATATTCAG
>Ga0209629_10000829_pt1 | contig 18107 bp, 9 predicted proteins | sample TergutCu122P5_FD_187286 | JGI IMG/M metagenome (GOLD analysis project Ga0209629, IMG submission 187286) | Cubitermes ugandensis P5 segment gut microbial communities from Kakamega Forest, Kenya - Cu122 P5 (SPAdes) (version 2) | ecosystem: Host-associated > Arthropoda: Insects > Digestive system >...
TATTGTACATTTTCTGGGCAACACTGTTACATGTATAATATTAATACCAATTTGTTGCACGGTGGTTTTATTAATTATTGCTCCAACATGTTTCAGCTTCAGTTCTTGGCCATCTTCCAAGAGCATAGAAGTTTTTCGATGTGTGCAGCTTATATGCCAACTTATTTGGCAGAAGTTTTAAATATATGATTGTAATTATAATTAAAATCCTTAAAATTGGTTTGTAAAATATAAAATTATTTTAAGTAGAAATTGATGTAATTTGTGTCCAAACATGTGGTTAACCTTTTTTCAAATGAAATAGTCCTGGAATCTGTGAAGAAGAATAATGAAATCTAATTAGGACTTTAAGTATTAAATATGAAAGATTTATGCCATGTGTATTTCATAATACATAACAACTGTCAGTTACCTGGTGTTCTGGCTGTCACTGTGTGGACAACACATTCACTACTTTGTGAGAGACATGATTTCACAAAAAGTTGTTCTGGAGACTATATAATTTCTTGTGCATGTCTGTACTCCCACAAATATGGGTTTTTCATTGCACATATTTCTATTTCTTTCATTATTATATATACATTTCAGTTTGCAGCATATCTACAGGACTGTTTTCTTGCAGGATGATATAATGAAGTTCAATATTCGACTTGCTGATTTGTTTCTCTTGAAGCTGAAGATTGAGGCAGCCATTGGACAAGAAACATTAAAGATTGATCGATACAAATACATTGTTCATAAACGGCTGTGTCTTTACCTAAAAGTGGAAAATCTGAAGTAAGTAACAACAATGCAAATGGTATTGTCTGTGATGTAGTACAAAGACTTTACCAAGAAGATCTTTGCCTTCAAAATGTCATGAGATTTTATGGTACGTGCATAAATGTAATTTTATTTACACCCATTAAAAAGCACAGCCTTCCCTGCACTGATTTTTACTGAAGTCACTAATACCTAACAACATTCTGTGTAAATCTCATATGGAATTTCATCCAAATCAGAAAGGTTTTCAGGAAACTCACAATCACTCAAAATATTGTTATGGACATCCCCTCTCCCAAATTTTATTTAAATCACAAAATACAGGCAAGATCATTTACACCTTTCAGTACAATAAGGCTTTTACTGCACCAGTTATGGTGATAGTGGTATTGATTATTCCTTGTGTCAAGATTGGGCATGGTAAATTTATTTGACAGTGATCTGGGTTGCTTATACAGTATTTACATACTTTTTTCTTCACAACTGTCACACATGTCATATTACTAGATAGTCCATACCCACGAATGAATGAAATTTAATAAAATTTGTAGGGGTTTTGAAAAAAGATCCAAATTGTTCTTCAGCCATCATTTCAGGAGATATGTTCCTGATTCTTAAAACCATATTATTTTGATATTAATTTTTCCTTTTTATCCACCCTTTAGAATGTATGGACTTGAAGACATAGTGAGAATTTTTGTGTGGGGAAGAAGTCCCATTGTAGTCTCCGGTTTATATTTGTCCTCATCTATATGCAAGTGTATGTGTGTGTGTGTGTGTATGGGAAGGAGGCATATAAAGGTAGACTTCACCTTGTCTGTCCCATTAAGGCATGCAGGGGGAGAAGAGATGTAACTCTTCTCGCTCTTGACCTTAGCACTAGCTGGAGGTGAGAGGTGAACTTCTTTCTGTATTATTTTATTTATTTTTTTATTTTTATTTTGATACTGTTAGGATGGAAAAAATTAAGCAAGAATCTTCCAATTCAGCTCTACAAGATAAAATTCAACAATTGCAAAGTTGGTCAAATGAGTGTCGTGCTGCATACCATGCTGTGGTGGCTCGTGAGAAGCACCTAGAAAAGAACTTCAAGAAAGAGTTCCCTGAGGTATCACAGGTTGTTCTGGAACAGCTGTTAAAATTTTACAGGTATGTGGCACAAATATGACCGAAAAATAAAGTTCATATTTATGGTGGTACATATAAATTAATTTTCAAATATATAAAAGATGTGTGTGTGTGTGTGTGTACATGAAATATTGCGTTGATATCTGAATTATGACATTGTGATGAATATTGACTAATATATATTTAATAAAGCTTTCTCTGGGCAGCAGCCACGCCAGGTTGATCCAGACGACGGTGTCTCTTGTGAACACAAGAAACACATACATTTGGAAGAACTCAAAATGTCGGTGGTGATGAAATATAACATTAAGGGAGGTCATCACAACAATTTCAGTTGTACCTCAATATTAAACAGAATATCAGGATAAGCAGACCCTCTCATAAAGGAAGTAACTTAAATACACTTGAACACTAACAACTTTAACAGACGCAGTGGCTTCATTTTAATCTGGGACTGGTATTTCATAACCAGGACCAAGCAGGGAGAGCACTTAACCCTGCCCACCAGCTCTCATTAGCTCATGACTAGCTGTTATCAAAGGATTTGGGCAGGTACATATATGACATGGACTGACATCCAAGGTATACAGGTTCCCTGATTACAAGAAAATAGATGGTTCTCGAAACGCTGGTGTACTCACTGTTCAACTACCTGACATGACTGCTGGTCTGAGAAGTTTTATTAAATTAATAAGAACGCCAGTATTATGTTACAGGGTTATAATTATCTTTGACCAAATATTGTTGAGTGATTAACATTCCTATTTCATGTTTAGGGATATCATTTCAAATATCAACCTAGAGACATGATTTACAATTTACATTCTTTGTGGTTTTCCTTAGTCCATCTAGAAAACCGCCAGAACAGCACCTCATATTAGGCAATGATTACTTTCTTCCACACCCTTTTCAATTTATTATTCACTCCCCCCACCCAATCTTGTCATTTGATGCACATGATTTGAGCTATTGAAAGGGTCACTAAATAAATGTACAATAATTACTTCAAGAGAACTTTTTTACTAGACGCCGCCCTAACATGCATCAGCGAGCACAAACATCAGTGATATTGTTGAATGAATTATCTCGGTGCACCGTATCAGCAGATATGCCATCATTTCTTCCACCTGAACATTTGGACTTCCTGAAAGCTCTGGACCAGAATGACAGTTACTCCAATTCTCCACCAACTGTAAATGAAGATACATGGGCTACACTGTGTCGTGTGAGACGGGTGAAGGTGGAATGTGAGCTCAAGGTACGGTACAGTACCAGGAGACAGTTCACGATTCTTTGTTAAAAATGAAAGACATTACTCATAAAATAATTATATATTTGTCTGAGTTTAGTTGCAATTGCAAATACTTTTTAAAGACTTTGACGTAAGTTTCATTATGTCTTTATACCTATTCATCCATCCCCATACACAGTAAGAGAGACCACCTTACCAATTTTATTCATATTTATGGTGATAAAACCTACACTAAATTCTGGCATGCCAAGTGATTTTAGTTTGGTTTGTTGTTCTGATAAAATATATGTAGAGCACTTGCAGTACACCATTATAATTACACATGTGTTTAATTAACTTTAATTAATTATGAGAGCAACTTCACTATTAAGGGATGCTTACATGTATGATCAAAGATTAAATAGAAAAATTATTAAAATGTATTTTTAAGTGACTATTTTGATAAAATTACACACACACATTAATTTATTAAGTATTGTCATATATAAATATCATTCATTGTAACTGAATTTAGAGGCCTAACTGAGTCTTGCATATATCTTTCAATTATGCAAGTTTTTCAAGAACTTTGACATGAGCTTCTCTATTACACCAGTAGTAATGCTGTGTGTGTTTCATTAACTTAATTCAGGAAACATTTTAATGAAAATCCTAAGTGAACATTTATGATTTCTTGTGGGTCCACTGCTATTTTGATGCAACCTAAACTTGATATATATGCCCTAAAGAGTGGAGCTATAACTCCATTCCTCTGTATGTCATCATCATCATGTTTATTAAGGGTTAGGTGCATTCCCTGTTCCTTCCTCTGTATGTCTTCATGACATTATGGAAAGGATGTTACCTTTAACTATACCTTGCCATCATACTGATTTGCAATGCACTGCATATACATAGACACTAATACATATATATATATATATATATATATATATGTATGTCAGGTATGAATAACATGAAACTTTTTACTACCCACCTGAATGACACATTTACCTGTTCTGCTTGTTTTAACAGGCAAAGTGTTGTGCATTAGAGGTTGCTGATTCAGAGCAGACAGTGAGTGTGTACCAGAAGCAGCTGGCCACTGAAAAGCAACTTATCACAGCCTTGCAGGATGAAATTCATACAACAGAGGAACAGTTATTAGAACTTCAACATAATACAGAGGTAAGATACTTTCAATGCACAAATAATAGCATATATAAAGATCTTTGTAAAATGTAATCTTGCTACCAGTTCCTTATCCAGACACAAAAAAAACACTCATTTTATGTGTGTTTTATTTTTCTGTACCACACTCACTGGGAGTGATTCCTAGCATGGAAAAAAGAGATTTTTCTCTCCTTTGAAGCATCCAGGCTGACTCTTGATTCCACCCAGCCTTTTTTTGTATGGGTACTAGGGGCTCTTAGTCCACACACATCTAGTGCCAAGCTTAAAACGCATGGACTTATACTGCCACTTCCCCATATGCCTTCAGTGTTGTCCTTAATAAAGCAGAGGGACAGCTTTGTATCTTTATATATCACAACTTCATGTGGCATGGAAAAAAGAACAGAAACAATAAGACACACCGAACGATCAAATCAAAAGTTTTGCATGAAATATATCTTTGAAAAATTTAAACTGTCAGCCATCTGTTTTCCAAGGATCTGGGGTTTCTAACATCTTTCTGCACCTTAAAAGTGCGGTGACTGACCCAGTGAAAATTAAACATTGCACAGTAGATGGATAAGAACAGTAGTACTATTCAGTGCCTATGTGTATTATGTGTGAGTGTGTGTGTGTACACATGTGCGTGATGCTTACTTGAATTTGAGACTGGGACAAATGAAGGTATTATTTTGCACAGCACTGTGTGAGAAACCTCAACATACTGTGCTCTGCTGCTGTTGTGCTTAAAACTGTGTTAACTATGTCTGAAATTTGTGCCATTGAAAATGGATTTTTAATTTATATCTGAAAATAAAATAGCTGGTCTCAGCAATAATTATTTCTTTTTCCTCTTACTCTTCTCACTTATTAGTGTTAAACACTCATTAACATTATAAGTTTGTCACTGTTGCAGTTAATTTGATTTTTTACAGCTGCAGTTAGTAATGAAACAAGGTCTGGTTGAAATAACCACAACTGGATTAATATCTGATTTTGATGATGCTATACTGATTACGCGTGAAGAAGTTGAGAGAGTAAATGAGCTCGTTAAAGTAAGTACATTTTACACAAAGGGAGATTGGTAAGTGACAGTACTGACTGGAAACTTAATAAAAACTATGTGCTTTTATGAAATAAATTTACTGACCTTCAAAATTTTCTTTTTCTACTTCAAAATACTGAACTCAGTCACAAATGACTTTATACGAAAATGTTTGCCTTCTGATTGTACTTATTACAATATTTTTATGATCATTACCGGACCCAAAATGGTAACTGTTCAAGTCTTTAGAAATATAAAATCACCTGAGCTAGGTGAATGATGATCTAAACCTCAAAGTGTTACATAGGAAAATCTGAAGCATTATGCGGTAAAATATCAACTTGTTCAGTGAAATAACCACTCCGAAGCCTATGCCATTCATATATTCCAATATGAACTATATGAAGCCCTTTCTGAATTAATTTTTTATCATTTCCAATGTGTTATACCTATTTTACCTAAACATACACTGTACATAATGTCTTTATACTACTCACATATATATGGCAGATCTGTCAAGCAATATTTCACTTTATACGTGCACAATGAAAAGTGATGCATGTGACAGTTTCTGAAAGAATTAAACGAGCATGACACATACAGTGACCTATCGCATGTTCTCGACAAGCAGGATTTAGTCTGACTCTGGACAGAGCTTATGTCCTGTAACTTGCTTATTATCTCTCCTTCACTGAGGACATTCTAGGGCTTGAATGAAATATGTATGCTCTTACTGAGTGTTCTATATCCTATACAGACTGCAACTTCAGAGTGAAATACGAATACAGTGCCTACTAAAGTGTAATCTGTAGCTGCTAAAATGTAAGTTGCCTACTAAAGTGTAATCTGTAGCTGCTAAAATGTAAGTTAGCTTATAAAATGCAATTACAATTAGTCAGGATTTGAACAAAGGAAGATTTAATGTGTGGTATAAACTTCATGTTGTACCAGCATGCATCAACTTGAAATAGACATTTTACTCTGCCTTTTCATGTTCCTGTAACTATATAGTTTGGATTTCTGCCACCAGAAATAAGGAAAATATAGCAGAAAATTAAAAAAATAATTAAATGTTATCGGTCACTGAGTGGATTCCTTCTTCCTTCAATTGTTGCAAAAGTTCAATATGTACATGAGCAAAATGTTACAGAAGTTATGTGAGTGAAATAAAAATCACAAACAGAGCTAACTGAAACTTCTTACTTGGCATCTGTGTTGAAAGCTTCGGAATTTAATTTTAGTCCCTGACTATTCACTAAATTCCTACTTCACATGAAGGTCAAAGAAAACTTAAACTCTTGTTGCAAAATATGATGTATTACAGCCAATGGTTGAGAACTGTGTACCAAGACCCCACTGCTAATAGTTTAATATACTGCTGCCGCAACAAATATTTTCAGATGGCTGGTAACCAAAAGCTAGCAGCAATGCAAAGGGCAACCAACTTGCATCGAAGTATTATTATTAAAGAGTGGGAAAATAAGAAGCTAAAGATGGAGATTGGGGACCTTCAGGATCATCTTATTACCCTACAATCTATGAAGGTAGAAGTAAAGGCTCTACTAACTGTGTATTTTGCCACAGTTAATAAGAGCAATACGAAACAGTACAGTTAGTCCGTACTTGTGACGAAGACAAACATTGTGAAATTTCACTCATACAAACTTTTATATGGATATGCATATCCCCCCTTAGCTAATCATCTAAATATGAAATCAAACATCAGAAATCTTCTGAATAGAATCAGTGACTTGCATGTTTTTGACTTCAGGAAATAACATTTTTGGTTATTAATTTTGGTCACTTTTAGGTCATTTGAGAATGTAACCTACAATTATTACACTGCATTTCTGAGAACTAGCAGCTGTCTCCAGGAACATATCAGTGTTCCATATTACTTCTCAAGGGAAAAGTCCACAAAAGCAAATCCACACCATGTATCTATTTCTGCATGTAACACAGCTGATAATAAAATGGTGTGTAAAATGTTAACTGTTTAATGTAGCTATAAACCACTTCTTACAGGTGACAAGAGATACTAAAATGTTTCTCAGTAAGCAGGCTAATGGCACAGGCAAAAAAAACAGCATTCTTTCAAGTGAACAGGAGGTTGCGCTGCTCAAAGAGGTAAGACAGCAGCAACAATGCTGTCACTGAGAGTGCAGCCAAACTTGAGGATTGTGTTCGAAGAGGTCATCTGGATCAAAAATACTGTACAAATACACATACAGCTTTGATTCAAGAACGACATCAAGTATCCTGTAACCTTGAATTGAATGTAACTGTAGTAAGCTGTAAGCTTGATTGAATCGAGTTGTAGAGTAGCAAGTTGGCATCACTGTAGCCATTTGATGCTCTGCTTCTCTCTCTTTGCTGTTGGCATTATATCTTGTTACAGAGATGGGTTATTCAAAATGCCATTTAACATTCATAAACAAGGAATAAGCAAATTCAAATTAATATTACAATTTACACACAATTTTTATGGACAGTAGTCCCTTCCTACAAATGAATGAAGGCAATCACAGCTTGGAGGAGACAATGTTCTGGATGCTATGGAATTAAGCCCACATACCACATATAAGTGTAAGGAAAATTGCCATGAGAACTGGTACTGCACTGACACAGGTGTGGAGGATTTTGGAGCAATGGCTTTTTTCTGTATCACTTCCAGAAAACACAAAACCTTTTACCGGCAGATCACACCAGCCGCACTCTTGTGAATTACTGCAGACATGGCTACCAGTACTGCTAGCATTGTTCACTGATGAGGCTTAAGTTACACATGACAATATTAAAATACACAGAAATATCACTCTTGTGCACAGCCAAATCATAAGTAACCTTCACCAGAGGTTTCCCACAGGGGAATGATGCGAATACTACAGAACTACCTACTTGGACAACATTGTATGGAACAACATTTACACCTACTTGTTACAAGAATTTCTATAAAATGAACTGCAACTTTAATTAGAGGATATGCCTCTTGCAACAAGAGGATAATGTCACGGAGCACCTCCACATTTTGGAAGAGAGGTTACGGAGTACCTGAATGGAAATTACTCGTATCAAGCAATGTGGATAAGAAGTAGAAGACTGGTGACATGGCCAGCCCATTCACATGACTTAAACACTATGATTTCTTCCTTCAGATTTCATGAAATCTTGGGTGTACCATTTTGGTGAGCCAGAAATTATGGTAGCAGCTGGCAGAATGCAAGGCTGAAGCCATAAGAAATAAAATTGAACAGAAAAATGAATGCAGTGATGCCACTCAACATGCATGCAGACATGTGGTTTTTGTTTTTAAGATTTATCTGTAAATTTTTAAGTTATGCTGCCAAGGATTGAAAATTTATTCTGTATTCATAATTAAAGTGCAGTGGTCAGTGTCAAAAGGACCTGTAGTTTGTAAAGCACTTTTTGTTCCAAATTACCTCTAAACACACTTCTGAAGTTTGTCCAACATGTCACAGAATATTCTGTGTAGTTTAATTTAGTAACTGGTTTACACGAATGAAACTGTTGTAGTTGCATGATACCAATGTAGTTTGCATCCAGTCACTGTACTTCCATCTCCCACTCCATTTATGTAAGAAAGACAGCATCAGACTAGCAGTTTCAGACACATAAGCCACATGACCCCTCACATCAGAAATCACTTACATCCACTACCTGAAGCCTGTTCACATTATTTCCCATAATCCTGTACATCCAAGTTAGTGCTGAGACATAATCTTACCAATGACCACAGTTGTTTACTATTCTTACTTTGTGTTAGGTATTGTCACTGACAAGACTAAAATGCAAATGTGTGAAGGGCACAATGAGCAACTATGTGTTCAGATGTTTTTCTTTTTATCAGTCATATGAGAAAACAACTGAAGAAATTCAGGAGCAAATAGACGATACAGATAAGAAGATCCATACACAGACAAAAGAAAATCAGAAGTTGGACATGGAAGTTACAAGTCTCAGTGTAGATGTTAATGAGCAACAGTTACTTCAAGATTTGGAACTTAAATCAAGACAAACTGAAGCTGCAAAACAGAGGTGAGGTCTCAGCTTAGGATGGAATTAGATTACTTCTGTGAAAAGTTAATTGACTTTTAAAAGGGTTTATTTGGTAACAATTTTGAAAGTAATATAACATTTGCCAAATGTGACCTGTTTTATTCACTGGCAAATTAATAAACTAAAATGTAACTTCTGACTTCAGGGGAATGGGTTAATGCTATAAAGTACAAACGTAGTACAACAAACCCTCACCACTTGCAGGGGTCACATTATTGAAAATCCCTACAAATGGTGAAACCACAAAGCTCAAAGTTATGACCTTATGAATGGGGTTAGGGCAACCCCACGCATACATGACATGTTGTGTGAACAGCTCATTAATAAACACAAAAACGTAGTTGCTGTTTACTGGAATTATGCCACTGTGTTCCTGGCTGAAAGTTGGCAGGGTGACTGAACACCTTAAAGTACAAAGCTGAGGGATCATCCATTTTTGTCATCAGGCATTAGAGCAAAACACAGGTTTCTACAGGTTGGCATATTTCAAGGATCTGGCTTGGATGTTTGACCAGTGGGGTAGGGACTCCTCACCACTTAAACATCTTATGACAGAAACTGCTCCACATTCCAAAATGTATTTGGAAAAACCTGTAATGGACAACAACGCAGAGATACTAGTGACATTTATTGCAATAACTTTCACAGACCTTTAGACTGATGTGAGCCATACAAGTTCTTCCCAAAACGTCTGAAATAACTGTGCAGCTTTGGGCAATTTTTACTGTTAAGTTATTACAATTCTGTTTCAGGATGGCATCCATTGTTAGGCGCAGTCAATTGGTAGCTACAATTAAAAAACAACATACTGAAATATTAGTTCTACAAAGAGAATTGGAATCACTGCGTCTGAAAACTTATCCCACGCTCACTTACAAGGCATTAATATAAAAGTATCACATTCTATTGCATTCAAATCACTTTACAAAGAAATGTTATTTCACCTGTTCCAGCACAATACTTTCTTATTCATTTCTCTTTTGTGGATACACGCCACGCAGTTTTCAGCAGTAACTTTATAAACATTACTGGAAATATATTAAACCACATGAAAAGATTTTTCATACATACATTTCACCTCTATATAATGTTGTATCCAGTTAATCCTAATGAAAAGAGAGTTACTTTTACTTTATGGCACACATATATGTAGGATGTTCATTGTGAATCAAGAATTAGGATATGAGGGGAAAGGCATAATCTCTAGGAATGCACCACATGTCACAAACTTCATAGTGGGTGTGATAACCTAGCAGAATCCCTCTTGTTTTCTAAAATAAAATACACAAAATTTGTAATTATGTTTATTTCAAAACGATATTGTTGCTTGGTGCAATTTGGATTTCAATCTTGATAATGTTTCATGCTTAGGACACTACTGAATGACAACATTATAAGCTACTTCTCAGGTATAACTCATTGTTGTAAATGTACTTTTAAAAAGATTTGTGTGCACCAAATAGAAACCAAAATGTAGTTTTGATATCTCAAAATGTCAATACAACTCTAGTCAGCTAATGAACACTTAATAAGATTTAAAATCAAAACAACTTTTACATCCAGTTTTGTGTGATGATTAAATTATGGTGAAGTTGAAATATCCATATCTTCAGTATTAGCCTGGTCATCACTTGCATTCCTGTCTTCCCCGATACTTCCTTCTCCTTCACTCTGTTCACTGCCATCTTTACCATTATTTTCATTATCTGCAGTATCAAATCCCTCTTCTTCTTCATCATAATTTCTGGGGACTTTAGTACCAGATGGTTTTTCACCATCTCTTTCTAATATGTCTTTCTTGTCTCGCTTCCTTCTCTCTTTTTCACTGTCCCTATCTTTCTTGTCTGACTCATGACTCTTTTCTTTGTCTCGCTTCCTATCACCATCACGTCTGTTTCTTGATCGACTCCTAGAACGTCTTCTTGATGGAGAATGTTTGCTGTGACCAGAACGAGGTGGAGATTTACTTCTTCTTCTGGAACGAGAACTACTTCTGCGTCTGGATGGAGAATGACTTTTGCGCCTAGAATGAGGGCTCTTCCTACGGGAAGGTGATCTGCTCTTTTTCCTAGGCGGGGATCTACTCTTCCGACGTGTGGGGGAACGATGACGAGACTTTGAAGGAGATCTTGAAGAGCCTCTTGAGGACTTAGATTTCTCTCGAGAACTTTTATCTCTGTTCTTATCCTTGCTTTTCTCTTTCAATTTTTCTATATCTTTATCCTTCTCCTTATCCAACTCACTGTCTTTCTTCCCTTCAGCAACTGGGGTTGCACTGCCCTCAGCAGATTCATTTTCAAGACTGGTTTCTTCCAACTTCCCTTCTGCATTACCTTCCTTTTTAGAAGTCTCCTTCTTGGAGTCTTTCTCCTCCTTGTCATCTTTTTTCTCATCCTTCTTTTCTTCTTTCTTCTCATCTTTCTTATCCTTTTTGTCATCCTTTTTTTCTTTTTTATCATCCTTTTTATCCCTTGATTTCTCATGGCTCTTTGAGCTGGATTTTGATTTAGAATGGGATCGCCTTGATTTAGATCTTGAACGTCTCCTGCTATGAGACCGCGACCGTGAATGACTTCGGCGACGACGCCCTGAGCTTCTGGACCGTCTCTTCTGATCTTGTGATCGTGTACGTGAGCGTTTGGACGTAGACCTTGATCTTCTTGATCTTGAACGAGAACGTCCCCTATTTCGGGAACGCCTCCTCGATCTTGATCTTGTCCGTCGACTACGTGAACGAGACCTACGCCTTGAAGGTGACCGAGAGCGTCGAGAACGAGAACCACTACGACTTCTTTTTTTCTCTTTTGCAAGAAGCCCAATGACTGGATCTATGGCAGCAGATATCAGATTCTGGGCTTCCTTAACTCTAGACATAGCCTCTTCTATTTCTCTCTGAGCGGCTTCATTGCTTTTGGCCTGGGGTTTAACTATTGCTTGTGTTGAGTGATAAACTTTAATGTTCCTACCATTCAGTTCTTTCCCATTCATTTGCAGTGCTGGAATTATGCTATTTTGGTCTGAGAATTCCACTAATGCATACTGCTCTATGTCACTTTCTCTAGTACAGAATCGAACATATTTTACCTCTCCAGCTGTAGAAAAGAAATCCATTAAATGCTGTGTGGAAAGTGAATTTTCAATCCCAGCCACAAGGAGAGTTCTACGTATCTCTTCTATCCGCCTACCATCCAAAGTTGCTGGAAGAGGTGGATAGAGAGGTAATCCATTGGATGCCAGTCGGGGATCATGTGTCGTCACAACCTGATTAGGAGGGAGTCCTTCTAGCTGATTAGTCACATGTGGAGGAAGTTTAGGTTCTGCTGGAAAGAGGCCTGGTACCATTGTTCCCTGATTGGTTAATTCCAATGCTCTCTGTTCATCAGGAATTTCACCACTTTGGAAAGGAACCACAATAAGGGCTCGATCTATAAAAACCGTGTTGGTCATATGCTGTGCAACTCCTACACATACAGGATCATGAAATTTTACGTAACATATTCGGGACTGAACAGGTACTGCTACATCACGTATGGTTGGGTAAAGCCTTATATCTTCAATCTTTCCCAGATAGCCAAATAATGTTTGCATTTGATCCCGGGTGGCTTGAGGTGCAATATTTGTAATCTGCACAACTTTGCTACTTCCAGTCATGGTGACAAGGCTATGTAATGTACAGAAAAGGTCAGATGATAAGCATACCTGAAATAAAATCAGAAAATATATATAGTAAATGCATACTTACTGCATGTATACAAATACAGGAAAACTAGTTTTACATTTTTCTAGCACAAACACCAGAGCTTTTTCAAGGATGGTTTTGAAATTCCCCTGCTTTGGGCCCAGAAAATGCCGCTCACATTAAATTTGCTCCCTTTAATACCCTCCATTTGTTTCCTCATATATTTTGTCATATATTCTGTTCGACTACACATAATTTTAATTCCACATGGCAGTTATTGATTTCTGTTGCAAGTTTAATGACAATTAACTTAAAATTGGCATCATAACTGCAATACACTGACATTGCAGTTTTGGATACTGCTGTACCTTTCCTTTCAACCTACGATTTTTACAGAACACTGTGACTGTAACAATTTCCTCCTTGGAAATTAGCTGTCAGTGTATCAATAATACAATTGGAAGTGTAAAATTATGTAAAATTATTGCAGCAGCTGTGTAACCATCTTTATTCACCTCACTGCAACAGATACTAAACCATTCACCCTATTCCTAGAAGATGGCTAACTCTGTGGTGACACCCTATTTTTCAGATGATGATTTAGGAAAAATTTCGAGTCTTATTTAGGTATATATGGTAAATGTGTACATCTGTGTGTCCCTCTTCAGTTCCGCAACCAACACTTTCAGGAAAATTGGTGTATAATTTATGCCACTTCAGTGGCATGAATTATACACCTTCAGCTTCAGCTGTCCAAATGCCTTACTTTTCAGTTTCCTACAATCTATAATAAAATATGGCAGGCATATGAACATTTTCTTTGGCGTTTGCTTTCACAATGATAACAATGAACTACTGAAACTTGGCATGTGCAGTTGAATTTGGTGCATGTAACATATTAACACCTCATAATGTAGGAGCTATAAAATCCCTGAAAGCAATGTTGGGCAATTTCAACGAAGTAGCAGTCTGTCATACAGTAAATAAATTCTACATCACACATTAAGACTGTCCCTAAGGAAAATATAAATGAAGTGAAACAGGCAACACACTTTCAAGAAAGCATACAAACACTGGAAAATTTGTCATGCATTGGTTTTTTGGGAGAGGACTAAAAACAAACTCTGATGCAGCATCACAATGTAAGAGCACGAAGAGTCTCTTATTTGCGAGCTATTCATAAATACAGGAATCAAAGTCACCCAGTGGTGTGCCCAGATGAAATATACATTCTCTGACCACATATTCTGCTCAGCAATTAACTTGATCCCTGTTAGCATAGAGGGTAAAGAGACAAACTGGTAAAAGGGAAAAGCACAGCGCATGCAGCTCCAACCGTTTTCTGTCCATTTCAAAATAATTTGCAGGACGCTTCAGTCGCATTTAAACAATGGAGCAAAGTGTAGTATCACGTGCAGTCTCCCTTGCTTTATCGACTGTCCTAGTCATTTTATAACAGAACCCAGCATCACATGGCAATACACAATGCACTCTGTTAGAGTAAATGTTTTTGACAAATGCCTTGTCATGCCAACGTCAGCCAAGGGGTGGCCGGACTGTGCTGACTACAGCTGTATTCAGTATTATGGAACTGAGATATACAGATATCTGAATCTATCTGTACAGCACCATTTGGCTGAAGTGAGGATGTACAGTACAGGCTGCTTGCTCCTATTTTGAGACAGCAAATAATAATTATAATTGCACATGGCAAGGATGGCTTCATGCCAATTTTATACCACAAGTCACATCAAGCAAAGGTGATTTTAATGGTGCCATGAACTTTAGAAATTATAATAAGTGGCTGATAGAAAAAGTAATTCTGAATCCATATCCACACAGTGCTGTAGTCGCAAGGCCCCCTCCAAGCACATCCGCTCCTGTTCCAGGAGTGCGATGACATGGCAGACAAGAAGGTAACTTTATATGCAGAAGAAATTAATAAATATATATTCTGACAGAAAACAATCACAGTATTTTGCAGCTACTGCTGTGTCAAAAAGAACTCAACCCCAATGGAGGTGGAGTTGGGCAATAATGAAGAACTGGACTGCCAACAAAATGTCATCTTCAAGTTGATAATACTAAACTTGCTGATAAAAAAGTGTTTCCATTTCAAATGAAGACTGGAAACATAGACATGATGGTGTGGAACTAATGAAAATAAGTATATGGAGGTATTTTGGATGAATGGCAAGAAACTGTTAACACACTGAGATGGTGGCAGACTCTGGCGATAAACAAGAATGGTGGTGCAATGTGGTCTGTATTTGACACATGGAATAGTTCCAGTGAAGACATACATGGACACAAAAAGTGACGAAGACTAATACTGTGATATTCTTTTGTGTATATATGCGTATGCTTGGCATAAGATTTAAGAAAATATTGATTTCCATTACAGTACTGTGTAACTGGATGTTACAAAAAAAAAAAACCCCAAGGTATATGTAATTCAACATTTTATAACTGTGTCTCAGTTACAATACATTGCCCTCCCACATTGGAAAATAAATGTTGAAAGTAAGGTCCCAAATTCCTTTACACTCAGATGAAAAGAATGGTTTTCAGTGCGCCGATTCTAATGGAACTTGCATCATCATCATCATCATCTAGTTAACATAAATTTGGGCCACTTGTGTGACCCGTTCTGGTCCCACACTTCTAGTAGTATTTTATTATACTTGGTAATCTACTATGAGGCATGCTGTATATATGTTGCAACCAATTTCTTCTGTATTCCTGTATTTTGTCAAAAAATTGGGTTATGTTGTTTTGCAATCCCTCTGTTTGTTTTATAATCTGTCCAAGTGTATCCTGCTGTTTTTCTCATACATTCACAATCACTTAATAAATTCTGTGGGCATCTTCTGCACCGAACCTCATTCAAATGGACGGAAATACAAACAAAATGGAAAATATGGGCAAACTGTAATTTACAGTACGGATTTCACTTCACCGACTTTCACGATTCACAATTTCTCACGGACATTACGTGGAGCTCTTGTGTACAGAACTGCACCCAAACGGATCACGTAATGTGGAAAGTACAGGCGGAATTTATTTATGCGCTTTAAGTAAAGTATGACTGTCACAGCCCATTTATACGAAACTCACGCTTGCTCTATCTTTTGTAAAGAACGCCAATCTCAAATTTCATGAACATTCGTCAAACTGTTTAGTCGCTGACACTGACTCACAGACAGAAGGATGAAAGAACGCAGTCACACAAACGGCGTTTTGTAATTCGTAAAGAACGCATACCACACACAGTTAAACGACACAAGTATTTCACGGCACGACTGGAGCTGAACGCCAGTGACAATGCACGTTTGTGATTTCATGCATAGTTATTATTTTAACAATTACTTACACTTAACAAAGATTAATTTTCTATATCACCACATATATGAAGAATCACCAGATCCAACACAATAGTCCTAATACGAAACTAGCAACAACACAACGCTGTTGTTATTACCTCTGCTTTCAGCATTAGTAGGGCTGTAAACTTGTACTAACAAATGCTTCATTAAAATAGCTGTTATAAACAACTCTGACTCACATCACAAAGAAAATCAATCAGCACACCTGAGGTGCAATAAAAATGGCAATAACATTCTCACTATCATGTTTCCATTAAAGGAATATGTTACATACTTAAATTCGTCCTACGGTGAAAGTGTGTTAGCAGCAATGACAATCTGAGTAGCCATGTTGGGATAGTTCAGTTGTGTTAACAGACCGAGTAGGAAAATACTCTGTGATCTCATGTGTTCACCCGCGTTGAGTGTTTCTGAACAAAATGGTATTGCCCCATAATGCATCACGGCTATACGCAACGTTCTCTGCCGTTTTTCACAGCGACGTTGGTTGGTGTTGAGGTGAGTGAATGTGAAGTGTGAAATTCGTCCGTAAGTATCTGTGCATCTGCTGTGTATATGGCCATTCTTTATTTCTTACGATTGACGGATTTCATTTGTGTAGTAATGCTAAGAATATATGTTGTGGTTGTATGCTGTCTATGGTGAATATTTTATTCACATGCCGTATTCCAGGTTGGCAGTGCAGAACGTATTGTATCGCACGAGTTGTAGGGATGAAATTGAATAAACATGTATCAGCATCACGGAGGAAGAATCGAAAAAGGCATTTTACAGCCCCATCCCACATCAGGAGGCGATTAATGTCTGCTCCACTGTCGAAAGAACTTAGGCAAAAGTACACAGTTCGTACAATGCCAATTCGCAAAGATGATGAAGTTCAGGTATGTGGTTATTAATTTTTGGGAACAGTTGTCATTTGCCCGATCCATATTTGTTGTTGTGAACGAACTTATAAGTGTGAAGTACTGGAACAAACTGGAGACCGGTTCCTGTCTCCCACCACCCTTTCCATGTTTTTACCCCCGTATATTGTCATCCTTAGCATCTACATGTTTGTAGACTACTGTGTTAGACAGGGTAGAAGCCATCTTCGGTTTACTTTTTTTTGCTTGTACTACATTTGTTTGTACCGCCATAGTACAACTATGTTAATGTATGGTTCGTTATTGACAACAACGTTTCCTCCGTATTTTGGTCATTTGACCACGTGTAGGGGAACGTCTTGTGTAGAAGTACTGTAGGTGACTGCAGAATGTAAGTACATTAAAACTGTTAATTTTTTTTAATGTGTTAAAGCAAGACCCTAGGATCTAGTATAGAATATTGACTTCAGCATGTTCTGTGATGCTGATGACCCAGCGTATTTGTTTTTCCACCTTGTTTGCTTGTGTATCACTGTGGTTGGTTTGTATACGGGAGAGTGGAAAGACTTGATCCCTTGTATGGTTGCCACCTGTTTTTATTGAATATTTAAAAGTCATGTAAAATAAACAATTATTCTCAGAAAAGTGAATCCCAGAAAAATAAAAAAATTTGTTTGTTGCAAGGAGGACAGACTCTCACTAATACTGTGGAGACTTGATTCACTTCTTGGGGGGACATTATCTGTTGGTTTATGATAAATGA
>Ga0209629_10000830_pt1 | contig 18107 bp, 15 predicted proteins | sample TergutCu122P5_FD_187286 | JGI IMG/M metagenome (GOLD analysis project Ga0209629, IMG submission 187286) | Cubitermes ugandensis P5 segment gut microbial communities from Kakamega Forest, Kenya - Cu122 P5 (SPAdes) (version 2) | ecosystem: Host-associated > Arthropoda: Insects > Digestive system...
ACCCCTAAATTATAAAGTGACTAGCCTATACTTGCCACTACACCTTCAATTGCCCCAGATACACTAATCAATGTTACTTATGCCAACATAAATATATGGCCACTCACACATCAACATCACTTGTCTACCCTTGTTGTGCATTTCCACCCATTTGTAACTGTAGTCTTCCAAAGAACTTTAACACTACACTGCCTAACTAGTTCAGTCCTTGAGCTGGGACCTCTCCCAGGGAATATTACGTGGTCTTACACAGTCACATTAGCAATTAAGAGACTCATTTATTTATCAAGTAGCTGGGGACATTTTGCCAAGTCTTTAACAGTCATTATTAACTTTTTTTATTTCACAGTGGGTATCAATTATGAACAGCACCAAAATTTCTTTATCTACCAATCCTGATTCTTGTTTGTCTTCCAGTTCTTTTTCCTGCTGGCACACACGCAGGTGCAAAACCAAATGTTTCCTCAAACCCAGCTTGGCTGCTTCTGGAACACTTGCCCTATTATAAAACAGGTGTTCACTATGAGCAGTGACCACATGTGCAACTCCTTGCAACAATACAGCCAGTGCAACGCCTCGCAACAATATGGCCTTAAACCTAATAGAAACTCCTCGCAAAAATATGGCCAAGAGGTGTGGCACTATAATCTCCATCCCATGCCAGTGTTTATTTTGCTCAAATTCTAACAACTTTGAAATTAATTCAGCCAAACACAATTTTGCCTGTCTAACCACCGAGAATATCCGCGATCTGGTCTCGAACCAAGGATTACCTCTAACATAACCTTTCCTATGGCTTCTACTCATTGTCATTCTGGACTGCTGTTCCATAAACTTCACTGGCTTTTCTCTTGTTGAACACCCATATCAGATCACAAACCATTGTTCTTTGGTGTATTCCATCACTGGTGAGGCCACATTAAGTGCACCACAGTACTCTCACTATTCAAAATGCAATGAGAACCAACCAGGTACAAACACGGAGAGGTGTGTATGTGCCACTCCTGTTTACTCATGTCAGCTTAACTTTTGATATAAACTAAAATTTCCTTAATTTTTTACTTTCTCTCACAGTTCACTGAGTAAATGGCTATTTGTTACTATCACAAGACAGACTATGATTACCAATCTACTTTTGCTCCTATGAGCTGTATTTCATAAATCATCACTATTTTCATAACATATAGAGGTATACCTCAGCTAATTACTGCATACTGATTATAAGTTGCAAGCAAGTATGGGTAAGTAAACTTTGGTGTGACCCAAAAATACCCATTGCTGAGAAAATACATAAAAGAAGTGAATGCAAAAATTCAGTTTCATCATTACAGATCAACATACCAAAACATCAGTTCGCAAATCAACAAGAAATTTTACTCCTCTCTCCAGGCGACCCACATGAATGAAAAGCCATGAATACTGTGGTGTGAGGAGATTTTTTAGTCGTTCTTCTGCTTTCATAATCTGGCGTTTGTTGCCTTCATCTTCATGCTTTTGCTGCTGGAATAAATTAACTCATATAAAATACCCTACTTCAGTACAAATAATGTAGAATAAAGAAAAAATGGTATATAAATAAGACAAATCACTGACACTCGCATTACATAACTAAGCTCTTGCAACTACCAATATTATATGGTGTCAAATGAGATAGAAGCATGACCAAAAATTGTTTTTACATGAGGAAGTGCAAGGGCGTGGCCAAGTGGGTGTTAAAGCAACCTAATATGTGTAGTCAAAGGGTTTATGAGTGTGTTCTTAGATTGTATATGTGTCTGCAAAATGGACTAGAATTCGTGTATTACAGATTCCAAACTACTAGTGATAAAGAAACTTGTCAACACTATAAAAATCATGCTGTATAACATGAACTTTCTTTCCCTTGTAATTTAATACATGCCATATTGAAATGTTTACAGAATGTTATGTGCTATCCTATTGTTAGCACAATAGGGAATTTTTTAGATATATGACAATGTTCTACCTGAGCTGCATGTAAAACAAGATTCAGCAGACAGCTATGATTTTCAATTTGGATCTGAACATGACAGGGAAACTACTGTTAAGACATTGTGTATCTGTCATATATTTCAGAAAAAATGGAAAGAGAATATGGCAGTACATCAGCCACTTAAGACTTAAAAATGGTTATAATTCAGGTAGAAGGGACATTGTATGTAATATTCTTACCAAGTCTGGTATACCCAGAAAACTAATTCCATTAATTAAAACATGTTTAAATGAAATGTATAGTAAAGCCTGTACAATAAACATCTGTCTGATACATTTCCTATTCCAAATGGTCTAAAACAAGATGTTTTATCACCACTCTAAGAAATAGACTACTTGTAAAACCTAAGCATAGATGGGAGCATATTAAAATGTATGTTAAAACAGGATGGTAGAGTATGGCCCAGAATCACCTAGCTCAGATTAGGGACTACTAACAGGGCCTTGTAAACACAATAATGAAACAACACGTTCCATAAAATATAGAGAATTTCTTGACTGGCTAAAGAACCATTTATTGTCTGAAGAAGGATGCTATTTCATGGTGTTCATTAATCGGTGCACAGCTATACTACCAAATGAAATTTTTTATCACCACACAGAATAGACCTTCCACCCACAAATCGACATTCAATTTGGTAAGACACAGACTGACAGACATGTTGAATTCATTATGAAATAAAAATCTTACCTCTGTATATAATAGTGACTTTGCTGCTTGGCACACCATCGGATGATCAACCGCATGACCACAAGCTAATGCTTTCAGGAAACCATCTCGATGTGTCTTCAGTAGGAATTTATATGCAGTACAGAAGTTTTTAACTTTACTCTGTAAATTATAAAACTACAGATATTTGTGTGAAAAAAACTGGACACTGATCCAGCCAACAAACTACAAGCAACGAAGGTAAATATATACACACTGGTACACATATGAACCACTGCCAGGCCCACAGAAATAAAGGTCTCATTCATAATAACATTCCTGAAAATGATATGTGAAATATTACAATCAAACAAACAATTACAAATCTGCAACAAGCAAAACTCTCATATTACAATCAACAACTTAAGTGCAGGCAGAATATGTATTTAAGTACTATAATAATGATAATGATAATGATGATGATGATGATGATGATGATGATGATAATAATAATAATAATAGTGGTGGTGGTGGTGGTGATGATGATGATGATAATAATAAGCAGAGCTCCAGAAATATAATTTCCATTTACTTGCTAATTATGAAAATGCCCTCATTAACAGACTATTAGTGCAGTGCATATAAATGTCTGTACTTGTCTCTTGTAACTCACCCATGACAAATGGATATTTGTGGAGTCCTGCTGACAATACTAATACCAACGGTAATAATCTGCAACACACTTACAATAACAAGCAATAAGAACTTCTCACTCCAATACAATTTAAACTTGTGACCACTTATACTTGACCCCAGAGAATCAACCTCGAGCTAAATTCCATTTTACTTCTGGATTATCAATTTATGTAAATATAACATGTATTTTGGCACACTTCTACACTTTCCCAAATCTGGTGAATGGTTAGGTTTAATTAAGTTTCCATGTTTCCTATGTTTGATCTCATACGCACAAAATAAAACATGAGTTCTTCAAGAAGTTCTAATAGTGCTAACAAGACCACTGTGGACTTTAGCCACCATTTCATAATCCTGTGCAAATTTTATACTTTTCACAAGGAAGGAAAAAAATATTTGTATTAATGTACTTTGCCACTAACTCCACACAGCATGTTCCTTCTTAAGAAGCCAAGAGTTCCTCAAACACTCAAAAAATTAGCCCACAAATGGACCCCATAGTTTTGTTATTGTGTTCACAAAAGCTCATTTCTGCTACCCATCCTGTACCAGATGAAATCAGTCTACACCCTCCCATCCCATTTCTTTCAGATTCATTTTAATATTATCCTCCCACCCACACCTAATTGTTCCAGAGTATTCTTGTATTTTGCCACAAGGAGACAAAAATTAAATCCACTGACTTTAATTTTGTAGGTCATATCTGTGGTCTAGTGGTTAATGTGTCTGCATCTAGTTTGAAGGATCGCTGGTTTTGACAGATGGCTATGTGATGCATGTTGTGTACAAGATAGCGGTCATTGCAGTTATAGGATACGCGTGGGAAGAGTATGGGGTACTTTTTATCTTTGTCTCTGTCATGTGCTAGTCTGGTTATGACAACTCTGTTTCTGTTAAGTTTTGTCATTTGCATTGTGGCCCCACTATTCTCCAATTGTTACCTACCATCGACACCCACAACTTTTATTTTTCTACTAGTAGATAAAAATTAAATCCGTCGTACTGAATCCGAAAGACACGGGTTAAAAGGATCACAAAAAACGTTTTCCTTATTGACAAATTTCCAATTGCAGTGATACACTTCTGAAACCTACCTCAACAATCCAACTGCTAACGTTGGTATCTCGATAATCAAGAATTTCCTGCAGAAGGTTCTTTAATCTCCGTTCATCTTCGGCAGTACTTGATCGTCTTTTCAAATTTTCACTTGCAGCTAGACAGTAATCAGGGTCATCACAGTCTTGCCCAATTTGAATGTCGTTGGAACGATCGGGGCTTCTGCTTAATCTTTTCCCATCTAACTTAGGCACTCTGTCACGTTCACCATTGGCCATGAGTGTACAGCAGGACGAAAAGTTAGAAGCTATTCCTTTAACGTTGTGAACTTTGCTGGTTTCAGCAACCCCCGACCGTGAGCAAAAAACCCTAACCTCCCTAACCAACCTCGCCAACTGAGCTCTCTTCATAACGAAATTCGATTCTCAGTTGTCATCATGATCTATGGTTGTCATCGTCGGGAATGTAAATACACGAGTTGTGCTTCGTGTGATTGGCTGGACGATGCGCCTGAGCACTGTGGCAGTAAAAAGTGAAAATCTGTGCTGGATCAGGAGGAGAGTTGAAACGTTGAAGTTATCAGGTGTAAACATGAGTATAATAGGAACTTTTGTCACGTACTTCGTTAATTGTAAACACAGGAAACACGCACACTCCTCGCAGCATGATAAATGAATGCGGGCAGTGCAGCATGTTTGACTTCACCCACATCCTGAACAGCTGTTTGAAAATGTAAGATGTTTTGATTGAACATTACGTGAATACATATTGCCTCAACAAACACAAAATGCTTGGAATAAGGTCATGTACCGTTATTATTCTAGTGTCTGAAACGAACATAATAGTGTGCGAGTAAGGTCGTTATAAAAGGCCGCATGAAAATATTGATTTATTTGTTTGCCTGCCTGTAAGACGCGCTGCCTGGGCTGACATCCGGACTGACAATGCGGAAAGTTTTAAATTTCGTTAAAGGAAGGCGAGATGACAAGAAAGGACATGGATCTTCTGGTAGTTCCTATGGGCCCTTCTCTGAACTTCCAAGTCCAGCTGATCAGCCAACACCAACTGATGAACACTGTACAGAACTTGAACAAAAGTTTGGATATAACGTTGACCTCAGTGGGAAGGATAAAACTATTACAAAACTCCACAAAGCTGCTTGGCTAGGAAATCTGGAAAAGCTGAAAGTTAACATGAAGAAGATTGATGTGAATGTTGTTGATGAGCTCAACAGAACTCCGCTGCATTTAGCAGCAGCACGAGGGCATGCAAATATTGTGTGGTTTCTTTTGGGAAACAAAGCAAATTTCAATATTTGTGACACTGAGGGGAAAACACCATTCCTGAAAGTAAACAAAATTTCTTATGTTTTATTTGTGCCATAAAGCTATTATCATGTGTATTAGCATTTATTGTTATTGACTTTTTTGGTTGTTTCAGGCAGTTGAATGTGGACATAAAGAAACCATACAGCTCATGTTGGAAAGAGGAGTAGATATCAACACCATTGACTACAGGGGCAACTCTGGGCTACATATTGCAGCCAAACATGGATTTTATGAAATAGCATCCATGTTATTAAAACAAGGAGCAAATTTTGAAAGTTCCAATAATGTATGTACAGCAGGGACATTTTGTTGTGAGTTGTACAGTGAAGAAACCATTCCATATGAGTTTAATTATAAAATAACCAGCTAGTTCTGTAATGTGTGCATGTGGGGGAAGGGGGGGGGGGGAGATTAGGATGTAGTAACTGACTCACTTTATCAAGTTGCTTCCTCCTTTGGCAGCAGATATTGCCTAGCCAGTTCAGAAATTCCCTGCCTGTTGTGAAATCTGAGTGTTAATAACCATGTTTGCAGCATGCTGCCAGTAATTGTAATTTTCATCAGACTCCTGTTTTTTCCCTGTCTTTTAGGCCCAAATATTCTGCTAATTATTCGTTTGTGTGTTACAGTATCTATTGTGTCAGGTCTCAAGGGACCAAGTTTATTATCCATTTAAAGTGGTAGATGAAACTATAGTTTTGTTTTGGGCAGGAAATGAGACATTAACAGGTTTGGAACTGGTGATGGTAAGCATGCTGATCTTCAGTTTCACTGTAAATGTTATTTTATTTATTTCCTGATTTTCCTAAGTATTTTGAACATGTCTAATAGCTACCTTTATTTTGTAATTTTGTCCTGCATTTTGGTGATGATACATGACCACATACTTAGTTTTCTTTGCATTTGTGCCTAGACCAACTTAACTACTACAGTTTTTGCATTATATTATGGCACAACCAACAGATAGTTGCTTAGGTGTAAGCAGATGTGGTCAGGACATGTCATGTGGTTCACTCTAGGAGGCTGTGGTGGCTTCCATGACTGTCTCACACAGCAGACAATTTTAAGTCTCTGTAAAGTATTGACGGGCTTTTATATAGCTTCATGTATTGTTATCATCTACATATGTGTATATCAGGCTGTAGAGGATATATATATGTATGAGTCCATAAGTCCTGGGCCCTAGGTCACCCAGGCAATAGAGGTGTGCATGGTTGTGCTTTAACATACGTCAGTCCTTAGTATGGAACTTGCTTCATGTCGCACTTCTGGCACCTAGAATTTTGAGATGGCTCCTGATTTTTGTAAAATTTGTAGACCCCTCTGTGTGTGTGTGTGTGTGTGTGTGTGTGTGTGTGTGTGCATGTATGCACGCGCGCATGCGTGTGTGTGTATGCACGCGCGTGTGCATGCGTGTGTATGTGAATTTCACCATCAGTTAAGGAACAGATTTTTAACCTGAATTTTAGTCAGATGCAAATAGTCTTGCATTCTCCTCTCCCACCTTTGCCAACACTTACTCCCTTAGACCTAATCTGTATTGTAGTTTCCTGTCGAGCAAGGAAACACCGACATGAGATAGCATGTTCAATCCCACCAATCAGTTCTTGAGACTGTTGTTGCTTGCAACTGTCCATAATGACATCCTTCGTATCTAACCAAGTGGACCAGTATAGTAATAATGGCCTTATATTTCTATTTTGGCACTGTGTGATTCAAATCTGTGCCATTTTGTTGGTTAATGGAACTTGAAGTAAGCCATGGGCATCCTCCAGATGGTTCATACTATTCATGGTCATCTTGTCAACTTCAGTCACTTAAAGAACTATTGTTAAGACTATGAATTGCTTGATCAATTTAACCTACTGAAAATTCACACACACGCACACACACACACACACACACACACACACACACACACACACACACTGAAGTAGTTATGTTTGAACAAGATTTTTTTTCTGTCTATAGCATGAAGCCTTGTCTGTTGAGAGCATATTGTGAGAGCCAGTTTGTAACTGTGACACATTACAAGAACACATGATTGGACCCCCTGTCATATCTGGAATTTCTGTTTGTGAATATATTAACATGATTTAGTAATAATACATTTTAATTTCAGTATGGAGAGTTTCCCCTGCATGTAGCAACAGTGGCTGAACATAAGGACCTAGTTGAACTACTGCTACGATATGGTTCGTCTGTTAATATCGTTGATAGAGATAATCGCTCACCACTCATGTTTGCTGCCAAATGTGGAAGCATGGCCTTGGTACAGTTATTTCTAGAGTATGGAGCCCAGCGTTCTGTTATGGATTCAAATGGTAACTGTTGGGTTTTAGCATTTATTCACAACTAAACAATCCCATGGTTAAGAGCCTTATAGAACAGTTGATAATTATTAAACTGGTCGGCAACTTGCCTTTGTAGGAAAGCAAAAGGGTTATCATGTTTTAAAAGCCTATTATTGGATCCTGTCCAGAGCCATTTCAGCCCACTTCTCATCCTTTCAAGACCAACTTTAATACAATCCTGCCACATTCACCTAGCTGTCCCAGTGGTCTCTTTTTATGAAGTCTTGCCACTTGTATTTTGTTCTCCATTTTTTTTGCAACTGAAAAGTTGGGTCAAGTGGCAATGCTTCTGACTTATATTTTCAAGATACCCAGTTCAAGTCTTGACTGGGACACCAACTTTCCCAGGAATCCACAAATTTTCCAAAAATCTAGTAGTGCCTGCATATTCCAGGTGCCAGAAGGTTGATATGAAACAACCTGTTTACTGATAACCCATAATTCTGGAATGACCTCTGAACCTCACTGTTATCTGGCCCTCTCTGATCAGTGCATGTGACTGATACACATTTTTGTATGCAGGGAAAAAAGCTGTAATTATTATGCTGAAAATATTATAGGCCACTGTAAAAAAAATTTAGTCACATGGGCAACTTGGTGCCTGGAATTTGTGCACCCCTGGGATATTCAGACTCAGGTTGTCCACAACATCTCTCAGTCTCTCCTCACATATGCTGGAGTTGTACATTAGTCTGAACATACTGCCAAATTGTTGCTGTATACCATTCAACTCAGCAGTGCGTGGCAGTAAACATGCCAGACTAAATCATTGCTGTTACATACCTGTTTTTTTAGGTGTTTTATAATTTGTGTAACTTATATCACCCATTGTGCCACAATGCAGCGTCAGTTTGGTGTTGGGATCTGTTGAACACTCCCCAGTATGATGTCCCACAGTACTCTCTTTATCCTATGTATTCTAACCAATTCCTCTTGTGGAACAACTGCAACAGTGCAGTATGACTAATGTTTGCTGTAACTTGTGTCGGTCTGAGCAACTTATTTTCCCAAATTAAATGGCCTACCAGTGGATTAGTATAGGAAAGGTAAACACGTAGCCTTTTGAGTAATGTGTTGCCACGGGTAGGCTAGAAGACTCCTTAAGTCTGCCTCCCCACCCATTTTTCCTAGTGTCCACTTGCATATCTGACATTGTATGGAACTGTTTAACATCCTGTTCCAAACATCATAACACCCTACATATCTATTGCTGTCCTGGTAACTGTTGGCTTTATAGTATTTCCGTGCTTGTCACAAGATATTTCTAATGGATTTTAGTGTATTTGTCAGTATGTGTAAGTCCCACATGTCTCTGTTGACCATTGCTGTCAAATTCTCTTTTTTTGCAGATAAAGTATTGCTATGTTCAGTCATGTCTGTGTGTATGTGTGTGTGTGTGGTGGTAGTATGTCCTGTGGCATTCCCTTTTTTGTTAAGACTGACTGTCCTACAACATTTGATTTCCTTGCTGTTAGATCTCAAATAAGTGGGGGCAATGAAAAGAAGTCTGCATGCAGCTTCTGCCTCTGCCCCTCTTTCTTCCTTGTCAAGTGTTTCTACAGTTACTTGTGTTGCTGTCATGTCTACAGCCTTGCTTTTCCTGTCCATCCTTCGGTAGATGTATACGTCATATGTATAGCCAGACTGTTTCATGATTTGTAAATCTGTATTGGATATGTATAGTTTAAAAGTTATATTTTGTTTGAAAAATTGTGTTAGTTCATCTCCAGCCACTTGTGTTCAGAAGGGGCGTAATATTTTGAGTATGTGTCATTTAGCATGTCATAGTTTCCATAGCCTGTCATACTTTGGGTAATTATTGGTGATAGCATTGCCACTGTTTGAAAAGCTAAGAAACTGAAGAATGCAAAGGAATTGTCTTGTATTATTGGTTTCATGTAAAAAGTGTAAGGAACTGTTTAGTTTTCAGCCAACAGTCTTTCAGGATGTCCCATTTAAACAATAATCACCTATGAAAGAAACATTTCAGATTACCCGATGTTAGGTACTGGAGAAATTCCATCATCTAACATGTCCAAATAATGTTGATGGTATCTGTTGGTCTCCTGCACTGGCAAAATACAATATGAAAGCACTTTAGTCAAGCCTCTCTGTGTGTGGGATGATACTTTTGTGTTTTACCAGTCATATCAGCAGGAAAGTGTTAAATTTTCCATTTGTCCCACCCATCACCTAGGGGTACACATGAGAAAGGAGTCATCTTGTCATTATCAGAACAACCCTGTTTGACAGGCCCATTGTTCAGCATCACTTGAACACCCCTTGGCAAGGTGGAACTGGAGGTTATTCTGACACACCATCATTCTATTTATTAGTTTTATCTCAGTCTTCTTCATTCACCTCTGAATAACTGTCAAGTATTAGTTTACTATTGTCTCTGTTCAGTTCACTGTAGAAGCCATGTCCTATGCAGCATTTCTGTGTGTGAGAATAGAGACAGGAACTCAGACTTCATGCCTTAGTAGCCGCAGTTTAAGTGGAATGCAAACAGTGAACATTACATCTACAGTGTAAATTACTAAGGTAAATAACTGTATTACTGTTATAAGTGCAGGCAGTCTGGTTTGGATATGTGGATGTGCTGTTGGCAGATAGAAGCTTGCAATAGGCGATGCTTGTAATTACAACATTTTTGGAACTTCCATATATAATTGTGATTAGAAGTTCCTGGCACTTTACAAAACTGGACATAGCATACTTTGGTTTTATTATATTAAATTAAATATGTGAAAGTCATGAAAATAAATGTGATGAAACCAAGCATGTAACTGATTGTTTCAGTACTATATGTGTGTGAAAACAGATTTATGCTTAAAAAGTTCATTTCTACGAGGGGGCGCTGATAAGTCCATAGCCCGACCTACTTCCCAATGTCGTAGAACAGAATCGATAGTGTCGTTGGAAAGAGGGGTCTGTTCATGTGCTGAATTGCAAGTCTTTTCTTGAGTCTTCGCCTGACATGCTTCCTTTCAGAGGCTGAAAGGAAACATGTCAGGCAATGCGTGCGATTTCAACAACATCGAAACGCGAGCTGTCATCAAGTTTTTTATCCTGCAAGGCAAGGTGCAAAAGGAAAGTCACGCCATTCTGACAGAAACATTAGGGGAACATGCACCATTGTATGTCACCATCAAAATCTGGGTGGCCCAGTTTAAACATGGTGATTTTTGCACCTGTGATGCACCTTATCCTGGACTACCCAAAACAGTGACCATCACAGAGATTATTGATCAAATTCACGAGCTAATCTTGGAAGACCACTGGATTTCAGCTAAATCAATTGCTGAGCAACTGGGCATCTCATGTGAGCAGGTTAGGTCCATCACCCATGAAGATTTGGACATGCAGAAACTCTCTGCAAAGTGGGTCCCGAAATGCCTGAATGCGGATCAAAAACATCAACAGTGCCAGTCGTCTGAGCAAAATTTGGAATTTTTTCGGCGCAATCCAAATTATTTCCTGTCGCAATTGGTGACCATGGATGAAACCTGGTTATATCACTATGGCCCGCAGACACAGCAACAGTCAGTCGAGTGGCGGCACAGGGGCTCACCCGACCCCAAAAAAATTCCGAGTGCAAAAATCTGCTGGAAAAGTTCTCACCTCGAATTTTTGGGATCAAGACGGCATCCTCCTCATTGATTATCTTCCAAAGGGCCAAACTATCAATGTGGAGTATTACTGATCTCTGCTGATGCAATTGAAGGACATTTTGAAGGAAAAATGGTGGGGGAAGGTCACCAAGGGGGTCTTGTTCTTGCAAAACAATGTCCTGGCTCACCGGGCACTTTCAACTCAGAAGAAATGGGGCTACCTGGGCTTCCAATGTCTTGATTATCCACCCTATACTCTGGATCTGGCCCCATCAGAATACCACCTGTTCCCTGGACTGAAAAAACAATTGAAAGGTCACCGCTGCCGAGGAGGCCTGGATGGATGGACAAATTTCTGAATTTTTTTTGAGTGGCTTGCAAAAGTTAGAGCAGTGGACTAAGAAGTGTATTGACCTTCGTGGGGAGTATGTTGAATAAATCCCAAGTTTGGTCGCTGTAGCTTGTTTCCTTCCTGGTCGGGCTAAGGACTCATCAGCACCCCATTGTAGTGGGCTGGACAAGCGGGCAACATGAGGAGCAATTGTAGTCCAGTCATAGACAAAGACATCTTAAGGGCTCTCTTACAAGACCGTTTGTTAAAAAGCTGAGGAATTACTCTACTTGATTAAAAACCAGCTAAGAATAATGATAGATCTAACAGGGCACTGTCCTTTAAAAGGACTTATGTTTCAACTGGGACTGGTAGACAGCTCTTAGGGCAGTGTGACTGTGAGGCACTGGCATTATTAAGATTTAGGCACCTGGGTCATCATTGCTTGAAACCTGGTGACTTTTCTGACATTTCCATCAGCAAGATACTGCACTTTATTCACACTGCTGGGCTGCTGAATGGTTAAGCAAAGGGTTGCACAAAAGACCAAGAACAGTCCACATGCAAGAGTCACTGTAGTGCCTGCCCTACTGTACTATACTTTACTCTTTATTTATGAGTGGAATTGTTTAGCTTTAAAAACACAGTTTACTTTCTGTCACACTGTATTTTGGACTCTACCCAAGCCAGGCAGTAAAACCCCCGTATTTAAGCTGTGTCCACTATGGGTTATAAGGCCATGACCGATTCCTTTTCAATTCGTCATACTCCATGTGCCTTCTTTCTGCCACTGGTCTCCTATTTATTCCTCCAGATGTAGTCTCTTCTTTATCCCAAGTGAAGAACCTCTGTATCCAAATGTCATGGTCTTACATCTTAGTACACCAACATGCAGTGACAGTGCCTTTTGCAGGTCTTGAAGGAATGGGGAGGAGCATGTGCACCTGTGTTCAGCCCATTGTCATCTAACTGGGCATTGTGAATCAACATGCTGTATTCTGTTCAGTGCCTCGACATCTCACTGGAGCCATGCACCATCCTGTTCCCATCCTGCATCTTTTTACACTTCCCAGACTAATTAGTTGTGCCATGGCTCATGTAGTTAGTTACTGGTCTGAAAACACAGAGGCTCAGGTTTCATCCCCTGCCACTGTATGTGGTATTTATGTGGACAAAGTGCCATTGTGATGGGTTTTTCACTTGAGTGCTTCAGTCTTACCCTTGTCATTATCATTCCACCAATATCCCATATTCATACTGCATTTATCTTGTACCAATGCCATGTAATCTTAAGCATTAACAGCATGATTAAATAACACCTCCCTGTCTCTGCACACATAATTTTCTGAGTCATTTTCCTATCTAGCTATCCTACTGGATTCTTCAAATTATATCGTCTTATCTTCTCCTTTACATTTTGAAAAATGTTCCTTATTGTTTTATTTCCCCCCCTCCCCTCCAGTTCTTTAGACCCTACCCACTCTTGATTCATCCACCTCCCTTTGGCATGAATGTGGAGCCATGCCTCATTTTCTTAACCTGACTTCTTCCACATGGCTTACCCTTCTACTTGGAAGGTGGAGTACTATATTCCTCCAGAATATCAGTAAATTTCTAACAGATGGATGAGGAGAGAATTGCATTGCAGAAGATGATAGTGTTCATGAAATATTGTTTTCTCTTGCAGATTGGACAGCAGAAGATTATGCACTGATGGGAGGTTATCATGATGTAGCTGCTGAATTGAAGTCTCCGTCTGAAAGGATGGTTATGTCTTTCACTGAAAAAAGCATAGAACCTCAAAGATGTGACACTGGTCTAGCATCAAATAAGCGATCAGTGTCAGATGCGTCTCTTCCTCCTGATCAGCAGGAACATGAGAAAGAGGTTAGGGTCTGGTCCAAACAAATGGCTAGTTAAAGAAACTTGTAAAGATGATGGTCATGTGGCTGGCTGAGAACTATCATATTTGTATGGAGCTCCACCAAATGTCATGGTCCATTAGATAACAGTTATGCTTCATATGTGGGAGGTAAAAAGGTAAAAAAGTTTAAGTTGTCCATGCCATGAAGGCATGTTGGGGGAGTATGTGTAGCCTCCACTCATTCTTAACCTTGGCACTGGATGGAAGTCAGTAGTCAACTTCATGCCCTAGCCATTTTACCCCTGGTAAAGAACCGCAATACCCAGTGAACAGAAGACTGGGTGGGCCCCAGAGCCATTCTAGACATTCGAGAACAGAAAATCTGCTTCTGCCAGGATTTGAGCCTTGGACCATCCAGCCAATAGCTAGTAGCTATACTGACTACATTATCTGAGCTACTATATGTGGGAGGTCCCCAGTTTAAATCTCTGCTCGGATACCAACTGTCTAGATAATGTTTTCCATGGTGGCCCTGTCTGTTCATGCAAATGCTCAGGTAGTACCTCAAATAAGGTCAGATAGTTTGTGCCACATCCTTTCCAAGTCATTTTACACTAATCATCCTGACATTAAATGGCACATGGTCTGGCTGCTGGCAGGATTATTACGTTAACTGTAAATTAATTTATGGAGCATGCCATTGGATGAACCATTTCCTGAGATTCACCAGCAATCTTTTCTCATGAAGTTGTCTTAACAAAAATTCTATATGCATGTAAAATTTGTCGTGGGCAGTGGAGTCTCACCTGTATTTGGTAGCTTGGCTCAGAGCAGATGGGGAAATTTGGGTAGGTATGCTGCCACCAGTTGCTGTGTCCAAGCTGGACACACATAATGCTATTTGATACTGGGGGGGGACAGCAGGGAAGGGAACTTGAGTCAGTACTAGCCTCTTTACTAATGCAGACTATATCCTGTAACAAACTTTTGTACTAATTACAGGTTAAACAATCTCCCTGTACATTAATATTTCTACAAAAGATAGAAACAAAGTCACTTAGCACCACACAGATTGTTTGCCAACCCCTCTGGGGTGAAAAGTTGTGGTACTGTTCCTGAATACAACCTTGTAAATTTATCAGTGTAAATTTCTAACTGGGGCCCAAAATTTGCTCAGATTCCTAAGAAATCAAAAGGGTTAGTAGTATTTTTATAAATTTAAAACAGTTCACTATAACACCACCTACTTTGGCATACTAACCATAGCACCATCGTATGTTTCACTAGTTACAAGTCACAACACCACAATAATAAAATATATGCACTGACATGCACTGTGCAGAATTGCTGCTTTTCTCTACAAATGTTAACCAGCCAAAAGTCAGAACCAAAGACAGCATGGCACTTCTCGCACAGGGTTTATATTACCTCCGTCCAGCGTCCAGCTGGCGTGATAATAGACACCATCAGTGATCTTACAATACGCCAGCCTCAAAACCACACACTGCCAGTAGATTGCGTGATGTGTCTCCCGACACAAAACTGCTGACCACATTCTCTGTGCTTTATGCTGCCAAGTTAAAGTTATAAGTACAGGATTTTTACAACAATTTTATGATTTATCGGTCTTTCATTTTAGATCTGCCTGCCTTTAAGTGAGATTTGGTCCCCCATATTGTCACTTAGAGTCTCTTGCATCCTTGTAGTTAATGACTGATAAAGCTTCAAAGGTTTCTAATGCTAGTATACATATGTACATATTTTACAAGATCTCAAATTACAATTTACAAGGTCAATTGTTCCAAATGTGTATCTGTTACACATTCTCCCCTGTGTCTCCACATTCCCCAGACTTTCTTTCCCAACTAGAAGAAACAAAATTCCTTCAGAATGAACAGCCAGCTGGATCTGGGCTGCTGGAAGTTCAGGGGAGAGGGTCTGGGTGAGTGTTCAAATAGTGCATAAAGTAATGCAAATACAATCCCTCATTATAGATCAAATTTCGTTTTACACACTTCCATCACGTCATAAATCACTTTCCCTGAACTCAACAGCCAATGTTAGTTAGTTATATTTGTATATACTTCCCAGTGCATTCAGGACCTCATTATCTTTGCTGACACTGGTCTTCCCAGAGCTAGCATTATCTTGGCATGCACTGAGGACTGTGTGTGTCTGCTTGGGCTTAGTGTTGGAATACACAATGTTGTTGTATAGACCAAATACAAAACTTTGTAAGCACCTAATTAGAAAATTCCCTGCATTCTACTATGTGCAGTTTCATTCTGTTTGCAGTAAATATAAAGACTTTAGTGCTTCAGTGGTGCATCAAATGGCTGCACATATAATTTTGGAAATTGCAATTTGGGTGTGGCCTGGATTTGTGTCTCCATCCTTCTGAAAAATTGGCAATGAATTCAGGTGGTTTGCAAGCAGTAAGTTGAGAATCTCATTGCCAAGAAGATTATTGTCAGCTGTAGGTTCTGGTGTAGGATTAATGCAAACTTTGTGTGAAGTGGAGGGGTTTTCCTGGGGTGGTTTCTGTGTGATTTCATAAGCTGGGTTGTCAGGTTTCCATGTACAAGTTTAAGTTAAGTTTTCAAAACTAGGGATGAGTGAAGTAATACAGGATAAACAAAGTTAGAATAATGATTGATAGAATGAGAGCTAATATTATCCAATTTATCTTCTTTTCACATTTCAAAGGAAGGTGCATGTAGATGAAACAACGTGGTCATGTCCTCTTTGTGGTGATGGGTAGAAATGCTGGGCATTAATTGATCCAATCCCATTATGTTTGGGGGTGACATCTCCTAAAGAGTTTTCAGCTTGGAGTCTGAAGCTACTGCTGGTCACTCAGGCGTGTACAGCATTGGCACTCACTTGGAATATTCTTCTTTACCTGTCAACTCGGGGGAACATTTTTAGCCCTTCCACAGTGATGTAGCATGAGTTTGCATTATTGAGGATACCTTCTCCCTACAGAGTCGTGGTGAAGGTCTGCCAAGTGTGGTTGTGTTGACATCTTTAAGTGTGCCCGTTGTGGTTCAGTCAGTACTTGTGCATGGTTCTTTGTCACTCCAGCAAGGCCTGAACTGGATATGTGAACAGCTTGCGTCTACACAGTTCTCGTGCTTTGGCTGACTGCAAATACAGACTCAGTTCACATGAAATAACTTTGGTGCTTTAAACAGCTTGATTTACTGGGAAAATAACATCCTTTCCTTTGCACTGCATGATAGGGTAATGTAGTTCTGCTGAAGTGAACTGATTCCCAAATACTTATACTCTGGAAAAAACTGAGCATAACTATTGCCAAAAATACTTGAAGGTAGCACAACTGTTTTATACAGTTCATACTGTCTGAAACTTTTAGGGGTACATTTAGTATATGTGTAAAAATATGCAGATAAGCGAACATCATTGCTTCAATTATTTCATAGTACAAGTACATATTATTGGACCTTACTCCTGCAACTGATTCATGGCCTTCAGGAAAACACAATGTAACATTCTTTAAAATTTAACACAGCATGTGTGGACTAATAGCATTCAAAAAAATCTTCCCTGTCAGTACATACTGCATTGCATCATTATGTTCTGTTCCACTAGCACACAGTAGTATGCCTGCAACATAAACGAAACTTTATATTTCCACTAACCCTCGGCATACAGTTTACTCACATCAAACTTTACATATGTGTTCACGAGTAGCATGATGACTGCCACCTGATTCCCTTCATCATCATTGCACTGGCCAGTTGGACAGTGACAGTACATCAGCTGTGATGTGAACAGCCATCTTGTATAGTAGGTGGGGACTGTGCATCCACCCACCAGTGGGTGGTGATGATAGGATCTTATCCAGCCATGCATTTGTGTGTGTGTGTGTGGGAAGTGGTCATTCCTTCCTGCTGTTTAGTGTGGACAAGCAGCAAATACATAAGTGTCTATTCGAATCCATGTATACATCTTCTGTGATTTTGTTGTCCATAATTGTGTCCATCATAATTATTTAGGGGCTTTTAGGTGTAGTCTGGTGTTCACTCATATGCAGTCGCGCTTGTAACGGTCTTGGCCTGTCTTTTTGTACTCCACTTATTCCTCGTATAAATATTCACTCCTTGTATAACATACGGTACATCATCCCTCGTCTCCCACATACTCATTCTTAATAGTTGTCATCCCCACATGCTTCGTGCAGT
>Ga0209629_10000831_pt1 | contig 18105 bp, 15 predicted proteins | sample TergutCu122P5_FD_187286 | JGI IMG/M metagenome (GOLD analysis project Ga0209629, IMG submission 187286) | Cubitermes ugandensis P5 segment gut microbial communities from Kakamega Forest, Kenya - Cu122 P5 (SPAdes) (version 2) | ecosystem: Host-associated > Arthropoda: Insects > Digestive system...
GTCAAATTCAAGTGTAAAGACATCTCCCAAATAGTTTTTTTTCGTTTTCATCAAAGGTTCTAACCATGAATCCTGACCAGCCATAAGGATTGCTTTCTTGCCGTCAATAGATGCGATTTCAGCATTTCCACGAAGCAAATCCCACTGACTCGGAAACTCTCCCATTTGCTCGTTGGCTTGGTTATCGTCGAAGATAACCTCGTCGCCCGGCACAAAGTCCGATTTGGCATAAGCCATTTCGGCATTTTTCACGCCTTGAGGAGCAGCTGCCTTACCGGCGTTGTTATTTCCTCCCGAAGCGTTTTCTTCGCTTCCGCCTTTGTTATTACTGTTACTGTTATTATTACTGTTATCCCCCGTTCCATCCTCTTTATAAGTATCCGGATTGGTCGCTTTGTCGATGCTTTTGCTTACCGCTTCGTCTGTTTTCTGTTCCGCCTTGCGGATGGTTGCATTCTTGGCGGCATTCTCGATCGCTTTGCCGAGCACTTTGCCGAACTGCGCATGCATGGTTGTGCAGGTTAATGCCATGACGATGATAGTGAATATTATTCTTAACCGTTTCATATATTTACAATTTAAAGATTTAACTCATAACTCATAATTCCTAATTCTTAATTCCTATTTCTTCTTCGCCTTCGTGAGTTTATATTCGCTGAGATTTACCATATTAGACATAGTAACGCCTCCGACATTGAATTCAGTTACTTCCATGTAAATATTATAGTCGGTAGACTGTTCGAGAACCTGGGTGTATTTCAGCGTGCAGCCATATTCGTTGTCGATCCGGAGGGTGTCCTCTCCATTCATGAATGTACGGGTATAAACTGTTGCCTTGCGACCGGCAATCGTTTCCGTTCTTCCGGTTTTCTTGAGACTTTCGAAATTGGATTCATAGCCTGCAAAGGGGGAAATGTGACTAAAAAGGTAACCTAAGCCTATGCCCGGATAGGCTGCATCCGTAGTGTAGGGACCCCATTTGCCTGTTTTCTTTACGGTGTCTAACATGTAAACTTTTCCTTCGGCTTCGTTCACCACCATTAATTTACCTTCATAAAAAGGGTTCATAGACGCCCAACCCTCTGCGCAATGCGCCTCGAAACGATGAGAGTCAGGACGTCCTGCGTTTTTCACCACATACGAAATGCGATAATTGGTCAGCGCCGCTTCGATTTCCTGTCTCGTTTTCGGCGTTCCGTCGCCGGCAGTAGTAGCATTGTCCTTAGCAAAAGCGCCGAAGTTTGACAGCAGCGCGATAGTTATTAAAAACAATTGTACTCGTTTCATGATTTCCGTTTTTTTTGATTGTTGCCCCTAACAGGGTTCAGAACCCTGTTAGGGGTTTGTTTGACGTTCTAAAGCATGTGTTTATTTGGTTGAATCGGGAACCGTCTTGCTTGTTGAATCCATGTCCTTCAATGTATTATTGAGTTCTTTGGAAGCGTTTTCAAGTTCTTTTCCCATGTCTCCCATTCTTTTTCCCATTTCATTCAATCCGGCTTCCGAGACCACCGTCGCCCATTTTGCCGTGACTGTGATGATTTTCAATTTGGTCATTGCGCCGACTTTGTTGTTTTCCATTGCATCGGCGATGATTTTCATCGGTTCTTCCACTTCTTTTTGAATGTTTGCCCAATCTTCTTCGGTCACATTGCCTTTCTTTTTTTCCAATTGTTCGATCGCTTTATCGACTTTATTAATCGCGCTGTCGACGGAAGACCCTCCGCCACATCCTACAAATATTATCAGAAGGATGCTGATTACAAATAAATTCTTTTTCATACGTTTATAATTATTATCAGTGAATAAATTTTTTTAGATTCTTAATTCTCACTTTAAAAATGAACTGCTGACCAAAATTGCGCCCAACACTACCGAGACAATTACAGATACGACAATCGTAGCGAGGAGACTCACGATGAAATAACCGGTATTTTTGTCAGCCGGCGCTTTCATCATCGGTTGCATGCCTACGTAGAGTATATACAAACCATATAATCCGGCCAGTGATGCCAACACCGATATGGAAGGTAAAATATAAAAGATCCCTCCTAAGTACATCGGTGTATAGGAATAAGCTACCAAAGAAAAAGCTTGGTTGAAGTCTTTCTTTGCTCCGAAATTTTCTGCAAGAAAGTTGACGACCCATGCCGTCAGATAGACTCCGCCTGCAATTATTATCCAATGACTGACGGCTTGACGAATGCCCCATGATATCGAATGATAATGAACGCCGAAAGCCGAATAGCCCAACAGTCCGTAGCCGATGAACGCAGCTATGGCGGGTATTAATGAAAGGGGTAATACATATCCCATGAACACACTTGCATGAGGCGCATGCTCTCCTTCTATGACCGCCCATTCTTTTTTAGGAGCAGTCAAAATTTCTTTAATTCTTGTTACAATATCCATTTTATTTAAAAAATTTACAATTTATAACTCATAATTCATAACTCTTAACTCTTAGTTCTTCGTTACCTGTACATCCGCCGGAACTTCAAATATGGAAGCGGGCGGGGCGCTGAGATCGATGGAGGTAACTTTGGTGGAAAGATTCATTTTACCCATTTTCCCTTCCATTTTCATGGTGAGGTTACCGTAGGTGAGAGTAGTCACGTCCATTTCCATTTGGGCATATTTTACTTGGGTTTTCTTACATTTATAACCCAAATAGTCTTCTTCTCCTAAATCTTTTATTTCGGTGCCTTCGGCCATCTTTCCTCCTACCGCGGCAGCTAAAGCGGCTGCCATTCCGGATGGAAGAACGGTGCTTTCGTAAGTTGTACCCGTTTTTTCGACTAAGTCGAGGTCCCAATGGGTATTTCCTTTGATGATTTCCAATTTATCGGTTTTATGGGTTTGGCCTAAGATGACCATCTCCGTAGCTTGTTCGGAAGCGGTCCAGTCTCCCCATTTATCGAAATAGACGGTTTTTTTCATATCGATTCCCATCATGTTCGATTCTTCCACGTAACTACCGCGCTCAAACGGAAGTTTTTTATCTGCCGGCGCTTTTTGTTCACTCGACCCGGCAGGATTTGCATCACCGGTTGCCGGGGCATCGCCTGTTTTCGTTTTATTGCCGCAAGAAACGAATAACGCAGCAAACAATAATAAAATTGACAAACAACGTTCGGCGTAAGCCCATTTAGTTTTTTGATTTGTTTTCATTGTATTAAAATTTATAATTCTTAATTCCTAATTCCTAATTCATTTCCACCAGTTCCATACTGCTTTGCAGCTTATCTTTATCGTCGTAGGTTTCTGTTTTCACGACGCCGACGCCGGGAGCGTACCATGAAACGCTACGACCGGTGAAAGTTTTTCCCATCATGGTAGTCGTAACGGTTTGCGTGATTTTGTGACACTTGAACTTTCCTGCCGGAACCGTCAAGTCTTCTATTGCCAAACATTTCCCGTCGGTCATTTTCATGATTGTTTTCATGGTTGTTTTCATATTCATAATTCCTATAGTAATAGTCCATGTGGCATCGGCATCTTTGAGCGCTTGTCCGGCTTGCAGGTTATTCGGCAATTCCATTGGCGCTCCGGAGAGTTCGAATTCAACATCGGATTGTTGCTTACTTGGAAAAAATTGATTCATGTCAAAAATCATTATTCCGTTTTTGATTATTATTTTCAAATCCATCTTTTTAGGAGGATTAGCCGGTTTACGGTTTTTGTCCAATAATTCCGCCGTATATGAAATGGTCATATTATCACCGGAACCTTCCACGTTTTGTATGGTTTGTTTCTTAAAACCACTCGTTTTTCCGGATTCGTTTTTCTGTTCAAAGAGTAATACTATTCCCGCTTTGGTTGGGAAAAAGGCATTTTGCGCATACGCTCCGATTGAGGAAGCGATCATCATGATTGTCATCCAAATACCGAATCTTAAAAAAGATGTTTTCATTTTTACTTGATTTTATTATTATTAAACATTGATTTATTTAAATTGACATTACAAAAGTACAAGGCAAAAAATTAACAAAATACCCCCATTTGGGGGTTTTTACATTCCGGAATGAAAAAAATTTTAGGGAAAATGGAAAAGATTGTATATAAACAGTGCAGGATAGATGGATTGCTTATAAAAGAATAGTTGTATTGGGCTTATTTTTAGAATGAGACAGATTTTTTTTGACAAATTAATTATAATATTATATCTTTGTCGCAATATTCATATAGTTGTTTAACTACGAGATAATATTCATGGAAACAAACAATAGTTCTCAACACTCAATTCTTAATTCTCCGCTAAAAAGAAAAAGAGAGTGGAACTTTCCACCCTCTTTCTTCAGCTTTCATTTCTTAACCGGGACTCTTTTAGCAACAACCGGTTTTTTTCCGGCATTTTTTACTTTGGTTTCAACCGGCGGTTTACGAGAAGCCGGAATTGGCATTCGGTTAGGAACCGATACAACACTTTTTGCCATAATTCGATTGTTTAAAGATTAATAATATACGCTCAAAGGTATGAACAATTTTTTTCAAAACAAAAAATACTTACTTAGAAATATTCGATAGGGGAAAAATGAAACTGATAATACTGAAACATCTGCTTTTAGCGATAGCGGGGATACTATTTACAAATCCTATACAAGCCCGCGAATCATCCATTGATAGCCTGATCATACAAAAACAAATGGGGATGCCCGATACAAAAGCCAAAGTAGATTCTTTGTTTAAATTAGCCAATGCGTTGCGCAGACAAATAGATATTGAACCCATATTAAAAGAAGCTCAAAGGGTTATGATTAAAACCGACTATAAAGAGTTTGAAGCAAAATTGCCGGATTTTTACGGAGTTTATCTGCGCGATCATTCTAAATATTCGGAAGCCATTGACTTGCATAATAAAGCTTTGGAGATCGCAAAATTGCAAAAAGACGTGAAAACTCAGATCATTATTTATAATAATCTTGGAGTAGCGTATCGACGACTTGATGATTTTTCACAATCGTTGAAATATCACTTTGAAGCGCTAAAATTGGCTGAACAGGAAGGAGATATATACAGTATAAGTGTTGCTGCAAACAACATCGGGAATGCCCATCTTTCGCTGGGCAACTATCGCGAAGCCATCAGGTATTTCGAACAATCTCTATCAATTGCAGAAAAAGCAAATAACGAAATTGGTATAGCAATGAATCTAAACAATATAGGATTCGGTTATGAATCTATGAATATGCTCGACTCTGCCATGTATTATTATGAAGAGTCGTTACGTTTCAATCAAAAAATAAATGTAAAAAAAGGAGTAGCCATTTGTTATAATTCATTGGGTAATGTTCTGCAAAAACAGGGAAAAATAAATGAAGCAATTTCTTTATATAAAAAGGCATTATCTATAAACATAGAATTGAATGACAAAATATACATTGCAAATAATTATGTCAACCTTGGATTGGCTTTTTTAGACAAACACCAATTTGATGAATCCGAAAAAAATCTCAAAGAAAGTTTAAAAATTGCTCTCGAAATAGGCTCAAAATATGAAGCAAAAGAAGCTTATAAAGGATTGATGCAACTTTATGAAGCTAAAAAAGAATTTAAAGAAGCCTTTTATTACGGGAGAAGTTATAAAATATATACAGACAGTATAGTAAATGAGGCAAATAGCCGAAGCGTTGTCCAGATGGAAACAATATACGAAACCGAAAAAAAAGAATTCCGAATCACTGCTTTGGAAAAAGAACGAAGATTAATGATTGGTTTAGGTATTACCATTGTAGCGGCTCTGCTGCTAACCTTAGCTACGTTCTTTTTCCTTTGGCGATGGACGATACAAAAGCGAAAACTTGCTGAATCCCGTATTAAACAGTTGGAACAGGAAAAGCAATTGGTCGCCACACAAGCTGTTCTTGATGGCGAAACCCGCGAACGCGCCCGCCTCGCCCGCGACCTTCATGACGGACTGGGCAGTATGCTGACCGGAGTAAAACTGAAATTATTGGAAATGAAAAAAGGCGTTACAATGGAATATCCCGATGTGGAACGTTTCGAAAATGCATTGGGATTACTCGATAATTCCGTGCAGGAAATGCGTAGGGTAGCGCATCATCTGATGCCCGATTCGCTTAACCGCTTCGGATTGAAACCGGCAGTGGAAGATTTTTGCAGCGGCTTGTCTTCCGTCCGGTTTACTTACTATGGCATCCAATCGCGATTTGATCCTAAACTCGAAGTGATGATTTATCGCTGCATCCATGAATTGGTAAACAATGCTTTGAAATATGCCGAAGCGAATCAAATCATGGTGCAAATCGTGCAAGAAGCCGATCGTATCGCTTTTACGGTACAAGACAACGGGCGTGGATTCGATCCTTCAGCAGAAACCAAAGGAATGGGCTTGCAAAACATCCGCACTCGGATTGCATCATACACCGGGATTTTGAACATAGATTCAAAAGAAGGAAAAGGAACGGAAGTGTACGTGGAATTAGGAATTAGGAATTAAGAATTATATAAAATATGGATACTAACACTCAACACTCAACACTCAACTCAAAACTGATAAAAGTGGCAATTACGGACGACCACCAAATCGTGATCGACGGTTTGGAAAAGATCATCATTGAATCGGGTGTCGCTTATTTAATCGGTAAATCATACAATGTAGCCGGATGTTGGAAAATGCTAAACTCCGGTCTGCCGGATGTCTTGATGCTTGATATCGGTTTGCCTGACGGCAGCGGCATGGATTTATGTCCTCAAATCAAAGCAAAATACCCCGAAATAAAAATACTGATGCTAACCAGTTATGCTGAATATTCCATCATTTCCCATGTTCTCAATACCGGCGCATTAGGTTATGTCCTGAAAAATGCTATGCCGGAAGAGATCATCGAGGGAATTCAAACGGTTGCCACCGGGAAACGATTTCTTTGCGAGGAAGTAGAAATTTTACTGAAACAAGGACATAAAGAAAAGATTGAACTGACTCGCCGCGAATACGAGTTATTACAATTGATAACCAAGGGTTTTACAAGTGTTGAAATTGCAGATAAGATGTTTCTCGGTTATGAAACCATCCGAAGTTATCGAAAGAACTTACATCTGAAATTAGGTGCGCATAATACTGCTGAATTAATCCATATAGCAAAGGAAATGAAATTAGTGTAATCCGTTATCAAAATACCGTTAGTGAAAGAAAATATTCAAAGCTAATACTCCCAACAACCCGACCACCGATACGATAATTTCCATGATTGACCAAGAACGTAAAGTATCTTTTACACTCAGATTAAAATATTCTTTGAACATCCAAAATCCGGAGTCATTCACATGAGAGAATAATAAACTTCCGGCGCCCAATGATAAGACCATCAAATTCGGATTAATGCCGGTTTGAGCAACCACCGGCATCATTACTCCGGCTGAAGTCAATGCCGCAACGGTAGCAGAACCGATACATACCCGAATGATCCCGGCCATCATCCAACCAAGTATCAACGGATGAACCGGCAATTGTTCCATTGCGCCGGCTAAAGCCAAACTGACTCCGCTTGTTTCCATCACTTCCTTGAAAATGCCCGAACCGGCGATAATCAGCAAAATCATGGAAATATCTTTCACTGCTTCCGTATAAACAAGCATGATTTCCCTGATGCTGCGTCCTTGCCTGACCCCCAAAGTATAAGTAGCTACAATCAAAGATAAAAGCATAACGATGGAGGGAGAGCCGAAAAACGATAAAAAACCCGATACTCCTTCGCTTCGATTCGGAAATACATAAGGAATCACTGTTACAATAATTAACAAAAAAACCGGTAAGGTTGCACTTAAAAAACTGTTTACTTTTCCCGGTTTGTTATGATTTTGATTATTCTCAACCTTACTCATGTCAAACAATTTCATTGGACCGGTTTGTATGTTTTTCAAGGTTTTACTGAAAATCGGCCCCGCAATGATAATAGCAGGAATAGCGACAATAATCCCTAAAATCAAAGTAATACCCATATCGGCTTTGAACATCGATACCAATGCCACGGGCGATGGGTGGGGAGGAAGAAATCCATGCGCCACCGACATGGAAGCCAACATAGGTAATCCAACGTATACAGCGGGAAATTTGTATTGATAGACAATCGAAAAAATAATCGGAACCATTAACACAAAACCAACATTATAAAATAACGGAATACCGACTAAAAAACCGGTTATCATTAATCCCCATTGAATATTTTTCAGACCCGTCAGATTCGTCATCACTTCCGCTATCTTTCGCGCGGCTCCGCTTTCAGCGACCAATTTACCCAGCATTGCTCCGAAAATAAGCGTTAACGTGAGACTACCCATGATATTCCCGATTCCTTTTTCAACAACTACAGGAATTCGGTTGAGGGGTATTCCGAGAAATATCGCCATCACAATGGAAACAATGACCAACGACAAAAAGGCATCTACTTTTAAGTAAGAGATAAGTAGAATTAAAGTCAACAGACAGAAAAAAATAATGACAAATGTCATATATAATTACGAATTATGCTCCGACGATTTAATTACAAGGTACAAACGTAGCAAATTATTTTGTATTTTTATGCGCATGAACTTATTTATTTTACCTCTTTTATTCAATTTCTTCAATTTTGGACGATATACGACTGATGGCTTCATTCAATCGTTCTTCAGGCAGAATGACATTAAAATCATCCCAAAAACGATTATCGTATTGAAATTGTGTTTCGGAAAAAATATTCCGGGTCGAAATACTTTCTTTCCGTGGAAATCTTTTTACATCGGTCGTATCAATTTTGCAGACCACCATCTCAAAAAAAGTATGCATGGATTTAGAGGGCTGTAAAAAAGCATTCTTTTTCTTGATTTTGAAAGTTAAATCACCCCGAAGATGGTTCAAATAATATTTCCCGCTTCGGTATTTGTAATAAACAATATAATCTGCACTTTCCGGTTTGATATCAACATTCTTGGGTTTTTTGAGTACGAACAGGTCGGTCGTTTTGTCTATATATTGCGGATTGATCTCAAAATGAGCGACTAATAACGCACTGTTATTTTGATCGATATAGAGTTCTCCTTTATAAAGCGGTTCTTTTATCCCGGATTTTTGTTCAAACGCGATGACATGGGCTAAACCGGTGTCGGTAATCGTCATATCGATTTTAAAATAATTATATGGATTGTCACCGTTTAATTCAAGAAAATCGGGAAGATATTTAATAACATCCAAATGTAGCGAAGCATCAATTCCGGCTCTCATTTTTAAGACAATCGAATCCTTTTCCAAATTATTACTTATTTTTCTCATTTTTAATAATTTGACTTGATCTTCCGAGTCCGATTCAAAGCCGGTTTTATAAATTTGAAAAACAGCTTCCGTCAAACTGACGATTGTATTTTTCTTTTCTACTCCTTCTCGATAAAATCCGGTGAAATAGACCGGATTATTTTGGTAGTTAATCGGTATATTGTTAAGCATATCCCGTACAATTTTTTGGGGGTTGATAAATCCGATGAGGACTTCGCGAAGGGGCACCAATTTGGTTTGCATATATATATCGACGGGATTATCTGAAAAAAACCGTATCGGAACGGTTTGTTGATTATAACCGACATGTGAAAAAAGGATGTTTCGACAAGTATCCGATTGAGCTAATTTGAGCATAAACTCACCGGATTGATTGGTAATGGTTCCGATTCCGGATTCTTCGATACTTGCTGAAACGTAAGGTATTGGTTCTTTTGTCAGAGCATCTTTAACAACTGCCCTTGCAATAATAAACCGGGGAGCGGAATTCATTATCGATTCGGATATAACTTCTTTTACGGGAGATATTTCTTCTTTATACAAAAGAATATGTTTATCAATTACCTTAATTTGCAGGCTTTGATCTTGAGTAATCAGATAAATGGATTGCCGAAGCGTATGTGTTCCGCCGGGGAAATTGATCTTTTTTTCATTGTTAATAATATCGCTGTCATAAATAAAAAAGCATCCGGTCAAGTCGGTAATTCGGTTAAATAATCCGTAGATGGTTTCCTTCATTTTGGGCAGATGTATCATTTTATCAAGAATTTCCTCCTCTGCTTTTATTAAAGGACAAAAGCTTAGGAAACAGATAATTCCTATGAAACATCTTTTCATACGTCTTACTTTAAAAACGGTCGGATAAAGATGGTATCTTGTTTGTTGATATGTTCTAAGTTTAATGCCATGCAGATTAATTCTGTCATGGTTTCTACGGAATTCTTCTCAAAAGTAACGGTCAATATTCTGTTGTTCAATGATTCATCGGTAATAACAGTCGGAAAACCATACATGGTATTGATTGCATGAACAATATTATTTAACTTTTCATCTTTAAAACAGATTTTTTCCGTATACCGGTCAAATACGAAGGAATTGGTTATTCCTGACTTGATCAGCCTGCTATTGCTTAATCGGACCGTTTCTCCGGCTTCTACGGAGATGCGGTTTTGATTATCTCCGGGGTGAACATTTACTTTTCCTTGTTTTACAAAAAGTTCAAACGGTTTTTCTTGCGATGATTGCACGGCAAATATAGTTCCGATCACTTCTATCGTCATTCCGTTAATCATAACTATGAAAGGACGTCGTTTATCTTTTGCTACGCAGAATAAGGCATTCCCGTTTAGTTCCACTTTTCGTTGTGCTTTTGTGAAGGCGTTCGGATAGGAGATGGAGGCGTCAGTCGCTAAATACACGGTTGATCCATCCTCAAGCGTCGTAACCAAGGTTCCCGAATTTTCCTTGTTTTGTAAGGATATTTTCGAAAGGTCTTTCTTTTGTGAAAAATAAAAGCCGGCAAAAATTATACCGATGCACACGGCTGCCACCGCAACTAATCGTTGAAAAAGAATGATTCGTTTCCTACCGGATATATACTCTGTCCGGTCGGTAGTTAACAAATGATTGCTTTCTAATCGTTCCAAAAGAATATTCCATGCTTTGTCCGTGTCAATCGTGATTATGTTTTCTTTGTTTTGTTCCATTCGTTTGAGTGCTTGAGTTTTGTTGTTTAATTATATATTGAATGATATTTATGTCGTAATTCCCGAAGAACTTTACTGATTTCCGCTTCAACCGTTTTTACCGAAATATTAAGCTCCTTGGCAATATCATTGTATTTTTTCCCTTCCATACGATTCATCCTAAATATTTTTTGCCTGCGTTCAGGCAACCGAACCAATGCTTCTTCAATTTGTTTTTCCAATTCTTTGTATTCTAATTCTTCCTGCGGAGTAAAAGTTTCTATACCGGTATTCACCGGATAGTTATCGCGATAATCTTCTCGAATTTTCACCTTTTCAACATATTGAAGCGATTTGTTTTTCACGGATCGATACAAATAACCGCTGACTGAAGTGAAAATTTGCAAGTTTTCCCTTTCTTTCCAAAGAATATAAAACAAATCTTGTACGATTTCTTCAGCAGTTTCAGCGTCTTCAACATACCAATATGCATAACGACATAAAGGTTCGTAAAAGGATCGGAAAAGCGTCTCGAATGCTTGAATATCTCCTTCTTTTATCTTCTTAAAAGTCAATATATTGATTTGCATTATCCAATAATAAAATTATGAATTCATAACTCATAATTCATAATTATTTACCTATACTCCTTTTTCAATTTGTTAACAGCCGATTCCAACGATTCGGTAGGCTCGATAATATTGTAAGATCCCCAAAAATTATCATCATAAAAACTCATTACTTTATCGCTTAGCGATTCATTTTTATTGAACGATTCTTTACGGGGAATATTGCTTACTGCTTCATCTTTGCTTTCGGTTACAACCATTTCACTCAATACAGTATAATTGGTTGCAAATAGTCTGCGTTTCCAATCGCAATTGAATTTCACTTCATTACGAACATAATTTAAGTAACTTTTGCCATCGCGTTGTTTATAAGAAACGACAAAAGAGACTTCTTCCGGTTTGAATCGAAGTCCCGCAGGTTTCTTTCGCAGGATAGCGTCGGTAGCTTTAATACGATCTTTCATATCCATGTAAAATTCGGCGCGTGTAAAAGCCAGTGTTTCCTTATCTATGTATAATTTCCCATAACACAAAGGATAGAGAAGAATTACCACAGGCTGAAATGAGAGAACATATTGTTGACGATGATCTAAAAATTCCGGATTTTCCATTTTAAAGTTGAAATTCCTTAATGATTCTTCATCAAACAGAATATCGGGGTTCTTTACAAAATCGGCAAAAACAGATAAATTAGGTCCTCCGGCTAATTTAACAATTAAGGTATCGCTCGCTTTAGTCGTGATTAAACTTCGTCCTTTGAAAATCTGAACCCGGTCGGTTGCGATATTTTCATGATAAGGACTTTTATAAATATTGATAATTGCTTCGGAGATATTAATAAATTTTTTCTTCTTTTGTACGGTTTCTCTGTAAAATCCGGTAAATAGATTCGGCTTGTTGCTGTAATTAACGATAACTCGTCGAAGCGCTTCTTTTACTAAATCTTCCGGGAACTCCCAACTTTCAATGATTACTTCACTTAATTGTTTTTCATTTGGAGCCAAATAGATTGTTTGATCCAACATATCATATCCGCTAATAGGTACACGGGTGCTATAATAACCGATTCTCGAAAATTCGATTTCTTTTGCGCGAATAGAATCTTTGATTTTGAGCGTAAAAACTCCTTCTTCGTTCGTGATACCGCTCAGATTACTTCCGGGAACAGAAATGCTGACATGTTCCAATTTTTTCCTGTTTACTTTATCCTTCACCGTTCCGCTGATGGTGAAATAATTCTCTGTGTCTTGAGCAAAAACACTCATAACGCTTGAATACAATAGCGCAAATAACAGGACAATACCCATTTGATTCATACGTTGTTTCATATCTCTTTTATTTTTTAATTGTGTTCTATTTTTCGTTATACTACTTTGATCGGTCAGCAATGAAATACCCTATGATTTCGGGAATAATAAACTACCCCTAATTAAACATCCTACTGTTAAGTTAATTTTATTATGCCGTCATTGCGAGCGGAGCGAAGCAATCCATGCCTTTTTCTGGATTGCTTCGGGCTATCGCCCTCGCAATGACGATGCGCCAAATTTTAGTTAACTTAACACTACATATTTTACTTAAATCTTGTAAACGTCCTATGTATGGAATAAGCGGTAAAAAAGCCCGATATTTCCGGTTTTGAGCCGGCAGATAAACGTCGAACATTTGTCTCCACGTTAGCGGGAGGGCCTCCGAAGAGAGGAATGGGACCACGTAATTCATCCCGGGCGTTTTCGATAAAAGCAGCGTATTCAGAGGTAATGCTTTCTATTTGCACAGTGAGGGTATCTCCTGAAGACAGTTTATCACGATCACGTTCTTGGTTCAATTGAAATATCGGCAAAGCGACTATTTTTTTAGTTGCGATATAGTCGTCGCGAGCGATTTGGAATCTGCGCAAAGAATCATTCATCACCATGCCATTACGAAAGAGATGAAAGCTGAAATTACCACTACTCTCCTCCGGTAAGTTTCCCCAAATCAGTACTTGAAGAAAATCATTCATAATGGGTGATAGTATGACGGCTGCTGAATCGAGTGTTGCCGGAAAAGGCAAGTAAGAAGTCGCAGCGTATTCCTCCTTATTCCCGTCCCCGTTGAAATCGACGAAAGCATGAAGCGTATAAGTTTTGCCCGGTATTCCATAAACGCCCGGCGATGTGAGGTACAAACCGGGTTCTTCAGACGATTCGTTCAAATCAAATATGCTGTCCCCATCGCTGATATTGACTACTGCGTGCGAAATCCCTTCCGGTTTCGTAGTCGCGAAATATCCTGTTGAGCGTGTAATGCGAATGGCATGTTGAGTGGTATCTGTCGTGATATAACCGTAAATGACTAAGCGTGGAGGAGATGCTTCAGTATTGATGTCTATTCTTTCTCTACAGGCAAGAAGAAAGAAAAGAAAAATGCTTGCTGTAAACAATGTACGATGAAAATAATTCAATGGCGTGAAAATAAAATTTTAATATTCATATAAATTTTAAAAACTGAAATTCCAAGTAATGGAAGGTACAAAGGTAAAAAGATAAATCTTTTCGGCATACATTTTGTCGGGATTATCGGGTTCCTGACGGAAAAGGATGGTCCAGACATTTTTGCGTCCGTAGGCATTGTAGAGCGAAAAGTTCAACTCGCTTTTGAAACGTTTACCCGGAGGAGACAACTTCCATGTAGCCGAGAGGTCAAGCCGATGGTAAGCCGGATAGCGATATTCGTTCCGCCCCGAATAAATGGGCACATAGTTTCCCTCTATTTGGAATCTACCGGTAGGATAAGTAACCGGCGTTCCGCTACCATACACCCAAGTAGCTGCAAACGACCACTTCCGGGTCATTTCATACGACAGGAGAGCAGAAATATTATTCGGCTTATCGTGGGGTGAACGGTACCAATTGCCGTTATTGATATCCTCCACCTTGCGCATGCTTTTCGATAGCGTATAACTTACCCAACCATTGAAGGCTCCTGCTGTTTTACGCAACATTAACTCTAATCCGTAAGAATAACCGTATCCAAATCGTAAATCCTGTTCTATACTGTCGTTCATCATCAATTGAGCATGATCTCTGAAGTCTACGACATCTTTCATATCTTTGTAATAGACCTCGGCGGAAAGTTCATATTCATCGGATGCAAAATTTCTGAAATAGCCTAAAGCAAATTGGTCGCATTTCTGAGGCTTTACATTCTCCGACGCCGGGAACCAAAAATCAAGCGGGGAACCGGAAGTTGAATTGGATGCCAATTGTATGAACTGAGTCGTCCGAGAATAACTCGCCTTTATCGAATATTGATCATTGAAGATATAAGTAAGTCCTAAACGAGGATCCAATTGCTGTTGATGGTACGTAATCGTCCCTTTGTCTAAATTCTCGAAACCGGTATAACGAAGACCGTATTTGAATTTGAGTTTATTATTAAGATTCGTTTCATTCGCTACATACAAGACATTTTCCATCGCATATTTTTTGGGAAATGAAACACGTCCGATAATGGATTCCGAGCCTATACCTCCACCATCGCCTGGATGGAATCCATGAAAAGTGAAATTGTAACCGAACTTGAGATTTTGCATCGGATTGGGAATATAGTTGAAATCGGCTTTCAATCCGTAATCCATAAGTCCCGACTTTAATTCCTGTCCGAGTTGATCGCTTATCTGACTCATCAGATAATAATCATACCAACTGCTCAGCAAGGTGAAATTGGAAAACAGTTTTGGCGAAAAGATATGATTCCATCGCGCCGTTAATGTTTTGTTTCCGAAGTCCATCCCTGCCAAGTCGGTAAAACCAAACTTGTCGCGTCCGAAATATCCCGCCAAGAAAATACGGTTGTTGTCGTTCAAACGGAAATTCACCTTTGCATTCATATCATAAAAATAGAGCGATGAATTGCGTTGTGTTGTATCTTTCGACAGCTTGAGAAATACATCGGCGTAAGTTCGACGTCCCGACACGATTGCCGATGCTTGATCGCCTAATGGACCTTCAACCGTGAGACGGCTGGAAATAAGCCCAATCCCTCCGGTTGCAGCATAATTTTGACTGTTTCCATCTTTTGTACGTATATCTAATAATGATGAGAGACGCCCGCCAAAGGAAGCCGGAATATCTCCTTTATAAAGAGTTACATCTTTAATTGCATCATTGTTAAATACCGAAAAGAATCCCATCAGATGAGAAGCGCTGTAAACTGCGGCTTCATCCAACAAGATCAGATTTTGATCATAGCCTCCGCCTCGCACACTAAAACCCGAAGAACCTTCAGAAGTGGATTGAACACCGGGCAACAACTGAATAACTTTCAATACATCCACTTCGCCTAATAACGCGGGAGCCGATTTGATGGTTTTGGACGATAGTTTCTCTACGCTCATTTCGGCTTTTGCCACATTTGCATTACGCCCTTCCGCCGAAACTACAACTTCCGACAATTCTTTCGTTTCAGTCTTAAGGCTTATATTCAGTTTAGTATCTGATATTAGATTTATCACAGTATCTTTAGGTTGATACCCTAAATAAGAAATTGTCAGAGCATGTTTGCCTTTAGGTAAACTCAAGCTGTAGTAGCCGTACGCATTCGTCACTGCTCCGAGACGCAATCCATCAGCAAGGATGGATGCTCCGATAAGGTCTTCTCCTGTGCTGATATCGCGCACGTTACCGCTAACGGTGAAGTTTCGCTCCTGCGCGTTCAAAACGGTACAGGCAGTCAATAAAAGAATGAAAAAGGTAATATTTCTCACCGGTAGTAATTTTTTGTCAGACAAAGGTAATTTGTTTTTTTCTTTAGTCGAATGATACCGGAGATATATTCTCCTTTTTTTATTATATTTCATAATTTTTATCTCTATTAATTTTTTTTTATGCTTTTTTTTAATTTCTTATTCTTATTTTTGTAAAAAAATTAAGCATAATCATTATGAAGAAAATACTTCTTTATCTATTCGCTTTATTGATAATTTTTACGGCTTGTTCTAAAAAAGATACGGGCGTGTGTCAACAGGTAAATGTATTTATCGGAACCGGCGGTCACGGACATACTTATCCCGGCGCTTCGCTTCCGCACGGGATGGTTCAATTGAGCCCGGATACACGGACAAACGGCTGGGATGCCTGTTCGGGCTATCATTTCGACGACAGTAGCTTGATCGGATTCAGTCATACGCATCTCAGCGGAACGGGAATCGGAGATTTAGGCGATATTCTGTTTCTTCCTTATGCCGGAGAATTAAAAACGGTTGCCCCCAACGGAGATGATAAAGACTCTTCTTTCGGATCCGCTTTTTCGCATAAAGACGAAATAGCTCTACCCGGATATTACAGCATATTATTGAAGGATTATGATGTACGTGCAGAATTGACAACAAGCCTTCGTACCGGTTTTCATCGCTATTCTTTCCCTAAAGATAAACAAGCGGGCGTTTACATCAATTTAGCAAGAACGATTCACAACCGGCAATTGGTTCAATCGGACATACAAGTCATCAACGACAGAGAAATTCAAGGGATGAAACGAATTCAAGGCTGGGCGCCAAATCGCTACATTTATTTTTATGCAAAATTTTCGGAACCTTTTGAATATACCCGGGACGATAGCGCCCACATCAATCTGAAGTTTCAATCGGCAGGCAAACAACTGTTAGCCAAAGTCGGCATCTCCTTTGTCGATTGCGAAGGCGCAAAAAATAACCTCCTATCGGAAATAAGTGGTTGGGATTTCGATCAAGTGAAAGAAAACGCTTCAACGGCTTGGAACAATGAATTATCCAAAATAGAAATTTCTACTCCGAATAAAAAAGATCGGACAATTTTCTATACGGCGCTATATCATACTGCGTTGCAACCGATCATTTCGTCGGATGCTGATGGAAGATACAGAACCATGGATAACAAGATTGAACGGGACACAACTTATACCAATTATTCAATTTTTTCGTTATGGGATACTTTCCGGGCGTTGCATCCGCTCAACACCATTATTTCACCTGACGAAAATCAAGCCATGATCCGCTCGCTGATCCGGAAATCCGACGAAGGCGGTCTGTTGCCGATGTGGGAATTAATGTCGAACTACACCGGCTGCATGATCGGCTACCATGCCGTTTCGGTTATAGTGGATTCGTATATGAAAAACCAACGCGACTTTGATATTGAAAAAGCCTATCAAGCCTGCGTCAAATCTTCTTCTTACGATACCGTGAACGTATCGCCGACCATCAACCGAAGTATCTTACGCTACAACCTGATGCCGATAGGAAAACAATATAAAAATGCCGGGGGATATATCCCGGCAGATGTTGAAAGACAATCAGTGGCAAGAGGATTGGAATATGCTTATAACGATTGGATGATCGCCCGGTTTGCCAAAGAATTAAGAAAAGAAATCGATTATATACGTTTTATGGGACTGAGTAAAAATTATCGACATTATTACGATCCTTCTACGAGGTTTATGCGAGGAAAAATGTCGGACGGTTCATGGCGCACACCCTTTGATCCTCGCGCTTCCGATCACAACAACGACGATTATTGCGAAGGAAATGCCTGGCAATGGACTTGGTTTGTTCCCCATG
>Ga0209629_10000833_pt1 | contig 18103 bp, 11 predicted proteins | sample TergutCu122P5_FD_187286 | JGI IMG/M metagenome (GOLD analysis project Ga0209629, IMG submission 187286) | Cubitermes ugandensis P5 segment gut microbial communities from Kakamega Forest, Kenya - Cu122 P5 (SPAdes) (version 2) | ecosystem: Host-associated > Arthropoda: Insects > Digestive system...
TCTCCATCCGAGCCGTTTTTCGGCTCTTCATTCGACTGTAAAATTAATACTTTATTTACTAACTACCAAATATTTATCACACTTTTTTACCCCTTTTCTCTACTTTTTTTAATGTGTTAAAGTAGAATTATACTAAAATGTCAAAACGACGGTATTTAGCAAGCTTTGATGTACAAACCGGAAAACTGATACGTGAATTTACAAACAGAATGATTTTCATGACCTCGACAGATCCGGTCTGTTTCAGTGACGATGGGAAGTATGCACTTACAGGTAGTTATCAGGGTCAAATAAGATTATGGAATGTATCTGCTGGAAAATGTTTATATTCTTTTTCTTCTGACTTAACTCCTCATTCAGCATGTTTCTCACCAGATGGGAGTACTGTGTTAACCGGTCATACAGACGGAACAATACGGGAATGGAAGATTCCTGAGATAATTCAATATGAATATCTGTTGAATCGCATTCATACCTCGGATGCATTACTCGCTGAACAAGCGTTGTTCGATAATTTAAAATATCGTTTCAATATATTGATGAATGAGAAGAACATAGACGCAGCATTGAACATAATCAAAGAGATGGCAAATCTGCCTATTCTGGGGAAATCAGAGGACTATAGAGATGTAAAACGTTTAATTTCTGCATATTGCGTTAAAGAAGGAAAAATAGGATATCAAGTTAAAAATGTGATTCCGATGACCATCGGTAACGAATTCAAACCTTCACGAGATTTGACAAAAGCAATAATCGTTTCAAAAATGGAAGGTAATATCAAACTGATTGAAGTGGAAACGGGTAAGTTAATAGATGATTTTCAAGATAGTTCTGCATTGGTTGGGAGCATTATCTTGTCCGCCAAAATTAATTCTGATGGAAGCAAAATAGTCACCGGAACAAATATGCATGAATATATAATATGGGATGTGAAAACAAGAAAGGCCTCTTCATCGACTTTCGCTGATGAAAGTAATGATCATTTTTATGTGGATGCTATTAGTTCGGATGGGAATAAGGCTGTTTTACGAAATATTGACAACATGGGTCAAAACAGAGGCATTATTTTCGTTGTTGACCTGGATACGCTTGAAATCATGTATTCCTATTACATAGATAAGGGAGGGATTTATTTTAGTCCGGACTGCAAAAAATTTCTTATTCTCGACGGCAATAAAATAACGCTGGCAGACTCTGCGTCGAACGAAATAATATTTGATTTTATAGGACATGTTAATGATGTTTATTGGGCAGGCTTCAGCGCTGATGGTAAATATATACTTTCTCACGATAATGATTATGTTATTAAACTGTGGGATGTTGAGACAGGGAATTGCCTACATACTTTGAAAGGAATGTCTCCCTCGGGCAGTAACAACTCTTTCCACATTGCTTTCTGTGCCGGAGACACTAAAATAATAGCATACAGTCTCTTTCGCGAAAACCACACTATATGTATTTGGGACACTATTACGGGAATCCTTTATTCAATGCTTGAATTTGAGAATGAAGAGGCATACTGCGTGAATATTAGTTCAGATGGTCAGACATTGTTTGTTGCCGGTGAATGTAGCATACAACACAAGCGGTTAATACGAGCATGGAATACGAAAACGAATCAGTGTGTTCTTGCTGAACTATCCGGTATTGATGTGCATATAGGAACACAAGACATCTATTTTAATTCAGATGATTGGAAAATTCTATGTGTGAGTTTGGATAAGGCCGTACTGTACGATCTCGACTACGACCTCACCTTCCCCGGCTGGAAAAACTGGGACGAAGGCGCTCGCCCCTATCTCGAAATTTTTCTCACCCTCCATCCCAATTATACAGAAGAGGATTTCAACAACATCCTCATTCCCGATTTGCAGAATCGCGGATATGGCTGGCTGCGTCCGGAAGGCGTGCGTATCAAATTGGATGAATTGCAATTTGGATGGTAGAATGTAAAGTAAAATCACTATTAAGTATGAATAAAGTAAAATAAAAAGTCTATATCTTTGCATAACATATAAACAACTTTCTAAATAAAACAATAAAATGATAAGGAATATTATTGACAATTGGAAATTAAGAAAAAACGTATATGAGATGGACAAATCTCTTAAAACCGGCACAGGTGTTTTACCATATTTTAGGGAACCCTCGGAATCGTTGCGTAAGTTTGTGAGACTGAGAACCGGAACGCCTGTTTCTTCCGATGATTGGGAAGAGGCGTGGTATTATTTAATTTGCCGCACAAGAGTTCAATGTATAATGCGGGGTGTCACGCTTGATTTCGATGAAATATGCAAAGGAGCTACGCTTATGTTTGCCATAATGGGTAAAGTTTCGCAATTGCGCAACCGATGGGAAGTTTATTCGCAGACTGAGGCTCCGATTGGCGTGTCCATAGATACAGTTCCACGTGAAAAGGTTATAGCTTGGACAAGATTGTATGTACACTTTGTATTTGAGCAACTTTCTAAAGAAAAGGCACTTAACCTGGTAGCAGTAGAAAATAATATTTCTGATAATATCTATTTGGCAATTGCACTCAAAGGAGAAAAATTGGCAGTACAGATCTGCAAAAAACTTGAAAAAGCCAAATGAGTTATTATCATGAGTGATGCCATCACTATCCTCGGTTTATACACCATCGAATCCGATGCCATTGTCGGAGGAATGGGTAGCGTTTTCCGCGTCCATCATACCGGATGGAAAGTAGATCTGGCCATGAAGCAACCCAAGCGGGAATTGTTCCAAAACGACGAGCAGAAAGAAGCATTTATCCGTGAATGCGACCACTGGATTAAATTGGGCTTGCATCCACACATTGTATCCTGTTACTATGTACGTGAAATTAGCGGCATTCCTTCCATCTTTGCCGAATGGATGGATGGCGGAAGCCTGAAAGATTTTATAAAAAGCGGCGCATTATATGAAGGTGATGATAAAGAAGCCTTGGAACGTATTCTCGACATTTCTATTCAATTCGCCAGAGGATTGCATTATGCTCACGAACAGGGTTTAATCCATCAGGATGTAAAACCCGACAATCTCCTTTTGACCGGAGAGGGCAAAGCAAAAGTTCTCACCGCAAAAGTAGGAGATTTTGGTATCGCAGGCGCCAGGGCGGTGATAGCCGATTTCAATATGGGTTCGGCAGGAGGAACAATCGTGATGAATGGAAACGCCTATACTCCCGCTTATTGTTCACCGGAACAAAAGCAGGGTGGGGCATTGACCCGCCGCACCGACATCTGGAGCTGGGCGGTATCGGTGCTGGAAATGTTTCTGGGCGACCGGCTGTGGTTGGACGGAACAGTTGCCGGAATGGCTTGTGAAGATTATTTTGAAATGGAGATGCGAGTTCCGATGCCTGATGCCATGAAAGATTTATTGCGATGGTGTTTCAAGATAGACGAAGGGGAGCGGCCGCATGATTTTGGGATAGTGGAAGCGGAGTTGTTGAAAATATACCAAACCGAGATTGGAAAGATTTATTCTCGACCGGAACCTAAAGCGGCTTCGCTGACTGCAGACAGCCTCAATAACCGTGCGCTTTCTTATCTCGACTTGGGGAAACCGGAGGAAGCGGAGAAATGTTGGGAAGAAGCTTTGGAGATTGAACCGAACCATGTGGAATGTCTGTATAATTATGCTATTCATCTGTGGAATAGTGCTAAAATAGATGACTTGAAAGCACTGTCTCTGGTTAAAAGTGCATACGAGAACAATCCGGATAATGAAACAGCCACTTTCCTATACGCTTGCGTTGCAATTTTGCGTTGTGATTTCAGTCAAGCGGAGACATTGATTGAAAAAATGTCAGATGAAGACGGCAACACAATCAAAAAATATATTTCAGGGAAACCAAGACGGGAAGTATTATCATTAAAGCAAAAGTTTGAATTTGAGAGTATTATGTCTGAACATGAAGGATTTGTGGTAACAAGATTTGAAAATTATACTCTTGGGATGTGGTCTCTTAAGAATTTTCAAATAATAAAGCACTTTCCAGACAATATCAGTTACATAAAAATATTGTGTGTAAGTCCTGATAAACGTTATATTGTACTCAGACCATACTGGCAGGAAAGTAGCAAAGATACGGTTTTGGAAGTCCTTGATTTGGAAACCGGCGAACCAATTCATGTGCTTGGCCATCGTGAGTTTTTACATAAGGCGTGTTTCAGTCTTGATGGTAAACGTATTTTTGCTTTTTCTTCAAACAAAGGAATCAGTGAAGATTTTAATGGAATCAATGAAATAAAAGTATGGGAAACACAAAATGGAAGATGCTTAACAACATTAAATGTTGACAATCAATATATCGGTAATTTTTGGATAATGCCTGACAAGAAGAGTATTTTGACAATTAAAGATAGTTATAAGGAATTATGTTTTTTAGATGTGGAAAACGGTAACCTACTAAAAATCCATAAAATCGAAATAAACGGCATCATTAAAAATATTGTATTTAGTCCGAATGGTGGATTGGCAACCATGTTTTTGGATAATTCTTCAATGTGTATTTTTGATACCTCTTCTTGGAAACAGATAGTGTCATTTAATGAGATATGGATGAGTGATTGCGCTTTTTCAACTGACGAACGCTATTTCATTTGTATTACTACATCATATCTTATAAAAATTTATGATATAAAAAGCAGGATATGTATTTACACTTATAATTTTGAAGAAAAACAAGATGTTCATATTGTATCTGTATGTACTCAAAAATCTGAGAACCGCTTTCTCGTATTTTTTAAAGATGGGACTGTTATCGTCATTCCATTTCCAACAGAAGCCGGTCTGCGGAATAATATGCCTTTGAGCCGTATCATTAGTGCAGAAGAACACATATTGCAGTCTATACGATTTGCACAAATTAAAGCAGAGGTGAGGAGTCATTTGGACAGCATGAACATTAACAGCGCATTAGAAGTCTTGTATCGCTCGGTAGATATCCCTGTTTTTTTTAACTCTGTCTCACGCTTAAAACTGAACGAAGAAATCGGAAGATATTGTCGAATTAAAAGTGTTCGATCAATTTTTCATGAAAAAAGTCCAAATAAAACAAATTATTATAGACAAGGGATTTATTCAACAGGAAACAAAAGGTTTAGCGCAAAAAATATTGAGACTACTGATAACAGTATTAAAAGTTATATAACAGAGATTTACGAATTAGGAAATAAATTTCCATTACATACCCTGAAAATGGACTTTCCATGCGTGGCCATCAGCAATGATGGCAAATCGCTTATCAGTAGTAAAACAGATATTCATAATTGTACTCAATCGCGAAAAATCACATTAGAATTATGGGATGTGGAAAACGAAAAAATAGTTGATACCTTTTCTTTTGATTTAGCGATACTAAACAGCCGTTGTGAAGTTCTTTTCTCATCGGATGCGAAAACATTTTACATTATACACTCGAATAGTATCATAGTACGTATTTTTGCCCCGATCCCCAAAATTATCTGGAGTACTGAAACTATTTTGCCGTATATAATTACTTTTTCTCTAAATTCAAATAGTAATCTGGCATTGGTCAGTTATTCAAAACGTCCATTTGGATGTACCTACTTACCCCCTTGCATAATCGTCTTGCTTGATATGAAAACCGGCGCCGTGATCAAAGAAATCATAGAAACACCACATAAAATTCGTAATTGCATTTTCTGTCCGGATGAGCGTTTTGCGTTGATTGATTTTTATGATGAAATTAACTATTGGAATATTGAAACAGGAGAATGCTTAGCTTCATTAGTAGGACTAAATCTCCTCGCACTATCTTTCCCTGCAGGTTGTTCATATGCTGAATCATGCTGCTCTTATGCAAAAGATAGCGAAGGAATTATCCTACATTTTGACTATGAGTATGAATTTCCCGGCTGGCAAAACTGGGACGAAGGCGCCCGCCCCTATCTCGAAATCTTTCTCACTCTCCATCCCAATTATACAGAAGAGGATTTCAACAACATCCTCATTCCCGATTTGCAGAATCGAGGCTATGGCTGGCTGCGCCCGGAAGGGGTGCGTATCAAATTGGATGAATTGCAATTTGGATGGTAAAATGTGAAAAAAAAATCACTATTTTGAGCGAGTAATGTGAGAAAACGATGCTATACTTTTGTAGGATAATTTAAAATAAAACTATCATGAAACAAAAATCAATCGTCAAAAGAATTGCACAAATCGCAGCCATAGCGCTGGTCAGTGCAACTATGGCTGTCGCTCAGGCTGCAGAACCTACAATTGTCATTAACAACATTCCGCCAATAGGACAGAATGGTTATGCAGAAGGTAAATTAGTATGGGACGGACTTACGCCTGCAAATACCCGACAATATGCAGTAATTGCCATGCTTCACGCAATTTGGCCGGGTGGAGGAGGTTATTATGTAAAACCATACGACAACAATTATTTGAATGCGGTAGACAACAATGGCTATTTTTCCATATTGCTTACTACCGGAGGTATCGATGCCGATGTTGATGAAGTTATTTTTTATTTCGTCGATCGCGCAAACTTCAATGCGTCTGACGGTTCAAGTCTGAATCCAACCTCAATGACCGGTAAATATTTGACAACAACAACTATTTACCGAAGCACCTGGGTGCAACCTCCACAACCGGCTTCTTCAAACATTTCTCCGGGATTTGTTACTGCCGGTACAAAAATTACACTGTCTTGTCAACAAGGAGGCACAATCCTTTTCACATTAGATGGTACCGACCCGGCTACATCTTCTTCGGTACAAACTTATAACAACACTGTTTTTAGCGTACCAGAAACCGGTGTATTATTAGTCAAAACGGTAGTCAAAGTTTCGGATTTGTACAGTCCTGTTTCTTCTCTTTTGTGGTTGCCTCAAACACCATTGACTACGCCGTTTTGGGGGTTGGATGTTTCTCTTGCTTTAAACGGCGAACCTTTCGGTTATCTGTTGTCTGAAACAGCCACACGTGAAAGGATGCTGCCTGTCGCCAAATTGACTCAATGGGTAAGAACCTTTGGTACAATCAACAATGGACAGGAGTATATCAACAAAATAGCCAAAGAACTTGGTTTACATACAATGATTGGACTATATATTACTAACGATGCAACAAATAACAACGCACAAATAGATGGATTGAGGCAAATATTACAAATGGGTCCTGCGCCGGATCTCATTGTGGTGGGAAATGAAACAAGTCTTTCCGGAGTCAGTCCGGCAACACTTGCGTCATGTATAGATGCTGTGCGTGAAATGGTTATTAAACAGGGTTTAATTATACCGGTGGGAAGCGCCGACATAGCTAATATTTTGTGGAGTCAAACAGTTTTGGAAAAAATGGATTTCTTGGGAACTAATATATATACCGGCACATGGGACAACGTTCCTGAAAATCAGATGCTCGACGCATTGAAGCAAATCTATGCAAATACTGTTTCCGCATTTCAATCAAAACTCGTTTTACTTAGTGAAACAGGAACGCCATACAGCGGAGGAAGTTATAATACCGCCGACGGCGGAACTCAAACTGCTTCCAAACAAAAAGCCGCAAATTATTTATGTGGATTTCGCAACTGGATACAACAAAAAAACATTCCGGCTTTTTACTTCGAAGCTTATGACGAACCGGTGAAATCTCAAAATGGAGGAAACCCGATTGAACAATATTTTGGAATAATGGATGGTAATATGAAGATACATCAATTTTATTGCAACTGTTTGCCTTGCGATACTACATCCCCGGGGGAAGATAGTACCGGCATGGTAAATATCAACGCAAACTTGAAACTTTATCCCAATCCATTATCTGGTGTTTTGCACCTCGACGGAATTGAAGGTTGTACAATGAAAATCTTTACCGAAAATGGCGTAGCGATATACGTAAAAAAAATGAGAAATTCAAGCGAAACCTTGCGTTTGGAACAATTACCGGCAGGTACCTATTTTCTCCGCGTGGAAAAAGACGGTAATGCTCAAACTGTAAAAATGATAAAAGAGTAAGAAATTTGGATGATAAAAAATAAATTATTTCTAAGATTATGAACGCTTACATTAGTAAAAAAATTTTATTGATGCTGGTTGCCTTTTTGGTAACAGCAATTGCGTTTGCACAAAACGATTATCAGGATGTGGTTTATTTAAAAACCGGTAACATCATTCGTGGACTCATTATTGAGCAAGTGCCCAACGTATCTCTAAAAATCGAAACGGGAGACGGTAGCCTTTTCGTATTGAAAATGAGTGAAATAGAAAAAATGACCAAAGAACGCCCCGTCGTTCCGCAAACTCAAAATCAAATGGTAACGCTTTCGTCAAAGGATAGTAAAGAGGCTGCAAAATCAGCGAAAAAAGAAATGGATTATTTCAAGAAAGTGATGAAAAGTAATAATGTTAATGCACGGGAAAAATACACCGGATTGATAGAAAACGAAGAATTACTTTATGAGATAGCAAAAAAATATGGAAATACAGATAACCGTACAACCATCAAGGCGGTTGAAAGAATAAATGACGAAGAATTACTGTACGACATAGCGATGGAAATAAGGCCTATGCGGGAATTAGCGGTTGAAAGAGCTGCTCGCTCCATCAAATCCCACGAAAATTCGCTTGAATGCCATGAAAAAAATAGAAGATCAACCATTTCTATTTGGATTAGCGACAAGCGACAAAGATTTTAGCGTTAGCGCAGCTGCGCTTAATAAGCTGGATGAAGAAAGGTTGCAAAAAATAGTAACCGATACAACCCTGTCTAATTCTATAAAAATAGATGCGATAAAAAGAATAAAAGATCAGCCGTTTTTGATGAATGTAAAATGTAAAATAAAATCACCACAAAAGATGAGTATTATGAAATAAAAAGAGTATAATTTTGTCAAGTGATTCAAATAACTCATTTTAATTTCTAAATTATACTCGTATGAAACACTTTGATAACTTAATTCTTAGAGAAGAGTATTTCGGAGGTTTCCTCTATACTTTCGACGACAGAAGATATGCCATCATACAACAGCCCGTATGGGAACTCCTCAAAAATGCGGCTACTTCGGAAGGCGCCAAGTCATTTAAATGGTTATGCGAAACAAATCCGGATGCCGGAAATATTGCAAATATCCTGAAGCGCCATCATGCAATGAGCGATGATTACCGCCTGACGTATCCAGTACACAAACAAGAATATCCGCTTCGACCGGGAATTTTGTCCGCTCCGTTCCGCTGTTATTTGCACCTTACTTTCGACTGCAATTTAAATTGCGTACACTGTGCCACATCGGGTAATCAATTTACTGCGATGTCAAAAGAACAAATCTTTGAAGTTTTCGATATCCTTTACGATCATCAAATACCCGAACTCGTGATAACAGGAGGCGAACCGGCTGTCCGGAAAGATATCGCTCAAATTATCGACAGGGCAAAAGCAATGGGATTTGTAATCAAGGTCAATTCAAACGGAGTCGTATCGGAAGCGTATTTGGATTGTCTGGAAAGTAACGGAATTGACGAATTGTTTTTTAGCCTCGACGGCAATCGCGAATTTCACGATAAAGCCAGAGGGAAAGGTACTTTTGAACATCTCCTGAAAAGCATAAAGCATATTACCTCCATTCGTCGAAACATAAAAGATATCGTGATTAATTTCTGTTTTCGCCGCGATAACATGGATCAATTGGAAAATGTCGTAAAAATATGCGAGGAATATAATGTCAATTTGAATTTGATTCCGTTGCGCCCGCAAGGAAAAGCTGCAAATTTGGTTGATCAGCTTCTTAGCGCTGAGGAATTTATGGAATTTACCAAAAAGGTCAATCGCCTGCAAAAGGCATCGAAAATCAGAATTAAACACAATAATTTTGAATTGTTCAATGAGAATATCCCCAATTATTCCGGCAATCCCGTTCCATTCAACAGAGCTTCCTGCGGCGCGGCACAACAAGTGCTTGCCTTGACTCCCGACGGAAAACCGGTGGGCTGTGGATTCATGCCTTTCGAGGGTTATACGGCGCCAAAAATTCTCGAAACATCCTTTGAGGATTTTTGGTTTTGCGATTATCTCAATGCTATTCGCAATATAAAAACTCCGGAACCCTGTTTGACTTGCAAATTCCACAGTGAAAGATGCCAAGGCGCCTGTAAAGCAATGTTGATGCTTCCCGACGGATCGGCAAACGGTAATGATAGATACTGTTATAAACATTTGCTTGAAGAAACGCCCGTGTCCCATCAATTAAAACGAATCAACCTCGAAGTAACCCGCAATTGCAATATGAATTGCCGTTTCTGCTACAACGAATCGGGATTGAACCTGAAAAACGAGATGACGACAGCCGAAATCAAACACCTTATTGATGAAGCGGCAAATATGAATGTAGTGGAAATACGCTTTACAGGCGGAGAAGCGCTTTCAAGGCCCGATATATTTGAACTGATCGACTATGCAAATCATAAGAACCGGTTTTATATCAGTATAGCAACCAATGGGGTTATGAGCGACCGTGTTTTCAACGAACTTGTAAAACGTGAAATAAACGATGTAATTGTGTCTCTCGATGGCGATGAAAATACGCATAACATGCAAAGACCGGCAAAAGGAAATATCAACTCCTATCAAGCGGCAATTTCGTTTATCGACAGGCTTAAAGAATTTTCCAGCGGTAAAAGATTTAAGGTTATACGAATAAATACCGTACTTACAAAAATAACAGCAACGGAAGCAGTCGCAAGACATTTGACAGAGCTGTGCCGTGATAAAAAACTTGAACTGATCAGTTTCATTTATCCTCAACCGTCGGGACGCGCTACAAAACAAACCGGATATTTTCTTACCAATGAAGAAACATATCAATTTAATCTGATCATAAAAAAACTGCGCCGGGAATATACAGAAAGCGGATATACTCCCAGAATCGTTATGGACTATGATATTCTTGGAACAGAAGAAGTTTCAAAACATCCCGTTGTTCCCCGCATAAAATCCTGCCCTGCCGGACGAGAATTTGTATTCATATCGCCCGAAGGCAATGTATATCCCTGCGGAGCCGTATCATTCGAAGGGAATAATCCATTCCTTGCCGGAAATATCAAAAAAGATACGCTTGAAACTATATGGACAAAACCGGAAAGTTGGGATTCTTTCCGAAATTTGTCGAAAAGTAAAAGTCAAAAATGCTTTTCATGTAATTTCTGGGGCAAGACCTGTTTTGGTTCATGCCCTATTACAAGCTGGTTGCTTCATCGTAAGCTAAACGGAACTGATCCATATTGTTACACTGATTTTATTAAAGTATAAGTTTATGTTTAATTATCATGAAGCGGAAAAATTTCCGCGAATCGTAAATATTAATGTGTTGAAAGGATCATGTCCTTGTAAATGCGTTCATTGTCCTGTTGGGAAAACAAAACCTTCAGAACGGAAAAAAGTATTTGGAGATGTCGAAATGGATATTGATTTATTCAAACGTATCGCTCTTGAAATAGCCGGATACAAAAATTGCGCGGTACGTATTCATTCGGTGGGCGAGCCCTTATTATGGACGCATTTATCCGAAGCGGCAAAGTTCCTCGGTGAGAAAAATATACAATCCTGGATTTTTATATCTGCGGTTACTCAAGATAAAGAGCTCCTTAAAACCCTCTGCGACAATATTTCTATCATTGAAATATCTGTAAATGCAACTCATGCGGACGAATATTTAGCAACAAAAGGAATAGACGCTTTCCCTACCGTGTTGTCTAATATCCGGTTTATGTCGGAATATATCAAAGTAAACCGATTGAAAACCAAGTTATTGTTAAGCCGTGTTGAAACTAACGATATAGAAGCGGATCAGGCGTTTATAAAATATTGGACAGAAACGGGCCTTGCCTCAGATATTTTTGTCCGCAGCTATCATAATTACAATAATCTACTTCCGGTTTTAAATGGTAATTCATTCAAAGAGCCCTGTTTGGCTCTCTGGGCAAGGGCTTCCATCGACTGCGACGGGACAATGGTTTGCTGTTTCAATGAATTATTCAAGCAGTACTCATCCGATGTCATTCTTGGCAAACTCGATACGGGAACTTCAATCCGGCAGATATGGCAATGTGAAAAATTACGCCGCATCCGCGAATGTGATGCAAGCGGAGATTTTTCCTCTTTGCACATTGAAATTCCATGTAAAAGTTGTACATCCTGTCTATCAATGAAGAACACGGAAAATTCTTCCGAAAAACAATTAAACGCTTAATAAAAATGAAGATAAAAGATGTCATATTAATAAATCCGCCCTGTAAATTATTAGATGAAGACAATCCTGAGGAAAACCTCGGATTATCATCCATTGCCGCTTATTTAGAGAAAGAAGGTTATATGGTAGGTATTTACGAAATGACGGGAGAAGGGGATTTTCGGCAAAAGTTGCAAGGTATAACCGCCGCAAAAATATACGGAATCAGTTGTTTCACCACTAATCTGCATTTTACGGTAGAAATTGTGAAATACATTCGTAAAACCTATCCCGAATCTTTGGTTTATATCGGAGGCGTACATGCGACAGCCATGCCCGAAGAAACGCTTGACGTAACAGGAGCAAATGGCGTTGTCGCCGGAGAAGGGGAAATTATTTTTGCGGAAATTGTAAATAAAGTTCTCTCCGGTACTGTTCCGAAAGGAATATTTTATGGAAAATCAGTTTCCGACCTGGATGAACTTCCTTTTCCGGAACGTAATCTTGTCAATCGCGAACATTTCAGCAGAAAATTAAACGGCGAAAAATGTATTTCCATGCTGACCAGCCGGGGTTGTCACTTTTCATGTTTGCATTGCAACAGTATTATTATGGGCGGCGGAAATAAAAATGTACGATTTCGTTCGGTTAAAAACATTATAGCTGAAATACAGTCCTTAAAACAAATGGGTTATCACCAAATACGTTTTAACGACGATAATTTCACGGCAAATCCGAATCTTCCCGAATTATTAAAAGCAATCAAGAAAGAAAATATTGAGTTTCGTGTATTCGGAAGAGTTGAATATTTGACGGATGAGAATTGCAGACTGTTAAAAGAAGCAGGTTGTGCGATGTGTTCCATAGGATTGGAAAGCTATAACCCCGGTAATTTAAAATTTCTCGGTAAGTATTCGATGTTGAAGTATTTTGGTCAATTGGAAAATACCTGTAAGTATGGAATAACCACTCGCGCATCCTTTATGGTCGGACTTCCTTACGACTCAGATGAAACGATTGATTATTATTTTGGAGAATCGGGAAAACACCTCAAATTTGATGAATTTGCCATCTATCCGTTAATTCCTTATCCGGGGACGCCGATTGCCATAAATCCCGAAAAATACGGGTATGAAATAGTAAATACCGATTATGAAAAATACCTTCAAATCGGACGGAATCGTTTTGCAATTTACGCATTAGGTTTCAATAACGGAATAAATTTTTTTACGCCGGATGATGTCAAACGATTTCATAATAAGGCAAATGAAATTCTTGGTAAATATAAGACCCACATGAAAGATAGCAGCGTGAGTTCAACACATAACACTGTCTCATTTCTATCGACCTGTCATAATGTCAAAAAGAGAAGATAGGTTGAACAGACGTTGATGATAGGTTGAAGAGAGGTTGAAAAGAGAAATACAAAAAGAAAGAAAAATTCTCTTTTTAGTATTAAAAAGAATATTTTTTTTGTTAAAAGTACTATAATTCCGAAAACCTGCTTGTTCGGATAGCCGGAAGGCGGGAAAGTGATTGCATCGGCATCCAATCCGCCGCTTTGGCGCTAAAAAAATATTTCTTAAGGATATTGATAATAATCACTATAAAGTATGAGTAAAATAAAATAAAAAAGGTGTATTTTTGCCGAAGTTTGTTCCGTCATTGCGAGGAGGAACGACGAAGCAATCTCAAACATAATAAGAAAACAACATAAAATTGTTATGAAAAACGATAACTCTACCATTTATAATTCAAGTCTGACCGGCCCCGATACAGAAGGCGCCACGGTTGCGGACGACAACATTTCAATCGAAAAAGGAAACACCATCCTTGGTTTATATACCATCGAATCCGATGCTTTTGTCGGCGGTTTCGGCCGAGTTTTCCGCGTTTATCACACCGGCTGGAAAGTAGATCTGGCAATGAAACAGCCTCACAGGGAAAAGTTTATCACTGAAGGCGACAAGCAACTGTTTACCAATGAGTGCAGACACTGGATAGACTTGGGTTTGCATCCGCACATCGTTTCATGTTATTATGTACGCGAAATAGACGGCATCCCTTCCATCTTTGCCGAATGGATGGACGGCGGCAGTCTGACAAACTGGATTTATCCGAAAGACGACGAGAAAAAGGGCCGTTTGTATGAAGGCAGCGAAAAAGAAGCTCTGGAACGTATCCTCGATATTTCCATCCAATTCGCCCGCGGCTTGCATTACGCTCACAAACAGGGCTTGATTCACCAGGATGTGAAGCCCGACAATCTTCTTTTGACCGGAGACGGTAAGGCAAAAGTACTCACCGCTAAAGTAAGCGACTTTGGTATTGCCGGCGCAAGAGCAATGTTAGCTGATGCAAATACCGCAACATCTGGAGGCAGAACCATCGTAACGAATGGAAATGCCTATACTCCTGCCTATTGTTCTCCGGAACAAAAGCAGGGTAGGGCATTGACCCGCCGCACAGACATCTGGAGTTGGGCGGTATCTGTCTTGGAAATGTTTCTGGGCGACCGGATGTGGTTGGACGGAACAATAGCCGGAATGGCTTGTGAAGATTATTTTGAGATGGAGATGCGTGCTCCTATGCCTGCGGCCATGAAAGATTTATTGCGATGGTGTTTCAAGATAGACGAAGGGGAACGGCCGCATGATTTCAGTGTAGTGGAAGCGGAGTTGTTGAAAATCTATCAAGATAAAATAGGCAAGGCTTATTCCCGGCCGGAACCGAAAGCGGCTTCGCTCACAGCAGATAGTTTGAACAATCGGGCGTTGAGTTATTTGGACTTGGGGGAGCCGGAAGAAGCGGAAAAGTGTTGGGAAAAGGCGTTGAAAATAGATACTAATAATTCAATAAGCCAATATAACTTTGGACTTCATTTATGGAAAACTGCAAAGATAGATGATATGGAAGCTGTGCGCCGATTAACTTCTGTTTCAGACAAAGATGCAAACTACTATTATTATTTGGCAAAACTCCACCTTGCTCGTGCAGATACAGAAAGCGCTATCGAATGTGTAAACGAAGCTATTGCCATATGTGGCGAAACAGAAGACCTAAAGAAAGCATTATCAGAAGCGCAGGAAATGATTACTAAAGGTTCCAATGGTAAATGTATTCATATTTTTGAAGGTATGCGAGGTCCTATATGCTTTAGTCCGAATGGCAAACAGGTACTTACAGGGGGAAAAAGTTTGAATAAATACTCACAGGAAGAGGATTGCAACATAAGGTTATGGAATAGTGCAACAGGTGAATGTGTCCAAACTTTTCAAGGACATACTGGTTTTGTTGAGTTTATGTTCTTTAATCAGGATGGGAATCTATTTTGTTCGGTTGGTGAAGATGCGACAGGAAGAGTGTGGGACGTCACAACAGGGAAATGTATTAGTACCTTAGAAGGACATAGAGGGTGGATGTATATAAGTCCGGAAGGGAATCTTATTCTTCTCAAAAGTTATAACACAATGGAATTATTGGATATTGCAACCGGTAAATGCATTCGAACCTTTGAAGGACATGCGAAAAAAATTATTTCTGCAAGTATTAGTTCTGATGGAAAGTATGTTCTTTCCGGAAGCGAAAATGGAATGGTAAAAGTATGGGATATTACGACAAGCAAATGTATTCATACTTTGCAAGGATATACTAATAGCATCAATTCTGTGTATTTTAGTCCGGATGGAAAATTATCTTTTATTGGGAATAAGGATGGAACTGTAGAAATATGGGATATTAAAACAAGCAAATGTTTTCGCACATTGAAAGAGAATATGAGCCATATGGCTGTAAGTTCAGATAACAAATTGTTACTTTCCGGAAATAGAGGTGTTGTAAAACTATGGAATATAGAAACAGGCGTTTGTATACGTACCTTGATAAATAAAAATGATAATGCTTCTTCATCTGTATCTGTATGTATCAGTCCTGATGGTAGGCAGGCTCTTTCCGGAGGAAATCATAGTTCTCAAGTAATGTTATGGAATATTCCAAAGGTGCCAATGTATGAAATGCTATTGAGTCAAATCCAATCCTCAGAAATAGTTGTCAAAGAATCAGAGCAATTTCATTCTGTGATTGCAGAAATAGACGGTTTGATTACTAAAAAAGATATAAAAACTGCTTTAACAAAATTGAATGAACTGAGAGAATTAAAGTCATTCGCAAATAGTGAAGATTATTTTAAAATAAGCGCAAAATTATCTTCGTTTTGTAAATCTCGTCAATTAAGGCGTTATATACTGCGAAGGTTGCCAATTATTTCTTATCATTTGCTATGGGATTTTTTTTGGACAAAAGAAAACATATGGGCAGTTTCGGGAGGTAGTGATGATTATCTTCATAACAAAAGTCATACAGTAAAATTATGGAATGTTACAACAGGGGAATGTATCAAAAATTTTGAAGGACATACAGAAAAAATTTGCTCCATATATTTCAGTTTGGATGGCAGATTTGCTCTTACTGGAAGTAGGGATAGTACAGTCAAATTATGGAATACAGCAACAGGTGAATGTATCCGTACATTGAAAGAGGATACAGCACATGGACTTGGAGTTAATTTTGCATGTATTAGCACGGATGGCAGACAGATATTTTCAATGAGTTATGATTCAATAAAATTATGGGATATTGCTACAGGTGAATGCATACAAACCTTAGCAGGACATAATGGCGATCCTCGTTCTGTATGTTTTAGTCATGATGGTAAATTAGTGTTTTTAGGAAGCCAAGAAAAAATGGAGAAGTTATGGGATATTACCACAAACAAATGTATATATACTACAGATTGGGATACACGCGGTTCCACAATCGATTGTTTTAGTCCGGATAATAAATTTGTTCTCTCCGGAAGATTTGGAATAAACGCGAAATTATGGGATATTGAAAAAAGAAAACATATTCGTACTTTGAAAGGGCATACAGACTATATTATATCTGTTTGCTTTAGTCCGGACGGCAAATTAGCTCTTAGTGGAAGTCAAGATAAAACAGCGAAGTTATGGGATCTTACTACAGGGGAATGTATTCAAACTTTTGAAGAATTTTCTTACATAGTACGAAAAGTCTGTTTTAGCCCCAATGGACGACAAATAGCAGTCGCAACCTCACACGAAATCAATATCTACACCCTCGACTACGACCTCGAATTCCCCGGCTGGCAAAACTGGGACGAAGGCGCCCGCCCCTATCTTGACATTTTCCTCACCCTCCATCCCAATTATACAGAAGAGGATTTCAACAACATCCTCATCCCCGATTTACAGAATCGAGGCTACGGCTGGCTGCGGCCGGAAGGGGTGCGTATCAAATTGGATGAATTGCAATTTGGATGGTAGTATGCAAATAAAAATCACTATAAAGGATGAATAAAGTAAAATAAAAAGCCTATATTTTTGCAGAACAAATAAATAATCATATATGAAAGAAATTCGAGTTAAAGACGTTGTCGATGACAACAAAAGAGCAAAATTAACCCATGCAATTGCAGGCAGGTTATATTACAGGGTGGATGATGAGGAGAGAGGCGCTGCTTATCAGTTTTGTGTTGATATGAATGACAATTGCAAAATATTATCAAAACGAGGGTGGATGACTGGCTGAAGGAATATTTGAAAGATGGAAAATAAAAAAAATAACAAGAATTATGAATACAAATGAAGTAATCGAAAACGATTTTGAAAAACTGAATCTGAAAAAGATTGACGTAACGGGAAATGTATTGGGAAAATTCTCTACTTTCTCTATTCAACAGGAATACACGAACACGACCGGCACGGTACTGGAAGTAACTTACACCTTTCCCATAAGCGCAACGGCAACCGTAACCGGATTTACCGCTACGATTGGCGAAAAAGTGATCAAAGGGAAAGTGAAAGAAAAGGAAGAAGCGAAAAA
>Ga0209629_10000834_pt1 | contig 18081 bp, 9 predicted proteins | sample TergutCu122P5_FD_187286 | JGI IMG/M metagenome (GOLD analysis project Ga0209629, IMG submission 187286) | Cubitermes ugandensis P5 segment gut microbial communities from Kakamega Forest, Kenya - Cu122 P5 (SPAdes) (version 2) | ecosystem: Host-associated > Arthropoda: Insects > Digestive system >...
GATTATCTCTGGACAGCCGAATATCGAAGCAGCATTGGAGCAAATGTTGAAGGTGCGAACTTACTTTATTCTGTATTCAAAAGAAAAAGTGACGGGAAACGAGCTGTAGTAATAATGAATTGCAATTTATCCGAAAGTTCTTCAGTCAAATTGAGGCTCGATGATTCGTCAGGAAAGCTGACGATGGTATCGCCGGAAAATCAGGATGAACGCCCTTTCTATAATAATGTGCAAATAGCTCCGCAAAGCGCTATAGTCGTATTGGAAAAATAATTGGAAATTCCTGCCCTGATGAAACAAGGATTAATATTTATTCTCTTTTTCCTGTCATGTTACAGTTTACTTTTCCAGAACAATATTGTTCTGGAAAATAATAAGGTTAAAGCCGTATTTGACGTAAAAGGCTCCTTAATCGAATTAGTTTACAAAAAGCCGGATTGGAAGGTTGTTTACCGGCACAAATTGGGACAATCATTTCAGATGTTAGTTCCCATTGAGGGGAAAGACATTCCTTTTATAAAAGAACGCCGTTTCAATAACATAACCGGATCAATACAGTCTGCGCCTTCGATAAATAAGACCGACAGTTCTGTTATTTTCATTTGGAAATCGTTAAATTCAGACTACTACGGAGCATTGGATATTTCTTTTTCAGGGAAAGTCATCTTAACCGAAGATGGTTTGCAGTTTAGCGGAACAGTGGAAAATCATAGCAAATTTGTTGTTGAATATGTATCTTATCCATACTTTGGCGAAATTGCTGTTCCTGATAAAACAAACACATTCTATTTGGTGAGTAAGAATTATACTAAAGACATTTTCCCCGGTTTTGGCAATGAATTTGGTTATTGGGGCGTCGATTATCCTACAAAACTTGCTACGCTTCCCAATGATGGCTTTTTGCTCTTTTGCAATGATCGAACAGGAATGTATTTTTCCACGCATGACGCCAATGTAAGCGAGCTTTTATTAGGATCTCTGGAACTGATACCGGGTTCTGATTTGCCGGGTCGTTGGGCTATTGCAGACACGTTGGACGGAGAAGAAATGAGAATGCAATTCAAAGCAACGCATGTTCTTTATGTCCCTGCCGGAAAGCAGGCAAGGTTAAATCCTGTGGATATTAAGTTTTATCAGGGTAACAGATATGACGGAGCAAGTATTTACAGTCAAATATTGAAAAATTCACCTGAAAGAACGAACCGGCTGGACTCATCAATTATATGGCGAAGCGTAAAGATTTCAAACGCCGGACAACTTGTTGAATATGCGAAAGAAAGTATTGCCAACGGAGTATCGGGATTGATTATAGAAGGCGCATATAGTGCGGGATCAAATTCGTTGGCAGTTCCGATTGCCAATCTGAAAGAAGCTATTGCTCAATGTAAGCGTCTGGGATGCCATATTTTGTTGGATTGCAATTTTACTTTTGCCGACTCGCGTTCTCCTTATTATAAAGACCATCTCAAGGACTTATTAATTACAGACCCTTACGGATATCCTTACGACAAAAATACGTTGTGCCCGGCGGCGCCAGCCGTGAGAAAAATGATAGAGACTTCATTTTTATTTACATACAAACAAACCGGCGCTGATGGGATTATTTGTAACGACTTGTCGAATAATGCTCCTGCTTTTTGTTTTAATCCTCATCATGGACATCCTGTGCCTCAATACGTGGCTCCAGCAATGATTCAAATAGAAAAAGAATTTAATACAGTTGAAACGTCCATGTTGCGTTATTTAAATCCTGAAACGGTTACACCGGATCCTCAGTGGAATACAAATGCCGCTTCATCTCTTGCCGGACAATCTTCTACGCAGCATTTTCAGACATTTGAGAATAATGAGATCAAAGCTGTCATTAACCTTGATAACGGCGCATTGGAAAGTTTACAAAATAAACTTACCGGCTGGGATATTATAAAGAAAGGATACGGTGATTCTTTTCAAATGGAAATCATTGATAAACAAGGACAGCATGTTGTTGCAGACGGAATAAAGCAAAAACAGCCGATTTGTGAAGCCTCTCAGGATAGCCTTGTTTTTATTTGGAATGGAATCAAATTAAATGATTCGAATACTACTATTGATGTCACATTCAAAGGAATTATCAAATTTTCTCCAAGCGAAGGCTTAATTTTCTACGGTCAGATTACAAACAACAGTGAGTTTGTCATTAAACATTTAATTTGGCCTGCCATTGGTAATCTGGCAATTCCTGATGAAAACGGAAGCCTCTTTTTCAGAGCCGTATGGTATTCCGTGCTTCATTCACAAACCATATATCCAAATAAAAACTTCACCCAAGTCGGATGCCGTTTGCCTGAACAGGCATTTTCTTTGATTGAAAATCACAAGCAAGGTCTTTACATCTGTAGTAAGGATACAGCGTTCAAAGAATACATTCAGCTATTCTGCACAGCCATACCAACGAATTGCAATTACCGTATAGAGGCAATACGTAATGTTTACATTGATCCGAAAGAGACGCTTGAAATAGTTCCGGTAGTATTAAAACCATACGAAGGGGATTGGTATAGCGGAACGGATATTTACAAAGCATGGCGAAAAAAATGGTATAAGGCGCCACACCGTCCGGAATGGATCAAACAGGTGAATGCATGGCAACAATTACAAATTAACAGTTCGGAATCACGCATTAATTTTAAGTTTTCCGATTTGGTTAATTATGCCAAAGAAGCTAAAAGATATGGCGTTAATGCTATACAACTTACAGGATGGACTTATGGAGGACAGGACCGGGGACTTCCGCTTCATGATGTTGATCCTCGATTGGGAACATTGAATGAGTTTAAAAAAGCGATTGCCGATTGCCAGGCTATGGGAGTTAATATAATCCTGTTTACAAAATTCACATGGGTTGAATATACTTCTCCACAGTATGACATATTTAATAAGTATATTTGTTGGGATGAGGACAGCGCTCTGCATTTTCATGGCGGATACAGCTATAACACTTATACGCAACTTAAAAAAATTAATAACCGGAGATTAGGCTCTTTATGTCAGTTGGAAGATTCCTGTCGCCTCTTATTGTGTCGCGAATTTAAGAAATGCTTGGATCTTGGAGCCGCAGGTATGGTTTATGATGAGAATTATCATCATGGCGGCGTACAACTTTGCTTCAATCCCAACCACAAACACAAAAACCCTGCTTTCGAATTTCAAGGTTCCAACCTTTTAGGTCGCGACTTTTATGAAATGACACAACAATATAGCCCTGACTTTCTGATGGCAGGTGAAGCTTGCTACGATGCGGAAGCTCTTTATTATGCGACTTACACAAGAACGGATATTTTTCAGGACCCGGTAGAGCGGTACATCGATTCCGAATTGCCTGTCGCTTGCGCAATCATCGATCATAATGATTTGAATAAAATAAATATGTGTTTGCTCAACCGGTATGCTATGTGTTATGAACCTCGATATTTCAAAGGGCGGCTCAGTGAATTTCCGAGAAATATGGCGTATGGAATGAAGGTCGATTCATTGCGGCGAAGATATTCCGATTATCTATGGACAGCAGAATATATCAATAAAAAAGAGGCAAAAGTAGAAGGGAAGGATTTACTTTATTCCGTTTTTAAAAGAAGTGATGGGAAACGCGCTATCGTCATTATGAATTATAATACATCCAAAAGCTCTATTGCTCATTTAACTCTTAATGATTCCGGTTCATTGACTATGGTTTCGCCCGAAAAACAGGACGAACGCCCTTTTCCGGACAATGTGCAAATAGAACCGCAAAGGGTTATTGTGGTATTAGAGAAATAATATGATAAATATTAACAAAAACTACCAGACTTTCCGATAATTCTGTTCTTTTACCAAACCTTTAATCTTATTTTTCCACCCCCTGACAGTTCAAATGGTCCCGGCGTAGGGTGGTCTTTACGTTTTTCGCCAAGAAAATCGTAATTAATTGTAATTGGTTCGCCGGACGGATGTTCATATCCTTGTCTGGGAAGTTTTGTCTTACCCAACCCGCCGGTTGTCACTATTCCGGTTTGGAAGCTATTCAATCCCTTTATATTTAAGGATATGAAAACTTCGTCACCATTGTCTTCTATTTTTATTTCAGGATCGAAATCCGGTAATACCGCTTGATTCTTTTCTACTCCAAACGGTAAATTTTTGCCATAATAAATATTACCATCAACCAGCATCGGATATTTGGCTTTTTGGTATTCTGCCAAACCGTATTTTCCTGCAATCTTTTCATCGTTCAACTGTTTAGCAGGAGCAAACAGATTATTCAAAAACCGGTCGTCGCCGCCGACAATGATGGACAGACCTGCTACATCGGTCGAATGTGGCAGAAAATAGGGCGTATATCGATTGTACTCCGAATAATTGGTTATTTTTCCGGCAAACAGATTGTGTATATATGCTCCGCCTTCCGATTGGTCGCGCAGATTGACCGGCGATCCGAAAACGTTGTTGACCACCAGAAACGGACCGTGGTTTACTTCTACAAACAGGTCTTCGAGATCGTTATCATAAAAAAGATTTCCGGACACTTGAGTACCCTGCGCCATCCAGTCGAGCCATAATCCTCTTCCTGTATGATGAATGCGATTATTTTGGATACGGGTATCAATAGCTGCATGGAATTTAATGCCGCCGATTTCCGCTCCCGTAAATTGCCGTTTTGTCCAAATGTTGTAAATGTGATTGTGTTCAATTAGACTGAATGCAGCGCCCATACTGCCGCATACACCCGTTTGTTCGCAATCGAAAATGGTATTGTAGCGTACAATGTGTGAACCTATGTTTTCTTTATTCCATCCGTTGCGTATCGCCCTGAATGTTACTTCAATATAATGCAATGCGCCGTCAATGCTCGGATCTGCCAGCCATACATTTTGTCCCGAACCGCGTTCCTTTCCTAAAGTGATTCCCGAACATTTCGAATTACTGACAACATTATGCTCTATAATCCATCCCTTGTTCCAATGGGTAGCAATCAGACCTATCTGTTCGGCTGTGGGAGGCGCCCATTGAGTCGCTGCCTGACTGAAATAGAATCCGTTGATGGTGATGTAATTGATACCTTCCTTTTCGGGATAGAAACAAGTCTTTCTTACATTAATCTCAACCAATTCCCTGTTCGGGTTAAAGTTATGGAAATTAGCCCAGATAGTGGTATTGTTTCCATCGTTCTCGCAATACCAGGTATATTTCGATCCTTCAACGTCCGCTATCTTGTCGTTGGGTACAGGATTGTAAACCCCATCTAACTTTACCGTTTCGTACAGCGATTTATTGTTCAGGAAAACTTCGCCCGTGTGGTGTATTCTGCCCTGACCGTTGAACCAGTCGCCATAAATCAAGTCGGTATATGGATTATAATCGCCGAAGAAAGTGTTGGGTATGATTACCTTCCATACGCCGTCTTTCTCTTTCCGCCAATCAGCGATTCTTTCCGATCCTTTGATTTCAACCCGTTCACCGGGGGCGGCGTGATAAACGATGCGATTGTCGTCGCTTTCGCCGCCGCGCGGAGGATTGATCCATTCGCGATATGTTCCTGCATGAACTGTGATTACATCACCAGGGTAAGCAACTTGAGCCGCTTTTCCGATGGTTCTGAACGGACTTTTTTCAGTACCCGTGTTTGTGTCGTTACCATTTACGGAAACATGGTATTCCTTGGCGTTAATTACAGACAAGGATAAAACCATAGCTAATAAAACCAATTGTATCTTCATAAATTCATTATTTTACTGGTATTTTTACAATGACGGCGGAACTCTCAGGGACGTTCAGATTGTAGAGTCCATCCTTTTTCATTTCGACAGAAGACCATTTGCCTTGCCAGGGGCGGTAGTTGGTGATGGAATCGCCGCCAAGGGTAATGCCGGTCATGGCTCGTGCATCATTGCCGGGAGCAACGATGTACATAGCTTCGGCTTTTCCTTTTGTGAAGTCTTTGGCAGAAATTGCTACATCCGCTTGACGCGCCTGTTGTCCGTGTTCTTTGTTAATAACCGTTACATACAAATAATCATTGCCTTTCACTGCATAAGCCGTCAGGTTTACGCTGTCGGAATTAGAAATTATTACCGGTGTAACCCTGCCTCCTGCCATCATATCAAAAGCCCTGATTGCAAGAGCTTTGGGATTGACTTTGTATTCCCCTAAGGAATCCATGGTAAAGGTACAAGTCTTCAACCATTGGTTATTATGAAAATTGATCCCGCAAAGTCCGCGAAGCGCTTGCCAGTGCATATAATCCAAAGCCCATAAAACCGACGACATAGCATTGCTTGCTCCATTGATGCCGCCGAGATAGTCGTTGGATTCCGTCATACGGCAGCGAAATCCGTAAGGATGAACTTTTTCTCCCGTATGATTGAAAATAAATGTATATTCACCGGTAAGCATACCGGGCGACAACATCCGTTTAATTGCGGTGTCAGCAGGTATGCGCGTCACACCGTCTTCAAGAAACGGTTTCCCGTTCGGATACTGGTGATGGGTGATGTACAATATTCTGCCGGAATTTTGCATATCGCGGGCAAACTCTTCTGTCCAATTCCAACCGCCTGAATCCGGTCCTGTGAATTTTGCTTCGGGAACAGCGCTGATAACCGCATTATACGCTTTTTGCCAAATAGGGAAATATTCCTCGTAAGAATGGATGGCTCCAACCGGAGCTTCTTTATATGGCGGACAATTAGGTTCATTACCGATGGAAAAACATTCCAAGTCGTCCTTGTAATTCGCCCAGATATATTGTGCGGTTGCAGCGGCGGAATCTGCAGAAGCATTAAGCAAGGGTAATGAATAGATAACCTTGATGCCTACTGCTTTTGCAAAAGCAAAAACGCTGTCGATGGCTGCGCGGTTATAAGCCGATTCATGATAATTATCCACAGTGCTTCCGCCAATGCGAAGACTCCGTATAGCGGTGTTCTTAAACAACGTGATCAATTGCTTATTGGATGCCGTGAAGAGATAGCCTTTCACTCCACGGTGATTCAGACCGGTAGCATCAGATTCAAAACTGATGCCGGTGAAATCGGCAGGGATGTTGAACGTGGGATCGTCGGTAACCGTTAACTCAACAAAAGCCATCGGCGCCGACGAAACCGGCGTTTGTTGTTTTGAACATCCAAATAGCATGAGCATACAAATGACCGCCCAAATAAATACTTTCATAATTTTTTTTTGCAAAATTAGTAATAAATAATCACTTTTCCATAATATATATGGTATTTATTCCTATTGTCATATCGTATCTATAAAAATTATGGGGATATTTCCTCTTATAAAAGGAATTATCCCCATAAACAAACAATTCTACTGAGGCATATCTATTCGTTTCGCTTCATTGTAATTATATCGCGCCTGACCTTCAGTCACATAATTGATACGTGCTCCCACTCGGATGAATACCGTTCTGCCCTTAGGAACTGCGTTTGAAGTAAAAGTTAGGGTTTGACCCAATAGACTTTCAAATGCATTACCGGAATATTTATATGCAACAGAATAAGGGTTTGTATTATTTCCGGGATAACTTTCGTTATTACCAACATATGCCGACTCGCTTACATACAAGTTAACATCCGTTACATTGAGGAATGCGTCGCTGTATCCACCCATCGGTTCAATTGCTGCTTTGAAATCTGCCGGACTTACCGCTCGCGTTACTTTGAAAGAAGCAGTAATTTTACCACTGGCAGCGTCTATCGTCGGATTGCCAACCCATTCGATCTTCAAGAAAGGCTGTACTTCAAATTTTACTTCGGTGACGCCTTGAATCTCTACGTATTTCAAACCATTGACAATCGTATCTCCCTTTTGATTCAACCGAATTAACGGAATAAAAGGACCATCAGCTCTTATGCTATAATAGCCTTTGAATATCTTTGTATTCAGGTAAGTGCCATCCCTCATACATGGGATATCAAAAGTACTTGGTATGGCAGTTTCTTTCCAATCCCACTGCTGCAAGCGAATTCGTATTCCTTGATTCGGATTCCCTCCATCTGTCAAAACAGGATCTCCTGTTGCAACATCTATTACCTCCCCTTTGATGGTTTCAGCCGGAGCTGCATAATTATCCAGTTGAAACAGCTCGCAAGATACAAAAATACTTGCCAATAGACAACTTAAAACTATATATTTTATCTTTTTCATTGTTCTATATTTTTATAAATTATAAACTTGGTTGTTGATCAATCACTGGACTCTTAGATACTTCACCAGCAGGAATAGGCAAATAATATTGATTTTCCTGCAATTTGTATTGCCATTCGCGTTCTTCCAGTCGATTATCAAAGAACCATTTTTTAGCTTGCGTTGAATAGAACGGATAAAGGGCGCGAAAATTTACTCCGTCAGCTCCTGTTCTTCCGTTAACTACATCGGAATGTTGCGTTCTCCAGCGCCGGATGTCCCACAGATTATGGTGTTCGTAAGCCAACTCTTTCTGACGTTCTTTGCGAATCAGTTGCAAGCCGCTTTGTCCTTGCAAATCCGAAGCGCCATTGGGCAATGGATCAGCTCCTGCCCGATTCCTTATATCCCGGATAGCTTCATAAGCAATTTCAGTGAAGTCATCTCCGTTGGGAGCCACAACCCCTGATAATTTTAATTCTGCGCCTGCTTCGGCTGCATTTAACAGAATTTCTGCATAACGCATCAGAATAAACGATTGGGTCGAATGATTTTCTAAAACCAGATTCGAAGCCATATTCGGGTTAATCCATTTCCGTACGGTGAAACCGGTAAACGCACAAACGTTGTTGCCAGGTTTGAAAGGACCGTTGATTCCCGAAGCGTTCATTTTTGTGCCATCCGGCAGGGTAACAACTTCTTTTAGAGTGTTACTCGGATCCAGATACAAAACTTTTTGATTGAACTTTCCATGTCCCAGATAAGCATCCATCGATTCATAAATTCCGGCGCCCAATGCATAACTTACAACGCCGTTCTTACTCATCAGCGACTCTATGCCGTTGCTTGCATCTCCCGTAAACGTGCCGCGGCGTATTTCGATTGATTGACCTTTCAGGATATCTGAGGGGAAGACAACATAAGCCCGTAAACGTGGCTCGGCATTTTTGAACGGATCCATCGGACTATCATACATAATGTATTTCCCATTGTCATCAAAAGTTTTGAAAGTACCATCGGCATTTTTCGGCAATCCGTCAAACTTTTCTACAAAGTCGAGCGGCGGATTACTTTCGCTTGAATAACCGTTTCCGCCCATTAGTTGATATGGAAGGCAGTAAGTATCATATCCATGAGTCAGATCGGGGTAGCTATATTCTTTAATATAAATATTTTCCGGACTAGAGGCATCGAAGAACATGTCCACCATATTTTGGTATTGGGCTTCACGGTCGCCGGCTGTCCATTTTTTCATATACAGCGAATATTTTCCGCCTTTCATTATTTGACGTGCGGCGTTGTAAGCTTCTTGCAAGTATTTATTTGAAACTTGGGCAGAGGTTGCCGGATCAAAACCGATGAGGCGTTTGTTTACTTTTTGCCCGAATCCTGTGAGGCGGTTGTATTTTGCTACAGTTCCGGCATACAGCATGGCTTCGGATTTAAATCCCAATGCTACATCTTTATTTCCAAATCCCCTGTAAGGACTTGCAGGTTCCAAATAGTTGATTGCCTGGTCAAAATCGCTGAGAACCTGATTCCATGTTTCTTCTTCCGAAGAACGGGGGACTTCAAGCGCTGCCGCCGGATTTTCCGGATATTGCTGCACTTGAATTACTAAAGGTACTCCTCCATATCGTTTGGCTAAGGCGTAGAACACCATTGCCCGAGTGAAATAGGCTTCGCCTATACAATGATTATAAAACGCCTCTGAAAAGTTTGCTTTGTAGGCAGGAAGATTTTCCAGCAAATAGTTGGCATCGCGAAGCTCGGCAAAAGCCTGGGTCCAGTAGGGACCATTACGTAAATAGCCTTCATCTCTATTCAAAAAAGAATAGTCGTCATAATTCATTGTTTGTCCATCATTTGCGTCGGGAACGGCTACCCAAGAATCAAAAAACGACCGTTTGGGTGAATATTTGAAATCTTCAAATGGCATTTGACTGTATAGTCGCGTCAAATAAAATAGCGTTGTTGATTCATTAGCAAAGACATCCTGATCCTTGACCACATTCAAAGGCGGAATATTCATATCGGCGCATGAAGAAAGAAACAGTCCGAACAGAAACAACGCCACTGCATAATACTTTACTTTGTTATATATTGCATTCATATTGATAAACATTAAAATTTAAGATTTAATCCTACTGAAAACGATTTATTCAAGGGATAAACATAACCCCAGGTGGATGAGTCGTAACTTGGATGTTCCGGATCGACATTTCGTATTCCCGAAATAGTAAATAAATTATATGTACTAACATACAGCCGGAGATTACAACCTCTGAAATCGGGTAACGAATAGCCTAATTCAAGAGTCTTCAAACGAACAAAAGCGTTATTGGGTACAATAAACGCAGAAGCCCCATTCGCCCCATTCGCGTTAAAACCCAACGGTCTCGCATCGCCATATTGGTAATATCCAGATACCCACTGAGTAGCAGGATTATATGGATCAGCTTTTGGATCCAGCGGATGATAACGATCCAACATGAATGTCAGGGTAGATGCATCTCCACGCGTCTGCTCTCCATACATCAGCGAGCCAAGCGCCGACCCTTGAAACTGAAAGGTAAGATCAAACCGTCTATAATATCCTTGAAAATTGAAACTAAAGTTTAACCATGGATTTTGATTAAACTGGATTGGATGAACATCTTTTCCATCGACTACGCCATCACCGTTCCAGTCTTCATTATTGTAGTTTCCAATAACGGTACTACGATTAACAAAATACGATGAATTCCATATTTGATCCCAAGACGTGAAATGTCCAAGATATCCGTATCCCATATACACTCCCTGTAGTCTATTGTTCTGATTATTCATCCAATTATCATAAGCGCTTCCCTGTGGAGCGGTTTCTACATACAGTCTCTTGACGCGAGTAATGTATCCAATCAGAGAAGTATTGTATCTGAAATTTTGAATTGTATTCCGGTGAGTCAAGGTCAATTCGAGACCGAAAGTACGGTCGCTGTTGATGTTTTCTTGAGGCAAGGCAGCACCAACAACCGTTGGAATTCCACCGTTACGTGTAGCCAAGAGTCCATCTCTATCCCGATTGTAATAATCCACTATGAATCCAAATAATCCATTCCAACCATCAAAATCGGCGCCTACGTCAAACATTTTAGACGTATACCAAGTAATAGCTGGATTAGGAATTCCTTTATTATCAACGCTTGCCATAAAAATCCCATTAACTACATAACCTCCGACAAATTGCATAGTAGAGGTAGCCGTCGGAAAGTTATACCCTGAAACAAATTGATAAGCTGCCGCAGAATCGTCTCCTGTTACCCCATAAGAAGCCCGAAATTTCAATTGATTGATGAATGATAAACCAAATCCTTTGAAAAAGTTTTCTTCCGAAATACGCCATCCAGCAGAAACAGAAGGAAAAAATCCCCATTGATGACCTTTTGCGAAATTAGAAGAACCATCATATCGAAAGGCTGCATCCAACAGGTATTTTTCGGCATAAGCATAGGTCAATTTACCAATCAATCCATTATTACTTTTATCATATAAATCGCCAGGTGCTGAACTCATTGATCCAATCTGTCCATTAGCGCTGCCGGCAAAAAGATAAGGCATCTCTAAGGTCAAATTCCTTTGCGCATTGAAATTATCCCCATTGCTTGTCTGAGATTCCCATACGACAGTGGCGTGTACTTTGTTCAGACCAAATATTCGATCATAGTTTAGCTGTCCTTGCCACAACATAACATTTCGTAGCATATTCCTTCTGTATAGCGTACTTGGCGACTGTAAAGTATAACGTGTATATGTATCGGCAGTTTGATTGTAAGAATATTGATAATACTGCTTCGAATATCGAGTGTAATTGTTTATAAAATAATTATAACTAAACATTCCCCTAGCGCTCAATCCTTTAACATAAGGTATATCCCACGTCAAGCTGCCAATTCCCTGAAACCACCTGTTTTGACTTTTTTGCCATCCAATCAGGTTACTGTTTATGTAAGCAACCGGATTTTGCGCTTCTGTTATATCATTGTTATACATCGTTTCCGCAGCATCTGCATAAGGACCGATCATGGGATTCATCCGCCAAAAATCGCGTATGGTCCACTCCGAAGTTTGATTGGGATTGTTTGTCTCGTCCGCTGTTACCGACAAATTAGCCCCAAAAGTAAGGTCATTCGTGATTTTAGTTGAGAGATTTGAAAGAACGTTGTATTTGTTGTAATTCCGATCATTGGTCTTGAACAGGCTGTTTTGGTAGAAATACCCGCCGCTTACATAATAATTCGTGCGATCATTTCCTCCGGAAATGTTCAAATTGTGCTGTGTCTCAGGAGCATAGCCTCTGAATACATAATCATACCAGTTGTAGCTTTTTTTCGTTCCATCAATATAAGGCTGCATCTGTTCCGCAGGATAAATCCATGTTTGCGCTCCAATATTGGGATTACGCATGCTCCCTTCATTTTGGCGCGTCATGTAGTCCACAGCATTCATTTGACCGAACAACTGCCCTGAAGGATACTGATAAGTCATTATTCCTTCATAACTTATTTGCGGTTTAGCGTTTTTACTGCCCTTTTTTGTGGTTACCAACACAACTCCGTTAGCTGAGCGCACACCGTAAACAGCCGCTGAAGCATCTTTCAATATTGATATATTATCGATATCGTTCGGATTTAACCGTTGAAATTCCGCCATGGTACGGGGAATTTCATCAATCACAATCAATGGAGTTCCCATTCCGCGAATATCAAAGGTATTATTAAAAGCGCCCGGTTCTGAAGACTTTTGTGTTACGCGAACTCCGGCAATTTTACCTGTTAGCATGTTTTGCACATTTTCGTTCTTTGTAACAACAATATCCGATCCTTTTATTGCTGAAACAGCTCCTGTTAAATTTACCTTTTGTTGAATGCCGAAACCAACAACTACAACTTCATCAATTAGTTTCGTATCTTCTTCTAATGTGACATCAATAGAAGAACGGTTTTTCACTGGTATTACAACTTTCTTATAACCGATGCTGTAAATGTCAAGCGAACCATCAGCCGGTACCCTGATACTATATTTTCCATCCGATCCAGTAGCTGTTCCCACGCTACTCCCAACAACGGAAACTGTAACTCCTACCGCAGGCTCTCCTGCATTATCCTTAATAATACCGGTTACAACATGCGAGTTCTGTTGGGAAAATACATTCCCAACGCCCATTAGCAATAGTACAATGATTAGTTGTACAATTTTAGGAAGGGATTTACCCCCCCCCCCGTACTTTAACTGTTTGATTTTCATACAATTACATTTATTAAATTTAATAGATTCCTTAAATAGATTTTTTAATAGATTTTTTAATAGATTTTTTAAATCATCAACAGAATTATTTGTGGTTGATGAATTTTCATTTGATTTAAATATTTTCTCGAGGCAAGCCTCGAAGGCGTTCATTTTTTGATATATTCCATAGGCAGTTCTATTTTAAAAGTTATTACTAAATATTGATTATATAGATTTTATTCATTACAAAATACTCCTGCAATTTGATCAAGGTCTGTTGCAAAAAGTTTTTGAACCAGCTTATTCAACTGCCTTCTATCTCCCTGTATATGCATCACCCGCATAATATGCTCCAATGATTGCCCGGGAGATAAAGCGGCGCCGGGCGAAGAAGTCTCTATTTCATAAAAGGGTCCCATAATCGAACCGTCGGCTACGGGACCGTCATTATATGAATTAACTACGTCTCCATCAAAAGGATCTTCCTGATTGCCCCACCGGCTATTAACATAACCTTCGGGCTTGTCCGGCAAATTGTATCCTACCAATGTCAAAACGCTTTTTTCCGTATCGTAGCTTCCGCACAGCGCTTTGGCGCGCTGTGCAGGAATGCCTATTTTGGTGCGGTAAGTTCCGTCAATCTTAAAGAATATGATTCCGTTTTTCAGTATCATCCTGTCGGGAGTAACTTTTTCAAAATAATCCGTATTAACAATGTTTCCTTTACCGTGTTCATTATAAGGAATGAACACGGTAGTTGTCGGCGTCGGATTAAACATTCCCAATATCCACATAGAAGGAAGTCCGGTCTGCCGCGTCCACGCTTCGGAACCATTGTTCGTGATTACATTTTTCGATTGGAAAGCAATAAAAATCAAATCAGCAGGGATTTCAACCTTAAGCGCTTTTTCAATATCATCCTTTGACAAAAGTGAAACGGTACGGTCGATGCCGATGTTGAATACCTTGCCGCTTGCATTAGGAAGAATTGCTTTTTTTGTAAAAGTTATGCTCGAAGAAGAACTGTCGGCAATGTCGAACCGTTCTGAATCGATAGCTTTCGGAACAAACCAGTTTTCGAAGTTCTGTTCATCGCCTTTTTTGAAATAGAACGAAAACGGACCTCCTTCCGGTCCTAACCAGAAACGGTCTTCTCCTCCGACATGATTTACTTGAGGGTCAACAATTCCCGAACTTATCAGCTTATAGTTGATCCAGCCAAAGCTATCGCCCGGAAATCCGTCTGCCGTTGAAGTCATCACACGACCTTGATAACCGGGGGCAACCGCTATTCGAGACTTGCCATCTGCGCTTGTCAATTCAAAGATTTCAACATGGCGCTTTTTCAAAAAATCGATATCATATCCGTAAGTTCCCATAGATTACTTTTTTATATTGTGATTAAACGCCCGGAACCGTTTTCGGCATGTCAGGATGATTAGGTCCGAAATGCTTCAATATCACCATGTTTTGAAACTTGCTTTCATTGGTGATTACAACTCCTTCTTTTGCGGCAAATTCACTTACAAAATATTCGTCGTTGCTCGCTTGTCCGAAACGAAGCAGGACGCTTGCCTCAGCATCGTAAACGCCGACTTTGCCATGCCCTTGCAGGATGATGCAACCATAGGCGGCGCCGTCTTTTACGGTTACCGTTTGTCCGGGCATGATTGTGAGTTCTTTCGCAGCAATATAGTCGTTAGCATATACAACCCATTTTTCCGTATGCTTTTTGTCGGAATGTTTACAAACCAAGGGAGGACGGAAATAATGCTGTCTGTAATAGGGATCAACATTTTTCTCCCAATCCATGAGATCCAGAATGTATTCGATATCTCTCTGCTTATCGGGCGGACAGTTTTCGGAAAGAAATTCGTAAGGATAAATTTCGTTGGATGCAATATTTTCATAAACCGAATTTACATCGCTGTTCCATTGAGGTTCATAAGTCAGATACGAACCGGGGGCGTGAAGGACGCCGGGAGGAGTGTACCAGCCTGTTCCAAGCTCAATCCGGTAGGCGCGGGAAAGTTCCGTAATACGGTCGTCAGCAGTTTCGTATTTCAAAAGACGCTCGCGAACCATTTCACGGGTTACGCCCGGAGCAAAACCAAAGTAAGTGGCGGGAAATGATCCCGGATAATTATTCATTTCGGGCGAGTAGTAATATGCTTCAGGCTTTCCCAGCCGTCCAACCGCTGCAGCCGCATCAAAATCCAAGTGGAGATGATGGAAGAGAGGATCCACGTAGTCATAAAATTTAGAATACATAGGCCATCCGCCGTATTTTTTCATTAATTCTTCGCCAACGACATCTTTTCCAAGCAAATCGATGGTTTCTTTTAAGGTAAATTTTTCGGATACTTTTTCGTTGAATGGCATAACATAGCTCAAGCCTTCATCGGCAGGAGCAAGCGGACCATTCATACACGTAATAACCGATGCAAACCATCTTTCTTTAATTGAACCTCTAACAGTCCCAAGCGCATAATAATCATCAGGATGTAAACGTAAACGTCTTCCTGCCTTGCCAAAACGGCGCGGTACGAATACCGGCAATAACCGGAAAATACCTTTTCCTTTTTCAAAAGTTTCTCTAATTTCCATACAAGTAAATATTAATTATGAATTATAAGTTATGAATTATTAATCGTATATTGTAAATCGTAAATTGTAAATTATCTCAAAAATTCTTTTTCTAATTCTTCCAATGTCTTGCCTTTTGTTTCCTTCAGCATTACAATGGAAAATACAAGACATAAAGCACACATTGAGGCATAAATAAAGAAGGCGTATCCCTGCAAATTCTTTAATAAGATCGGGAATGTGATTGTGACTAAGAAATTAGCCGCCCATTGAATGAATACCGAAAAAGCAACCCCTTCACTTCTATAATGATTGGGGAAAATTTCCGGAATAAGCGTCCAAACCACCGGTCCTAATGAAAATCCGAAAGAAGCGATGAATCCCATGATGCAAAAAAACACTAAATACCCTTCCGTATGATGGGTAATAAATGCTAATGCTAATAAGGTCAATGATATGCCCATCCCGATCGAGCCAATGATCATCAAGGGTTTTCGTCCAAAGCGATCGATAAACAAAAATGCCATCAGAGAAGCAAATAAATACACAAGACTGATTAAAGCCGATTGAAACAGCGCTGAACTTTGAGCAAAATTTGCGGCTTTGAAAATCGACGGAGCATAATACATGATTAAGTTAATACCGGTTACCTGTTGAAAAACAGATAAAAGACAGCCGATGACAAGCACTTTAAAAATAGGTCCTTTAAACAATTCGCTCAGTTTGGCGCTTGATTGCTTCACGGAATCTTTTATATCGCTGAATACGGATTCTACGATTGATTCGGCATTTAATCGTTTTAATACTTTCAGCGCTTCATCGTCTCTGTTGGCTTCTACTAACCAGCGAGGGCTTTCGGGAACAAAGAATAAAAAGAAGAGGAAGAGGCAGGAAGGAATTGCCATTACGCCGATCATTATTCGCCAATTGTTTTCTCCGCCAACATTTTGCAGAGCGTAATTGGAAAAGAATGCGGAGGCTTGTCCAAGGACAATGGCAATCAGATTGAGCGTCAGTAATTTCCCTCGATGATTAGCCGGAGATACTTCCGAAATGTAGAGAGGAGCTAAAGCAGAGGCAGCTCCAACCGAAATACCGGCAATCATCCTGAAAATAATAAAAATAAGATGGGTATTCGAAAAAGCGCATCCTAAAGAGGATAAAAAGAAAACCACTGCCGCAAACATTAACGCTTTCTTTCTCCCATATTTCCGGCTAATTTGTCCGGAAAAAGCGCTGCCTATCATGCAACCGATTAAGATACAAGAAACCGTCCAACCCTTTTCAGCTACGCTCAAGTCGAATTTCGGCACTAAATATTCGATCACGCCCGAAATCACGGAAGTATCGAATCCGAAAAGAAATCCGCCTGCCGCAGCAACAAAACACACTAAAACCAAATAAGTTTTCATCTGTATATATTTTTTTGTTTTACATTAACTCCTGCATAATATCCCAATTATCGTCCAATACTGAAATTTTCAATTTCCTCCTTCGCTATATTAGTCCACTCCACCACATTTTCAGGACGATTTCCAAGTGTATGATTATCTTTCATAATCAATTCAATTACGCAACCCTTCATAGTATGCAATATATCGCGTATTTTTTTTCTAATGGCATCTCTGTTTATATCCGGAATAGCTAAGTCGGCGGGACTTGGCTTGACAGATGCAATATAATTATTACCCAGATATTCAGCCATTTTTTCATAATCTGCCCAAGCAGAGCAAGAAACACGGCGCAAATTATGATGCCGTTTCACTACATGCCAACGTGAATCCAAGGGTTCGCAACAACCATAACAAGTGAGTCCAAATCTATCCATGATTGGTTTTTCGTAAGGGAAAATAAACTCTTCATACGTATCCGGACCAACACCCACTGTTTCCTGACTTTCTGTAAATCCCCACATATCGATGCAACGCACATTCCCTTTGAAACCGGCTTGCGGCAAATCGTCCGTGTATCCATAACCGCCGGAACCTACATAAGTGCCATCGTTGTTTAAAGAAAGCAAATTATTTTTTTCCAAATAATCCAACTTATTCATAAATCCTTTTGAGATAACAGACATCA
>Ga0209629_10000835_pt1 | contig 18075 bp, 15 predicted proteins | sample TergutCu122P5_FD_187286 | JGI IMG/M metagenome (GOLD analysis project Ga0209629, IMG submission 187286) | Cubitermes ugandensis P5 segment gut microbial communities from Kakamega Forest, Kenya - Cu122 P5 (SPAdes) (version 2) | ecosystem: Host-associated > Arthropoda: Insects > Digestive system...
GTATCTGATAGACTTGATGGGCAGAGAGCCGTATACATCGAAAGATGTCCGTACGGTTCGGGAGGGGGCATGGATGAAACCGCAGGTGAAAGCCAGTATGGCGCAACTGTGCCTACCTCATGATAGAAGACACAATGAAGGCCATCCTATTGCTTTTAATGTAGCTTATTTTGAGTACAGAAAAAAGAATTTTGACACAGATATTCAAAGGCATTGGCGAGATTATTTTATGGATAGAGATATTTCTAAAAATGCTCCAAGGTATATCAAAAATGCAGCTGAAGTGATTAATTATGCAAATTTAGAAGAGGAGGAAAAGGAAATGATCGATTTGCTAGAAAGGTTTGAGGCTGACAGACAAGCAAGAGAAGATTGGGTAAGAGATGAGGCTACTAGAGAGGCTACTAAAAAGAGTATTAAAAGTATGATGAAATTTAATATACCTCTTGAAAAAATTGCAGATGAATACAATATGACAGTTGAACAGGTGAATGAATTACTAAATGATAGCTCTCATTAATTTGAGAGTTTTTTTTATTTTGTTGAGGAGGACTCTTTTTAATGGTACACTTAGATTAGGAAATTACTTTAGAGAAATGAGCGATAAGACATGAATGGAAAAGTTCCACATATAGTCCAGTATCAAGGATCAAAACGAATTCTTGCACCACAAATATTGCGATACATGCCACAGAAGTTTAATCGATTGATTGAACCATAAATTTAAAGAAAGTTGATGATAAAATGGAACTTGAAAAAATGAGTGATTTCTTTACTGCTCGCATTGATGGATATGATGAACACATGCTAAACGATGTAGAAGGCTGTAAAGAAGCGTATATTGAAATGGCAAGGCTATTACCTTTAGATACCAAAAGCTTATTGGATTTAGGCTGTGGTACTGGTCTGGAACTCAATGAAATATTCAAATTAATTCCCCATATTGAAGTTACAGGAATCGATTTAACTCAAGCAATGCTTGATAAATTGAAAGAAAAATATTGGAATAAAAATGTGAAGCTATATTGCGGAAATTATTTTGATGTTGATTTTGGCATAGAAACTTATGATGCTGCGATATCTTTTCAGACAATGCACCATTTCTCCCACGAAGATAAAGTTAAATTATACTCAAAGATCAGGGATTCATTAAAGCCAAATGGTTTATATATTGAATGTGACTATATGGTGATTGACCAGTCAGAAGAAGACTTTTATTTTGCAGAAAATCAACGAATTAGGATAGAACAAGGGATTTCGGAATGTGAGTTTTATCATTACGATACTCCTTGTACAATAGATAATCAAATTAAAATGTTTTTAAGCTCTGGATTTAAGAAAGCCTTGCAGATATGGAGAAAAGAAAATACGACGATTATTATTGGGTATAAATAGCTTATATTAAAAGGAGGGTATATGAAAACAAAACTAATAATGATTGAAGGAATACCCGGTTCAGGGAAATCTACCTTTGCCCAAAGAATAGCTGATTTTTACAACAATCAAGGATTGAAAACTAACTTGTATAATGAAGGTGGATTTCATCCTGCAGATCTTGCCTGGAATGCTTATATACCTGTTGAGTTCCTTAACAAAATTCTTGCATCATATGAGAAATTTAAGGATGAGATAGACAAAAACATTCACATAGAAGATGACTGTGCAATTATTCCATATACCCAAGTAAAGACAGATGATAAGGCTTTTTTCAAAGAAATGGAGTCCTATGAAGTATATAATAATCGAGTTCCCTTTGATGTTTTCAACAGATTACTTAGTAAGAGGTGGAGTGCTTTTTCTAAGGAAGCAAAAGAGAAAGACGAAGTGAATATATTTGAATGTGCTCTTTTGCAAAATCAAGTATCTGAGTTAATGCTTTTTCATGATGCAGATATTGATATGTTAAAAACACATATTAACGCATTTTTACAGGCTGTCGCAGATTTATCCCCATGTTTAATTTATCTTTCTCAGCCGAATGTCAGGGAAACCATTGAGCGTGTAGCTAAACAAAGAGTTTTTGAGGACGGCAGTTGGATCGATATGGTCATCGATTATTCGGAAAATACGCCTTATGGGAAACTGCGTGGTATTAAAGGTTTTGAAGGCGCAGTACAGATCATTGAAGAACGTAAACGCATGGAATTAGAAATCATCAAATCAATGCCTATCAATACTATTGTACTTGAAAATCCAGATTATGATTGGGAGGCTTTGTGGAAAGAAGTAGAATCTTTTTTGAGAATATTATAAATTCAAATAAGAAGGTGGATATGTGGAAAACAATATTGATGTAAAGTTGTTTTACGAGAATAGTTACAATGAAGAAGCTCGTGAAGCCCGAGACACTTTAGAATTTGTGCGTTCAAAAATAATCATTAGCCGTTATCTCAGTGATAAAACTATGGAAATAGCCGATGTAGGAGCAGGTCCAGGAGCTTATTCCTTTTGGCTAGCGAAAATGGGACATAGGGTTCATTTACTGGACTTGGCGCAGAAACACATAGATATTGCGAAACAAAAAAGTCAGATTAATAATATATCTTTAGCTTCATATTCTTGTGCTGATGCTCGCAATTTACCCTATGATGACGAAAGCATGGATTTAGTTTTATTAATGGGAGCTTTATATCACTTGCAATCCCGAGAATCTCGATTGAAATGCTTAACCGAGGCGTTTCGTGTATTGAAGCATGGGGGTTATATGCTTTGCACAGTAATAAGTCGTTATACTAGCTTAATAGCTTCCTTAAAATATGATTTGATAGATATTTGGGTTATTGAATATCTTAAAAAAGTAGTAAACACAGGTATCCTTGATAAATCTACTTTACCTTTAGCATATTGCCATACTCCTAAAGAAATATTTTCTGAAGTATCTGATGCTGATTTTAAGAATATACAATTAATTGCAGTTGAGGGTATTGGTAATGCATTGGGAGATAACAGCTTACTCAAAGATGAAAGAACAACAGAACATCTTTTTAAATGTATTGAGCTTACTGAATCAATTCCTGAGTTGTTAGGTGTTTCGAGAAACATCATGGCAATTGGCAGAAAACCTTAAGAAGAAAAGTTGAGATCTAATAAAGTGGACACGCATTTTTAAGTAGAGTGAGAAATTTTATGAATAATTCAACAAAGAAAAACTATGATCTATATTTTATACACTTATCCGTATTTTTATTCGGATTCAGTGCGCTCTTTGCGAGGTTTATAGGGCAGTCAGCACTTGTAATCACATTTGGGCGTGTTTTGTTCTCGTCGATTTTTCTCGCAATATTGATTTTAGTTTCCAAACAAAACTTAAGAGTTGAGATCAAAAAAGATGCTCTTCTCTTCATCGTTACTGGAATCAACCTCGCTGTGCATTGGTTTTCATTTATAGAGTCCATAAGGGTATCAAATGTTGCAGTGGGAACTGTAACATTTTCGACGTTCCCTGTGTTCATTGCATTCTTTGAACCCTTGATGTTTAAAGAGAAGCTGCAAGTAAAGGCGGTAATCTGTGCATTAATAATGCTCTTTGGCGTAGCAGTAGTAGCGATGAATTTTGGTAAGTATAGCGATAGCACGTATACTACAGGAATAGTATTGGGTCTTGCTTCTAGCTTAACTTATGCCGTAATGACGCTTTTAAATAGAAGGTTTTCTGCTCGATATAGTTCATACGTAATTGTGTTTTACGAACAAAGCACAGCAGCAATAGCTTTGCTTCCATTTATAATTGCAATGAAACCATCAGTTACACTGAATGATGCAGGGTTACTTTTGCTTTATGGCATTGTCTTTACAGCTATTGCTCATGGACTTTTCGTAAAAGGATTGCGTACAGTTAAAGCTAGCATAGCGAGCATAATATCAGGTTTGGAGCCAGTCTATGCCATATTGCTTGCGTTTGTCTTTTTACATGAACCATCAAAACTGCAAGAAATTATCGGAGGTGTAATGATCATAACTGTTGCTACATATATGTCACTTATTTAATAGTATTAATACATTGAAAAAATTTCACTGTAAATCCACATAAATGAAGATGTATTTTCAATATACAAAATACACCATAGAGAGCTTTTTATGTTACAATTATATAGAATAGAGGTGACTTATAATGGGTTTTTATCTTAATCCATCAAAGGAAAAGTTTGAAGAATCTTTACGTTCCAAGATTTATGTTGACAAATCTGGTATAATTGCTTATACAAATGAAGTACTTGGCACAAAGCAGAAATATGTTTGCATAAGCCGTCCACGACGTTTTGGTAAAACAATGACTGCTGAAATGCTATCGGCGTATTATGGACATAACTTTGATTCATTTCAAATGTTCGAAAATTTGACCATATCTAAAGAACATTCTTTTAAAGGGCATTTAAATAAGTATAATGTGGTTTTTTTAAACATGCAAGAGTTTCTAAGCGAATCCTCTAATATAGAAAATATGTTAGAGCTTATAAAAGACAGAATAATCAATGATATTTTAGAAGAGTATCCTGAGATAAACATGAATTATACAGAGATAAGTCTCGCATACATTTTACAGAATATATTTAAAGTTTCAAAGATTCCGATCATTTTTATAATTGATGAGTGGGACTGTATATTTAGAGAATATAAAAAGAATGAGACTTGTCAAGAAATCTATTTAGATTTTCTTAGGAATCTCTTAAAAGACAGAGAGTATGTAGCTTTAGCATACATGACAGGGATTTTACCTGTAAAGAAATATGGAACACATTCTGCCTTAAATATGTTTGATGAATTTTCAATGACGAATCCAGGACCGCTTTTAGAATTCGTTGGATTTACTGAAACTGAAGTAAAATCTCTATCTCGAAAATATAAAATGGATTATGATGAAATGGCACAGTGGTATGATGGGTATCGTTTCAAAAAAAACATATCTGTGTATAATCCAAAATCAGTGGTAACAGCTTTACGTTTACGAGAGTTCGACAATTATTGGAGCCAAACAGAGAGTTACGAAGCTCTAAAAATTTATGTCAAAATAAATAAAGATGGGTTAAAAGATGCTTTTATTGAGCTATTGGCTGGTGAAAGAAAGCGTATTGATATTCGTAGATTTAACAATGATATGGTCCCATATGAATCATATAACGATATTTTTACATTGCTCATCCATTTGGGATATTTAGGATATGATTTTGAAACAAAGGAAGTTTTTATTCCAAACAAAGAAATTTTCGATGAATTTATATCGACAATAAGTGGCACTGTGGGCTGGGAAGAAATAGCATCCTCTATACAAGCGTCAAATGATTTATTGAATGCTACATGGAATGAGGATGCACAAGCTGTTGCTAGATCAATAGAAAAAGCACACAACGAAACATCTATAATCAAATATAATGATGAAAACGCATTATCCTGTGTACTTTCTATTGCTTATTACAGTGCCAGACAGTATTACACCATTGAGAGAGAGATTCCAGCAGGAAAAGGTTTTGCGGATTTGTTCTTTAGACCAAGAAAAAAATACATATATAAGCCAGCAATGATAATTGAACTTAAATGGGATAAATCAGCCAAAGGAGCTATAGAGCAAATAGAAAATAAACAATATACCGATGTTTTGAAGGAATTTAAAGATAATGCTTTGCTAATCGGAATTAATTATAATAAGGTCTCTAAACAGCATGAATGCATTATAAAACGATATATTGAATAAGGAAGCTTAAAAGCTTCTTTTTTTATTTGATTGAATGTGTTAAAAAAGTGATAGCTTGATGATTATTCTTTTCCCATCTTTATAAGTTTTAACACTTTAATATCACATTTAAGTGTTATCATATATATAAGTTTCGACACTTTAATTATTTGGAGGCTTTAACTATGAAGATATCAAAATCTAACTTATATAGAATTGCACTTATAGCCATCATTTTATTAGGTGGTTTCTTTATGGGATTTGGAATATGGAAAGAAGGAAGCGGAAATGCATATTATACAGCAGCAGTAAAGAGCATGCTACAGAATTTCCATAACTTTTTCTTTGCATCTTTTGATGCTGGATATATAACGGTGGATAAGCCAGCATTTGGGCTTTGGATACAATGCTTATTTGGTTTAATATTTGGGGTTCACGGATGGAGCTTAATATTAGCTGAAGTCGTCTGTTCCATGATTTCAATTGCGTTATTAAATCATATAATAGGCAGGACTTTTGGAAAACCAGCTGGATTGCTCGCTTCTTTTCTTTTAGCTACAACACCAATCTTTGTAGCAGCATCGAAGACAAACAATCTGGACGCTTCTTTAGTCATGATGACGCTATTTGCAACTTGGGCTCTTTTAGTAGCTTCAGAAAGAAAAAGCCTTAAATTGCTTCTCTTAGCTATGTTTTTAGAAGGAATTGCTTTTAATATAAAGACCCTGGAAGCATTTATGGTATTGCCTGCTTTTGTAGTATGCTACTTATTTGCAACAAAAATAAAGATCTCAAGGAAAATAATAAATAGCGCAGCTGCTTTAGTAATGTTATTAGTTGTGTCTTTATGTTGGATTTTAGCTGTAGATTTAACACCTGCAGCGGATCGTTCATATGTAGGCTCTAGCAGTACTAACTCGCAACTAGAACTAGCCCTTGGCTACAATGGAATTCAAAGGATAATTGGTATGTTTGGGGGCAATCGTGGTAATCAATTTAGAAACAATGCTCCCATAGATGATTCAAATCAATCTAATCCACTTAATGATATTTCTTTTAATGGCGGAGAACAAAATAATAGCAGTCCAAATATGATTCCAGGAATAGGAGGAGGAATAGGTGCATCTGAAGGCGGACAACAAGGACCTCTTAGATTATTCAATGCACAAATGGCAAGTCAAGCATCTTGGCTCATACCTTTGGCGTTATTTGGGATTTTAGCTTTAATTTTAAGATATAGAAAAGTAGAAGATGAAAATAAGTCAGAGAGTTTAAGGCATCTACTTCTGTGGTCTGTGTGGTTTATTTCCATGTATGGATTCTTTTGCATATCATCATTTTTCCACAGATATTACCTATCCATGTTTGCGCCTGCAATAGCAGCACTTTCTGCAATAGCAATTGTAGAATTATTTAGATTCTTTAAGTTAAGAAGCACTACAGCATTTTTACTTCCAGCTGCATTTTTAATTACAAGCATAGTAGAGATAATAATAGTAAATAGATATACTGGATATAGAACAGTGTTAATCCCTGTGATTTGTGTTTTAACGTTTATATCAGTAGCCTCTTTAATTTTAATCAATATTCTGAATGATTTAAAGTTATTAAAGTTCTTGAAACCTGCAGTAACCATTGGTATTATAGGTGTACTGATAACACCGTTTGTGTGGACATGTACTACTATAAATGGAGTTCAGACTACGACTCCTACAGCAGGACCGGATATAAGAGGAGACATGTTCGGTGGAATGTTTGGGATGAATGGTGATGGAAATAATAGAAGAGACTTCCAGATGCCAAATGGAGGAGATTTTCAGTTACCAAACGGGGGAAATTTCCAGATGCCAGAAAACATGAACCCTAATGAATTTGCGAATGGTAATGGATTTATGGACGGTGGAAATGCAAATAGTGCACTCATAGACTTCATAAATAATAACCCTTCTGATAATAAATATTTGATAGCAACGATGAATGCAGGTTCATCTGAACCAATAATCTTAAATACAGATGCTAAAGTTATGACAATAGGTGGTTTTTTAGGCTCAGATCCAAGCATAACCCTGGAAGAATTTATTGAGATGGTTAAAGAAGGACAAGTGAAATATTTCTTGGCTGGTGGCATGGGTGGAGGTATGGGCAATGGAGCACAGGGTCAAATTACAAATTGGGTAGAGCAGAATGCGACAGTAGTAGATTACGGAAATGGAAGTTCTACAACGAATATGAGAAATTCAGGAACATTGTATGATCTTTCAGGATTAGTTGATAATTAAAAAATTTTAGCCAATACTTAAAAAATAAGTATTGGCTATTTTTCATAGAAGATGCATTTGATGTAGTTTGTGAACTTGTGGTATTTGATGTTGATGCCGATTGATCGCCCTTGTTTGCTGCTTCCAACACGGTCAATGATGCGTCAATGGATGTCTTGCATTTTTCTATATCGGTAGTGGTACGAACATCCGATAACACCTTATCAAAAGTGCCATCAATCGCTATCCATGTATTCGTATCAATCGGACGGAGGGTCCCTTCCTGTGTATCCCAGTCATGTTCAAGTTTATCCGCCTGTGCTCGTGCGTCAGTGAAATCATTGGCAATGACATAGTTTTTCATATCGGTTAAAATGCTTATAAACCCTGATAGCTCATCGGACAAATCGGTTTTACCAGCAATGGTTTTGTTGTGGCTATTTGCATAGACGCCGATAAAAGTTCCGGCTACAAGGAAAACGCATATCATAACCACAACCTGCAACCCAAACTTTTTTGAACCTGTGCGCTGCTCTGTAGCAACCGATTTTACTTTTAGGATTCGATCCATTTTAGTGATTGACAGGAATACAACGATGATCAAAATTGCCGAGAGGAATATAATACTGGTGATGGTCGCACCAAGCCCTAAGCCACCTAACGTCGTGGGTTGCGACATATAATCTCCAAGCGAAGCACCCAGCGGTCGGGTAAGTATATAGGCGATCCAGAAAGTGAAAATCGCATCAAACTTGAGAAATTTCCATGCGACGAAAGTGCAAAGAACCAGAGTAAGAACGATTAAGCCGGTGAGCGTATAACCTAATGAGAGTTGTTCAGCTACAAAATCTCCGGTAGCGGTACCTAGCGCAAATGTAAAGAGAATGGCAAGCCAATAAAACGCTTCTCTTTTCGGAGTGAAGACGGAATGAATCGAAAGTGTCTTTTCGCTCAGGTACCAAACAATAAACGTGATAGCCAATAAAATGGTGAATAGAATAACACTGGTGGTGAGTTGGACACCCATGTTTTCAACCATATTGTCGGTTACCAATGTGCCGAAAACACTGATGAGCACGACGGTTGGCCAGTATACACTTGGAACATATTTTTTCGTTCTAAACTGGATAAATAGGATTATAGCAAAAGCAACACCCATGAGGATGGATGTCTTTGTCAATCCAAGTCCGAGATTGATATTGATAAAATCGGCAAAGGTTTCACCGACCGTCGTACATAGCACTTTGATGATCCAGAAAAAGATGGTGACCTCAGGGACTTTGCTTAACATTTGTGTAGATTTTGATGAAAACCGATTGTTTGGTGCTGTGGTATTCATAGTAGACCTCCTATTATAGTTTTCTTATTTTGAATGTCAAAAGTTCATTCTTTTCTTAAAGATGAAATTTATCTCTAATTTTTCCTCCTATTTTTTTCGGCGTGTTTCAAAAAAATGATCAAATCAGTTGACACATTTTGTTTTATTGTTTTCACAAAATTTGATAAAATCAACACTTTAAGTGATATCATAAACTTAAAGGGTGTCAACTGATTTGAATCACGTCATTTTTTTCTTAATTATTGATGGTCGTTTCAGATTTTAAAATATCATAATTTGTTAGCATCTCTTTATGGACTAAATATTTTTCTACAAAATATTTTGGCCTATGCTTTGTTTCCAGGTATGCTTTCCCAATATATTCACCTATTATTCCTATTGCTAATAGCTGTAATCCGCCAATAGCCCAAATGGATATGATAAGCGATGTCCACCCTGGGTGTGTATTCCCTATGGAAAACATGATTAAACTATATATCAGCATCAGTATACTTATTGAGAATATTAAAAATCCAATTGCGCTTATGAATTTTATTGGCTTAATGCTAAAGGATGTTATACCTTCAAATGCAAAACTCAGCATTTTTTTAAGTGGATATTTTGATTCTCCTGCAAATCTTTCATGGCGTTCATAATATACCACATCAGATTTATAACCTATTAGAGGAACGATGCCTCTTAAAAATAAATTCACTTCATTAAATTCGCTTAAGGCATTTAATGCATTTTTACTCATAAGCCTATAATCCGCATGATTATAAACTATGTCTACTCCTAAGAGTTTCATCACCTTATAAAATCCTTCTGCTGATGTCCTCTTAAAGAAGCTATCTTTCTTTCTAGAGTTTCTAACTCCATAGACTATGTCTGAACCTTCGTGATATTTTTCGATGAATTCATCTATAACGTCAACATCATCTTGAAGATCAGCATCCAGGGATATTGCAACATCACATTCATCTTTGGCATGGATAAGTCCACAAAAGAGCGCATTTTGATGACCTTCATTTCTAGAAAGCTTTATCCCTTGTATAAAGCTATTTTTTTCGTAAAGAGTCTTAATTATATTCCATGTTTCATCTTTTGATCCATCATTTACAAATAATATTTTACTATCCTCTGATATTTTATTTGCTTTGATAAGAGACATCAATTTTTCACAAAGTCTTTTTGCTGTTTCTTTTAGTACTTCTTCTTCATTGTAACATGGCACAACTAAATATAGTTTATCCAAATTTAGTGCCTCCTTTTACACTGATTTTTGAATTCTATATTACAATGATAAGCTTAAAATGTGATAGAAAGATGTTAGATAATCAAATTTTAATAAAATATTCTTTTCATTTGATGTAAGATAAACAAAACTTGATATTTAAATTGAATACCTTTAAAATAAAAAATGGAATTAATATTATAAATCATTCGGGGGAATTTTTATGAAAGTGTTATGGCGTGTGGCAAAGGAAGCTGTTTCATATCGAGGACTTTTGATCTTAGCTGCTATCAGCACATTACTCTTAACAGGAGTGAATCTCTTTGCACCTAGATTATTAACCTCTATGGTATCTTTAGTATCTAAAGGTTTATCTCAAGAAGGCTTGAAAAGCATCGGACTTTTGACTATGGAACTATTAGGTTTGTATATTCTTAAAATTTTATTTCGTTTTCTAAGCAATTACTGCGCTCACAAAGCAGCTTGGAATCTTGTGCGGAACATCCGTATGATGGTATATAACACCCTTCAGTCTTTTTCCATGGATTACTTTAGAAGCAAGCAGACTGGAGATCTCATGAGCCGAGTCATGAGCGATGCTGCAACATTTGAACTCCTATATGCTCATATTATGCCAGAGACAGTCACAAACGCTGTTACGCTTATCGGTGTCACTGTCATCTTGTTTACCATCAATGCTCGTCTAGCTTTAATGACATGCGTACCAATCCCTTTTATACTTTTCTCAGGTTGGTTCTTTTTGAAAAAAGTGCGACCTAATTTTCGGGTCATGCAAAAATCACAAGGTGAACTTTCAGCACAGCTTCAGGATAATTTCTCAGGAATACAAGAGATCCAGGCGTTCGGCCAGCAAAAAATAGCTACACAAAAGGTGCATGGCAAAGCTGAAAAGTTTACAGTGAGCATGTTGAAAGCTTTGAGACTCAGTGCTGTGTTTCACCCAAGCGTGGAATTTTTAACTTCTCTTGGAACTGTAATAGTCGTAGGTTTTGGTGGTCTTTTGGCTTATAGGCAGCAGCTTTCAGTGTCTGATATAGTAGCTTTTTTATTATACTTATCCTTATTTTATGCACCAATAACAGGTCTTGCTCAGCTTCTTGAATCGGCGCAACAGGCTCTTGCTGGTGCAGAACGTGTCATCGAAATATTGGACACGCCTGTGAATATCAAGGATCGACCTGGTGCAGAATCTTTAGGTAATGTGGAAGGGTATATCAAGTTTGATCATGTGAGCTTTTCTTATATCGACTTGGTGCCTGTGTTAAAGGATGTATGTTTTGAAGCAAAACCTGGAAAAATGGTAGCACTTGTAGGCCCTACCGGTGTGGGCAAAACCACGTTGACTCAGCTTATCTCTAGGTTTTATGATCCAACTGAGGGCTCCATATACCTTGCCGGGAAGGATCTTAAAGATATTACTCTGGAAAGCCTACATCGAAATATCTCTCTTGTTTTACAGGATACATTTTTATTTAATGGCACTATAACTGAAAATATCGCTTTTGCTATGCCGGAAGCTACACAGGAGGAGATTGAATCTGCAGCTAAAATCGCTCGCATACATGATGATATTATGGAGATGCCAAACGGTTACGAGACTCAAGTGGGAGAGCGTGGAACTAAACTCTCTGGTGGTCAGAAACAGCGTATAGCAATCGCAAGGGCTGTGCTTTGGCGTGCACCTATACTCATACTGGATGAAGCTACTGCATCTGTAGATGTGCAGACAGAGGCTCAAATTCAGCAAGCTATCGGTGAAATCGCTGGTACGAGAACCATCATAGCCATAGCTCATCGATTATCTACAATTCGTAATGCTGATCTGATATTGGTTTTTGAAGAAGGCCGGATTGTACAACGGGGTACTCACGAAACTCTTATAGCTGAAGAGGGGCGTTATAGAGATATGTGGAAGATACAAGAAGCTGATGTTCGAAGTCTAGAATATAGTTTTTAGATAGTTAATGATTGGGGATATTGATTATTAATAAATTAAAGGGGCTAATCGCAATTAATTTTGAGGAGCCCCCCTTATTTATCCTTAATTTATTGATTATCCCTTTCTACTGTTTCCTCTCTTATATCTTCTAAAACATCTTCAAAACTGCGTTCGCTTTTATTCTGCAATTCTTTTTTCTTTTTTTCATGAGAAGTATTTGGATTCATTCCATCATCGTATCCTGTAGTTTGAGTGGCATAGTTAACATCTCCATGTATCAATTCAATATCGTCTTTTTTATCATCTGGATTATATTTCATATCATCTTGACTCCTTTAATTTTATAATTTATAGTTACATTAGTTTTTACTTCTATTATTTTTTTATGTATAGAAATTTATTCTTTTGAAGGAGACAATAAATGAATGATACGATCAGAATCACAGGTGCACGTATTCATAATTTAAAGAATATCGATATAGAAATTCCCAAAGGAAAGCTAACTGTCATCACTGGTGTTTCTGGCTCTGGTAAGTCCAGCCTCGCCTTTGATACATTGTATGAAGAAGGGAAGAGACGCTATCTCATGTTTTCGGATACGGCTTTTATGGTGGATAGCGTTCCAACTTTTGATAGCATTACAGGCTTGTCACCAACTGTGGCAGCTCCTCAGAGAGTTACAAGGCAGTCTAATCCTCGTTCCACTGTTGGTACTAGAACGAAAATCAGTGCAATGCTTGCTGTATTGTTTGCTAATTACGGTGAACGTGATCCTGAATACGACGATGGCTCGCCTTTAGATATGGCTATGTTTCAAAAGAATTCTCCTAAAGGAATGTGCTCAAAATGTTTAGGAAGTGGTGTTATAAAAAAACTAGATGAGGAAAAGTTATTTGGTGATCTAACGCAAAAAGTGGACGATGTTGTCCTTGGTGTAGGCAAAAGAGGAATAACCAGGAGGATGACAGACTCTTTTTACAAGTACTATGGCATTTCTCGGGAACAAAGGCTTTCAGAACTGACAGAGGATCAGCTTTTCCTCATGAAATACGGTGATGGTGGTAAACATGAATTTATGGGCTATATTCCTTGGATATTACACATTACAAATGGTGCATTTTCCTCTGCAGGAAGGCTCGAATATTTGCTGACCAAAGCAGGCTATATGGAAAAAGGTTCATGTCCAAAATGTAAAGGCGCAGGCTTAAGTGAAATGGCAGCTCACACCACTATTGCAAAGAAAACAATAACCGAACTTGAGGAGCTGTACATAGGAGAATTACTAAGATTTTTTAAAAATACTGATCTACCTGGAAAGAGACTTATTGATGAAATTGCTTTGAAACTAGAATGCCTTGTAGACGTAGGGCTTCACCATCTGGCTTTATCTAGACCTGTGACTTCTCTTTCTGGTGGGGAGCTTCAGAGGCTATTTTTAGCCAGCTACATAATCGCAGAAATGGATTCTATCATCTTCATCTTCGACGAGCCTACTATTGGTCTACACGAAATAGAAAAGGCGAAGCTAATCGAAATCATACAGAATCTTGTTCATAGAGGCAATACTGTTATTGCTGTAGAGCACGATGAGAATTTTATGCATTCTGCTGATTATATTATTGACTTAGGTCCTAATGCTGGAGAGTATGGTGGCGAGAGGATTTTTCAAGGTACATACACAGAATTTCTCAGCTGCCAAAATTCCATGACTGCTCCTTATCTTTCCGGCAAGGTAACACTTCCTGTGAAAACATCTTTTAAGAAAATTGATCTTGAAAAGATACTTGTGCTCAAGGATTGTAACATCCACAATCTTCGAAATGTGTCTGTGAATATTCCTTTAGGGTTAATGGTGGGTATTGCAGGTGTATCGGGAAGTGGGAAATCTAGCTTGATAACTGATACCCTTGTGCCAAAATTAAAAGAGATGTTGAAAAATAAATTAGTATCAGATGACGAGAAAGATGAGGATTTTGAGATTTTGCCTTATGTAGAAATCAGTGGAGCAGAACATATTAAAAAATGTGTCGTTATCGATCAAAAGCCAATCGGTCGCAGCCGTATCTCCTGTCCTGCTACATATACAGGTATTTTTGATCGGATTCGTACTTTGTTTGCAAAGGAAAGTGGCATGGATCCTGGGCTTTTTAGTGTCAACTCCAAGGGAGGTTGCCATGCTTGTAAAGGTGAAGGTGAAATCCATTATCATGTTGGCATGGGGAACTTTATCGACCTCGAATGTGAAGTCTGCGGAGGAACAGGCTTTGTAGAGGAAGCTATGTCAGTTACATTGGACGGAAAAAATATCCGAGAGATTTTAGAGATGAGCATCCATTCTGCTGTAGATTTTTTCAAAGATAAGGATAAGATCATTGTGAAGATTCTGCAAACCTTAGAGCGTGTCGGCATGGGCTACATGGGTTTAGGACAAAAAACACCTACGATTTCTGGAGGTGAGGCTCAGAGGATTAAACTTGCAGCGGAATTAGGAAAGTTTTCTAATGTGAGAGGAAATGTTTACATATTAGATGAACCTACTACTGGTCTGGCTTTTTCAGATATTGAGAGGCTAATTCACCTGATACAAGAGCTTGTAGATAATGGTGGAACTGTGATAGTTACAGAGCATGACCCATGGGTATTGTCAAATTGTGATTATATCATCGAAATGGGGCCAGGAGGTGGAAGTGATGGAGGTTTTATCATTGCTACAGGAACACCAGAGGTATTAAAGAGAAGCGAAAATTCTATAATTGGGAGGTATCTCAAATGAATATAGAATTCTTGAATAATCTTGATGAATATATAGCAATTCATCGTTATCGGCTTGTTAATGCTGTTATCGTGTATCAAAATGATAAATTGATTTTTGAGAGGTATTATAACAATTTTAATGCTAACAGTCGCAATAATTTAAAATCTGTTTGGAAGAGCATTCTAGCACTTACCCTTGGGATTTGTGTGGATAGGGGATATATACGAGATATAGATGAGCCCATAAGCAATTATTTAGTGCCTTTTAATCTGAATATTCATCCTTATCACAAACTGATTACTATTCGACATTTGCTCACCATGTCCTCTGGGATTTACTGGAATGGTGGTGTACATTATCATTGTCCGATGATGGAGCAAATGAGAAGATCTCAGGACTGGATCACTTATATAGCGGATGTGCAAATGGCAAACGTACCAGGGACAAAATTTATATACAAAGAATGGGATGTGATTTTGCTTTCAGCTATCATAGGTAAGGCTTGTCATGGATTAGCTTGGGATATATGCTATGATTATCTGTATAAGGATCTTAAAATCACCAGTGGAAAATGGCCAATAACAAAATGCGGAGTTAATTACACCATTTTGGCTAATGAAAAAGATTCTGATTTATCTGCACATGATTTAGCAAAGATTGGTTTGCTTATGCTACATGGCGGGAAATGGAAAGGGGAGCAACTTATCTCACAGGAATATATTAAAGCAGCGACTTCACCTTCAAAAACTAATCCTGAATATGGATATCTATTTTGGCTTTCAAATAGAGGCTTTCACGGACGTGGCTTTGGTGGACAAGAATTGAATGTGTATCCAGATGAGAATGCAGTTATTGTTGTTCAAGCTACTGCTACGCCGTCTGGTAAAAGTTATGGAGACATTTGTGAAAATATTTTGAATCAATAAAAATCGACGTGTTTCAAGATACTTTTGATGTTATTATAAATTATAGTAATACCTTGCTCGTGAGGAACGAATAGATGGAGGTTGTAAAATGAGTGAACTTAGAAATTATAAAGATCGTGTACATGATGACCGTACAAACGAAATCAAAGAAATAATTAACGGAAAAATTTATTATATGTCTGAAGGTTCTTTTTTTCACGCAAAAATCATTAGTAGAATAATCAACAAATTCAATATTTATTTTGATTCAAATAGTAAGGAATGCGAAGTATACACCTCAGACCTAAATGTTTATCTAGATATAGAAAATCCAGAAGATTATGTAAGACCGGATATAACTATAATATGTGGTGAAACAAATGAAGATGAAGACGAATATAAAGGAACTCCTGATTTAATTGCTGAAGTTGCTTCCAAAAAGACCAGGGTAAGAGATAGAACCACAAAACTTAGATTATTTGAAAAAGCTGGCGTAAAAGAATATTGGATAGTTGACCCTAAGTTAAAATTAATCGAGCAATATGTATTAGAAAATGGCATGTACAGTACTAAAGCTATTGTGACTTTGTTTGATAAAGATGATGAAACAATAATAAAATCTCCAGTATTTAAAGGCTTAGAAATAGATTTAAATGTGATATTTCAAAGAAAAAGATTATAACGGAGAACAACAACAAATAAACTTTTATCAATGTTTTATGGAATAATAATTAGAATGTATAACAATGGTGAACATAATCCTCCGCACTTCCACGCTATCTATCAAGGATGTAATGCAGTATTTAACATGGATGGAGAACTAACAGAAGGAGAGATGCCAAAACGGCAAAGAAAATTAATATCAGCGTGGGTAGAGCTTCATAGAGACGAACTAATTGCAAATTGGGAACTAGCTTTTAATGAACAACCTTTGTACAAGATAGACCCACTTCGCTGATTGGACTCTACTTTATTTTTAGAAAGGATGCTTTATGATATGAATGAGATTTATAATGATAAATTGCAAGATTGTGTTGTAAAAACTAAAAGTCCTGTTTGGGTAGTAAAAGAAGTTAAGCCACAAAATGATTACACATTATTAATTACATTTGTTGATGGGGAAACTAAAATATACGATTTCTTACCACTCTTAAACAAAGAAATTTTTAAGCCTTTAAATAACTTAACTTTCTTTATGACTGCCAGAGTTGATGGATGTTCAGTCTCTTGGAGTGATGATATCGATATTGCACCTGAAGAATTGTATTACAAAGGTATATCAGTTTCAGATACTGAAGAACATATTAATAATTATAGTGTATAATTCTATATAAGACAACATTGCATTTTTATAGTAATGTGGAGGTTTTTATGAATATAGATAAAATTGAAGAGGCTTTTAAATCTTTAAAAGGGAAAATCGTCTTTGGAATCGATGGATATGTAGATGAAGTCTGGGAAGTAGTTGAATCGAGAGACAATGAGAAAGATGTTAAGAAATATAGCCAGATGAAGAAATTTGGTGAACTTATCGTCAATTGTGGGACAGGTGGTTTATCCACAGAGATCCTGGGCAAAAGGCGCTGCTTTGGTGGATTTACAGCAAATACCGGGAAAGCTGCATTAAATTTAGGCATCAGCACTACTATGGTTGGGCTTTATGGAAAAGAGTCAATTGATCCTGTGTTTAAAGAATTTGAAAAATCTTGTGAGCTTTATTCTATAGGCAATCCTAATGTGTGCTATATCATGGAATTTGAAGATGGCAAGATCATGCTTGTGGATAATAAGGGGATCAAGGGAATAGATTGGAAAACTTTGATAAATGTTATTGATGAAGAGACTCTTAAAAACATATTTAGAGGTGGAGATATCATCGCTTTAGGTTATTGGTCCAATATACCTACCTTTGATGAATTTGTGGATGGGATTATCGGTTTTCTCGACGATAACAGCTCTCAAAGGATATTTTTAGAT
>Ga0209629_10000836_pt1 | contig 18074 bp, 13 predicted proteins | sample TergutCu122P5_FD_187286 | JGI IMG/M metagenome (GOLD analysis project Ga0209629, IMG submission 187286) | Cubitermes ugandensis P5 segment gut microbial communities from Kakamega Forest, Kenya - Cu122 P5 (SPAdes) (version 2) | ecosystem: Host-associated > Arthropoda: Insects > Digestive system...
TAATTCTATAATGTCGTCATTGCGAGCCGTTAGGCGAAGCAATCCAGCATGTTGAATATCAATGGATTGCTTCGGGCTTCGCCCTCGCAATGACGATGCGTCAAATTTGAGTTAACTTAACAATAGTATAGTATGACTTTTGAAACAGCCTCTTTTATTTAAATACAATACATCTTTTATTCTGTTGCTTTTTTTCTTATTTTTGCAGCCTCAATACAATATGCAATGAATATTCAACAAACCATTCAACAAATCATTTTTGATTTATACGGCAATAAAGCTGACCTTTCTTTGATTCAACTGCAAAAAACAAGAAAAGATTTCAAAGGACATTTAACTTTAGTTGTTTTTCCATTATTGAAACTTTCCGGGAAAAATCCGGAACAAACCGCTGAAGAAATCGGCGAAAGTTTGCTGAAGTGCGAACCCGGAATTGCAGAATATAATGTTGTCAAAGGTTTTCTCAATTTGACTATTGCTCCGGCTTATTGGATTAAACGTTTTAATGAAATTTATTCCACCGAAGCATACGGAACAAAAAAAATCTCGGAAAATTCTCCTTTAGTAATGATTGAATATTCTTCGCCTAATACAAACAAACCATTACACTTAGGTCATATACGAAATAATTTGCTCGGATTCAGTTTAGCTGAAATTCTGCAAGCCAACGGCAATCGAGTAATAAAAACCAAGCTTGTAAATGATCGAGGTATTCATATCTGTAAATCCATGCTCGCCTGGAAAAAATGGGGAAATAAGGAAACGCCGGAATCATCCGGTAAAAAGGGGGATCATTTGATCGGCGATTATTATGTGAAATTCGACCAAGAGTATAAAAAAGAATTAGCAAAACTTGAAGCTTGCGGATTATCAAGAAAAGAAGCCGAAGAACAATCTTCTTTAATGCAGGAAGCACGAGAAATGTTGCGTCAATGGGAAGCAGGGGATCCGGAAACCGTAGCGCTTTGGAAAAAAATGAATGAATGGGTATATGCCGGTTTTAACGAAACATACAAAACTTTAGGAGTAAGCTTTGATAAAATCTACTACGAATCGGAAACTTATTTGGATGGAAAGAAAAAAGTGCTGGAGGGATTAGAAAAAGGTTTGTTTATAAGGAAAGCAGACGGATCGGTTTGGGCAGATCTTACCGGCGACGGATTGGATGAGAAATTATTGCTGAGAGCGGACGGTACTTCCGTTTATATGACGCAAGACATCGGAACTGCGAAGTTGCGATTCGAAGATTATCCGATCGATCAAATGGTGTATGTAGTCGGTAATGAGCAAAACTATCATTTCCAAGTACTTTCACTTTTATTGGACAAGTTGGGCTATGCTTTCGGAAAAGGATTAAACCATTTTTCATACGGGATGGTTGAATTACCCGAAGGGAAAATGAAATCACGAGAAGGAACGGTGGTCGATGCCGACGATTTAATCGATGAAATGATTCGAACGGCAAGAGAAACTGCGGACGAATTAGGGAAAACAGCCGGATATTCGAAAGAAGAAATTGAAGAAATTGCTCGGATCGTAGGAATGGGTGCATTGAAATACTTCATTCTGAAGGTAGATCCGAAGAAAAATATGGTTTTTAATCCACAAGAATCGATTGATTTCAACGGGAATACAGGACCTTTTCTACAATATACGTATGCACGTATTCAATCGGTTTTACGAAAAAGCGATTGGAATTTTTCATCGCCTGAAATTCAACCGGTTTCATTAGAAACTCCGATCAATGAAAAGGAAGAAGAATTGATTCAACGTATATCCGAATTTCCATCGATAGTCGAAGAAGCTGCTGCAATTTTCAGTCCTGCGCTTATAGCCAATTATCTCTATGAATTAGTGAAAGAATACAATCAATTTTATCACGATTATTCCATTCTGCGAGAAGAGAATTCCGAGTTGCAACGATTCCGATTGTTGTTATCCCGCCAAACCGGAAAAGTAATAGAAACAGGTTTACGGCTGTTAGGAATAGAGGCGCCGCAAAGGATGTAAATAATTTTCAGGCAAAGTCCACCGCAACCCTTGCATACTTTATAATGTTGTCTATTGTCTTTTTAAAAATAAACTTGTACTTTTGTCATTCATTTTGATAGGATAACTAATGAAAAAAAATAGTTTAGCAAATAAAATTATCAGAGGGATTTGGGTTTTTTTCTTTTGTTGCATCATTTTTGCAGGCGTTATTTTTGTATTAATTGCCAAAGGAAAAATTGGTTACATGCCTCCTATCGAGGATTTGGAAAATCCTATCAATAAATACGCTTCTCAAGTACTATCTGTTGATATGGTTCCTTTAGGAAATTTTTCACAAATGAACGAAAACCGGATTTATATTAATTTCAAGGATCTTTCACCGGCTTTGGTTCAAGCTTTAATTGCAACAGAAGATGCTCGTTATTATGAACATTCCGGAATCGACGTATATGCTTTAATTCGATCGATCATTAAAAGGGGTCTATTTTTCCAAAAAAGCGGAGGTGGTGGAAGTACTATTTCGCAACAATTGGCTAAACTTCTTTATTCAGAACATGCCGGAACCGTGTTGGAACGCCTGTTTCAAAAACCGGTTGAATGGGTGATTGCCGTCCAATTAGAAAAATATTATACAAAAGAAGAAATTATTAATCTGTATCTCAATCAGTTCGATTTTTTATACAATGCCGTAGGCATTCAATCGGCTTGTTGGGCTTATTTTAACAAATCTCCTAAAAATATAGCCATTGAAGAAGCAGCTACCTTGATAGGAATGTGTAAGAATCCATCCTATTTTAATCCGATACGTCATCCCGAACGAACCATAGGAAGAAGAAATGTGGTTCTCTCTTTAATGGAAACGAATAACTATTTATCAAAAGCTCAATGTGATTCCTTAAAAGCAAAACCTTTGGTTACAAAATTTACCCGTATGGATCACAAAGAAGGCTTAGCTCCTTATTTCAGACAATATTTACAAACAACAATGACAGCCAAGAAACCGGATAAAAAAGATTATCCCGCTTGGAATCAACAAAAATTTACTGAAGATTCATTGGCTTGGGAAACAAATCCTTTGTATGGTTGGTGCAATAAGAAAAAGAAGGTAGATGGCACGTATTATAATTTATATACTGACGGTTTAAAAATTTATTCGACGATAGATTCACGTATGCAAGGATATGCGGAAGAAGCTGTTCGAGAGCGAATGGCAAGTTTGCAAGATTTATTTTTTAAAGAAAAAGCCGGCAGCAAAACCGCTCCGTTTTCTCAATCATTGAAACCGGAACAAGTAAATGATATTTTAGAAAGAGCAATCAAACAATCAGATCGATACAAGAACTTAAAAAAAGAAGATAAAACAGATTCCGAAATTCAAACCAATTTCAGGACGCCTGTAGAAATGACTGTTTTTTCCTGGAAAGGAGCGAAAGATACCATCATGAGTCCTTTAGATTCGATTATTTACATGAAATCTTTTTTACGATCGGGATTTATGGCAATGGACTCTCGAACAGGAGCCGTGAAAGCATACGTTGGAGATGTCGATTTTCAATATTTCAAATATGACATGGTGAATACGGGAAAACGACAAATTGGCTCTACTATAAAGCCTTTTTTATACTGTATGGCAATGGAAAGCGGAATGACACCTTGCGATGAAATGCTCCATGTTGAACAAACCATTCCCGATGAATTGGGAAGAGCTTGGACACCTAAAAATTCCAATAAACAAAGAATCGGTGAAATGGTTTCCATTCGTTGGGGATTACAGCAATCCGATAACTGGGTAACCGCTTATTTGATGAAACAATTGAATCCTTACGCTTTTGTGCGTTATTTGCATTCTTTCGGTTTAAAAAGTCAGATTGAACCGGTTGTTTCACTTTGCTTAGGTTCTTGTGATGCTTCGGTAAGCGAAATGGTTTCCGGTTATTCCACATTTGCCAATCATGGTATTCGAATTGAACCGGTATATGTGACCCGAATTGAAGATAGAGTGGGCAATATCATCGATACATTTTCCCCTCAAATTTTTGATATAATCACTGAAGACGCATGTTACAAGATGCTGGGCATGCTTCAGGGAGTTGTTGATGGAGGTACCGGCAATCGAATTCGCAGAGATTACGGAATGACAGTTTCCATGGGTGGAAAAACCGGTACGACTCAGAATCACTCCGACGGATGGTTTATGGGTTTTACTCCTTCTTTGATAGCCGGAACCTGGGTAGGTGGAGAAGATCGCAATATTCATTTCGATCGTATGTCGGAAGGTCAAGGAGCAACTATGGCGCTTCCGATATTGGGAATGTTTCTTCAAAAAGTTTATAATAACCCGGATTTAGGATACTCTCAAGCCGAACGATTCGAAATCCCTTCAAAATTTGGCAATCCATGTCAAAATCAAACGAATACGGAAGATAACCTAAACAATCCGACAGGGATCGATGATTTGTTTAAATAACAACGCCCCGCATATCCCGAGCAATTATGTCAGAATTATCCCCTTTCATTGTTGATCTACTTTTGATTCTTGCAGCGGCGGGTATTTTTTCTCTTTTGTTTAAATGGTTAAAACAACCGGCAGTCTTAGCATATATTGTTGCCGGTATTGTTTTATCTTTTATTATTTCCAAACAAGATCAGGAGTATCAACATTTAGGAAATTGGGCAGAAATCGGAGTCATTTTTCTTTTATTCGGCTTGGGTTTGGAATTCAGTTTTAAAAAACTGATGAAAGTAGGTATTACGGCTGTTATCTCTACCTTATTTATCGTTTTTTCCATGATCTGTTTGGGATATTTAACCGGTATCAGTTTCGGTTTGTCGCCAATGAATAGTCTTTTTTTAGGCGCCATGATTTGCATGTCATCTACCATGATTATTATTAAAATATTTGACGATTTAAAACTAAAAAGTAAAAACTTTGCCGGAATTGTATTTGGAATTTTGGTTATCGAAGATTTAGTAGCGGTCTTGTTAATGGTTTTTCTTACAACCGTAGCGGTCAGTCAAAAGGTAGAAGGCTTGGATATGCTTTACAATCTTATCAAAATAGTCGGTTTTTTATTGTTTTGGTTTTTATTCGGAATGTATTTACTACCAACGTTTTTCCGGAAAATGAAATCGTTTTTGGATGAAGAAACTTTGTTGATTATTTCATCTGCTTTTTGTATTGGGATGGTTTTCTTTGCAACTGCATCGGGTTTTTCATCTGCTTTAGGCGCATTTATTATGGGTTCCATATTAGCAGAAACTGTTGAATCCGAACGAATTGAGAAACTAACGCTACCAATGAAAGATTTCTTTGGCGCTATTTTTTTTGTTTCTGTCGGTTTGATGATTCAGCCTGAAACCTTAGGGAAGTACATTTTACCCATATTTATAGTCAGTTTGGTTGTAATTACCGGTCAAATACTGTCGGGGATCGGAGGGGTTCTTTTAGCAGGACAAAATTTAAAAACAGCCGTTTTTGCCGGATTTTCCTTATGTCAAATTGGAGAGTTTTCTTATATTATTGCAGCTTTGGGTTTAAGCTTGGGTGTGATTGATTCGTCGCTATACCAAATTATTATTTCAGCTTCCGTGTTAACAATTTTTGCAAGCCCTTACATGATGAAGTTAGCTAATCCGGCATATAGCTTTATAGAAAAGACATTACCCCGTCAGTGGCAAGATTTTTTAAATAAAGATTCATCAGCGCATCCGGTAAATGAGCAAAGCCTTTGGAAAAAATTACTCAAAGAGATGATTACCATGACATTGATAAATTTTTTTATTTGCATTATCATTGTTTATATCGCTTTGATTTACGAAGCTCCCTTTGTACAGGATATACTTCCGGGGGTGAAAGGAAATTTGGTAGTTTCTATATCCGTTATTATCTTTATGTCACCGTTTATGCGGGCAATAATAATTAAAAAAGACCGATCGGAAGAATTTCGACAATTATGGGCAGAAAACAAAAATAACCGTGGACCTTTGATTTCTACTATCTTGATTCGTGTATTAATGTGCGCCGCATTAATAATGTTTGTGTTGTTTAAGCTGTTTCATACTCATTTTGTCATTGCCTTTACCTTAGCGCTTGCTTGTTTAATGGCATTTGTCGCTTCTTCTCACTTAAAAGCAGGATCAATTTCTATTGAACGACGTTTTAAAGAAAATTATAATGAAAAAGAAAAGATTCGAGAATCAAAATCTCCGTTAACGAAGGGATTTGTTAATCATGTATTGGAGAGGGATTTGCATTTGGCCGATTTTATAATTTTGCCTCACTATACAATTGCCGGTAAAACTTTAAGAGAAGTGAATTTCAGGCAATTATGCGGGATGAATATTGTAACAATTGTTAGAGGCAACATTCGCATCAATATACCGGGCGGTAATGAACGTATCTTTCCGGGGGATCATATCATTCTACTCGGAACGGATTCACAAATGGAAATTTTTCAAAATAAAATTGAAAAAAACCATTTAAATAATGAAAACCAAGAAGAAAAACCGGCACAAGAAGTACAAATAAAACAAATCCAAATCGCTTCGGGATCGCAATTGGCAGGAAAAACGATTCGAACTTCAGGTATTCAAGAAAATAACAATTGTTTGCTGGTCGGTATTGAACGGAACAATACTTCCATGCAAAATCCGGATTTGGATTTAGTTTTAGAAGAAAACGATATTCTTTGGTTAATAGGAGAGTATGATAATATAATGAAAATTAATAATTTATGAAGTTTTTAGGAATAATTCCCGCTCGTTATGCATCCACGCGCTTTCCGGGCAAGCCCTTAGCAAGTTTGATGGGTAAACCGATGGTAAGATGGGTATATGAAGGTGTCGTCGATATTTTGGATCGAGTCTTGGTAGCAACTGATGATGAACGGATCCTTCACGCGGTTCAAGGGTGGGGTGGGGAAGCGCTGTTGACATCTCCCGATCATCGGAGCGGTACGGAACGTTGCATGGAAGCTTATCGAAATTTGAATGAAGATTATGAGGTTATTATCAATATTCAAGGGGATGAACCTTTTGTTCATTCTTCGCAAATTGAATTACTGAAAACGGCTTTTCAAAATCCTTCCACGCAAATTGCCACTTTAGTAAAACCTTTTTCAAGCGATGATGATTTCGAAAATCTTTTCAATCCGAGCACGCCGAAAGTACTTTTAAATTCAATGGGAGAAGCAATATATTTCAGCCGATCGATTGTTCCATACATTAGAGGAAAACATCACTCCGAATGGCTGAAATCGCATGTATTTTACAAGCACATAGGAATTTATGCATACAAATCTAAAGTATTGGAAGAAATAACTTCTTTGGCTCCATCCGGCTTGGAAGTAGCTGAATCGCTGGAGCAGCTCCGCTGGATTGAAAATGGATACTCGATTAAGGCAATGGTTACACATGAAGAAACAATCGGAATTGATACTCCCGAGGATTTAGAGAGAGCTGTAAATTATTACAACACTGCGCTTTTATTCAATAAATAGTAATCCAATATCACCATAGCCGCCATGGCTTCTACGATTGGAACGGCACGAGGTAAAACGCAGGGGTCATGACGACCTTTCATTTGAATCATAACTGATCTACCGCTTTCATCCACAGTCTGTTGTTCTTTCATTACAGTCGCTACCGGCTTAAATGCCACCCGGAAATAAATGGGTTCTCCCGTTGAAATTCCTCCTTGTATTCCTCCCGAATAATTGGTTTTCGTTCCGATTCTACCATCGGTTCGACGATAAAATAGATCGTTTATTTCCGACCCTTTGTATCGAATGCTGTCAAATCCTAATCCATATTCGAATCCTTTCACCGCATTAATACTTAACATTGCATTTCCTAAAGCGGCGTGTAGTTTACCGAAAACCGGTTCGCCTAATCCGCAAGGAACACCTTCGCAAACACAAGTGATAATTCCGCCGATTGTATCTCCGGATTCCTTTATTTCTTCGATATAACGAATCATTTTTTCTGCTGTGGCTAAGTCGGGGCAACGGATCGAAGTAGCTTCGATTGTTTTTAAATCCAAGTCATTATGTGATTTCTCCAATCGAATGGGACCAACTTGAGATGTATAAGCAACAATATTGATTTTAAATTTTTGCAATACAATTTTTGCTATGGCTCCTCCCACAACGCGAGCAATTGTTTCCCTTGCAGAAGAGCGCCCTCCGCCTCGATAATCCCGTATACCATATTTACTTTGGTAGGTAAAATCTGCATGAGAAGGACGATATAGATTTTTTAATAAATCGTAATCTGAAGAACGTCGGTCTTGATTTTTTACGGTAAATGCGATAGGAGTTCCCAATGTTTTCCCTTCATATATGCCGGAAAGGAATTCAACGGAATCGACTTCATTTCGAGCAGTTGTTATGTTTGATTGTCCGGGTTTTCTTCTATTTAATTCGCTTTGAATAAATTTATTATTTATTTCGATGCCCGCCGGACAGCCGTCAATTATTCCTCCTATGGCTTCTCCGTGTGATTCTCCGAATGAAGTTAGTCGGAAAATATTACCAAAAGAATTCATGGTTTTTTGATTAAATTAACAGCATCCGTTGCAACCTTCTGAGGAACTACCGCATCCGCAGCATCCGTCTTCTTGCGATAAAGCGTTGATTTCTTCTTCTGTCGGTTCATGAACATCTAATACTTCTCCGTCGAAATGGAGGATTTCTCCGGCTAATGGATGGTTAAAATCCATCACAACCAAATCCGGTTTTACTTCCAATACCGATCCCATCATTCGATTACCACGGGTGTCCATCATTGGGAGTGTTTGCCCTTCCGTAACTCGCTTTTCATCAAATTTCCCATCCACTTCAAAGAGTTTTTTCGGTAATTCGACTACGTTTTCTTCATGGTAATCTCCATACGCTTCTTCCGGAGTCAATGAAAAAGAGAATTTATCGCCGACGGTTAATCCTTCGACATTTTTTTCGAACGCTTCCAACATCATACCCATACCGAATAGGAATGTTAAAGGCTGTAATTGGGTTGCGCGTTCCATTAATTCTTTTTCACCATCTTCGTTTGATACAGTCAAATCGTATGATAACGATACCATTTTTTCATCGGAAATTTTCATATTTTATTTATGTATATGTATATCGACAGCTTCTTTCAATTGAATGAGGGCTTGTTCAAGTATGGGTCTGGGGGTTCCTACATTCATTCGCATAAAACCTTCACCTTCTTGCCCGAACATAGCCCCGTTATTAAGAGCCAATCGCGCCCAATTGACGAACAAGAAGACTAATTCGTATTGTTTTAATTTTAATTCACGGCAATCTAACCAAAGTAAGAAAGATGCTTCCGGAATAATTGCTTTAATTTGCGGGATGTTTTCTTTAAGAAATTTATCTACAAATAAAATGTTATTTTCAACATATTTAATCATTTGCGATCTCCAACTTAAACCTTTTTCATAAGCGGCTTGTGTGGCAATATAAGCAAAAATGGATCCGTTGTTCAGTTCGCCTGCATTCAGATAATCATAAAAACTCTTACGAATCTCTTGATCGGGGATAATTGAATAGGAGGTTATAATACCTGCCATATTAAACGTTTTGCTTGGAGACATCAAGGTAATGCTGTTCAATGCGGCTTTCGGCGATACGGTAGCGAAAGGAATGTGCTTATGCCCGAAAATGCACATATCTGCATGGATCTCATCTGAAACGACCATTATGTATTTCCTGTAGCAAATATCTGCCAATTCTTCTAAAGTTTCCTTGTCCCAAGTGATTCCGACCGGATTGTGAGGATTACTTAAAATCAACATTTTACAATCTTTATCAATTATTTTTCTCAATCCGTCTAAATCCATTCGATATTTTCCATTTTCTTCTATCAAAGGGTTACATACTACTTTTCGGTAATATTTGGATGGGATTAAACGGAAAGGATGATATACAGGAGGTTGTATAATGACTTTGTCATGTGGTTTAGTATAACACTGAATGCAATAAGCAATTCCTTTTACAATTCCCGGAATGTAACTTAGCCATTCTTTTTGAATTAACCATCCGTATTGTTTCTCTACCCATCGAATGATAGAATTGTAATAACTTTCGGGAGGAATGGTATATCCTAATATGCCATTCTTACAACGTTTCGTTATTGAATCGGTTATAAAATCTCCGGTTTTAAAATCCATATCGGCAACCCATAAGCCGATTAAATCGTCTCGCCCATAGCGCTCTTTTAATGCATCTATTTTCAATGAATTAGTACCGGATCTATCGATTATTTCACTAAAATTGTATTTTTTTTCACTCATAGTTGCAAAATTTCTTGCAAAGTTAAATAAAAAAAAACTATGTATAATCAAAAATGAGAATTATTTATTGAATTTATGATCAAAAAACGAAAAAATGAAAAATCAAATCCGGTCAAAGCATAATTATTTAAAATTTTTAATTCTTAAAATCTAAATATTCAGAATCAAAATGAGAAAAAAACGCTATATTTACACAAAAATTTGAAATATCGTTTTATATATAATTACTATTATGTATAGTTCTGATTTTCAATTAGTTAAATCGTACGTCATTGGTGTTAAATTGTCGCCGGTGGCGTATTTTTGTTTTACAATTTGATAAAATTAATTTTTATGCGTTACAGAAGAAGAGGATTTAGATTAAAACGTCATCGACGTATTAGAAGAGTTTTTGCCGGTAGAGGAGGGTTTAGATTATGAGAAGGCGAAGATTTTATGCTAGAGGATATGGTATAAGCCATAGAAGCAGGCTAAGGAGAAGTGCTTTAAGAATGATGAGAAGGTTTAGAGTATGAGCTGCAAAACTCCTGTCACAATTAGTTTGAAGAAGCCAAAATTTGATTTTGAAGGAAAAATGGTTACTTCATTAGAGGTTCCTTGCGGAAAGTGCTACGAATGTAGACGTAGACGTGTCAAGGATTGGACAACAAGGCTCTTGATTGAAAGTCAAGAGCATTTGTTTAACTATTTTTTAACACTGACTTATAATGATGAAAGTGTTCCGGTTAATAATGAAGGATTACAAACTTTAAGTAAAAGGGACGTTCAATTATTTTTGAAAAGGTTAAGAAAGAAGTATAAATTTAGATACTTTTTAATAGGAGAGTATGGAGGCATAACTTTAAGACCACATTATCATGCAATTATGTTTAGTGATATAGATATTAAGTATGATGATATTGAGAAATGCTGGTCACAAGGTTTTGTTAAATTTGGTACTGTTACATATGGTTCCTGTGCTTATGTTGCTAAATATCACACTATTGGTCTAGATAATGGGCTAGAAGTTATAAAGCCATTTTGTTTAATGTCTAGAAAACCCGGTATTGCGGAAGGATATATAGAAAAAAAAAACAATGGCACAGTGATGACATTGGAAGGTATTACACCTATATTGATGGAATTCGACGATTTTTGCCTAGATATCTTACAAGAAAATTATATAGTGATAGGGAAAGGCAAAAATTTGGAACTATATCAAAACGATTAAGTGATGAGAAGGAGCATTTAAAAGTGCTTGATCAAAAGGATTATTATTACAGAAACAAAATTGAGTGTATTAATAGAGAAGAAAATTTAGATAAACAAAACAAAAAATCAAAATTATGAGTATTTTTAGTAAAGTGCCTATACATAGGCCGAAAAGAAACACGTTTCATATGCCGCATGAGCATAAGTTGAGTTGTAGGATGGGACGTTTAGTACCAATATTTGTAGCTGATCTGGTTCCTGGTGATTTCTTCAAAAATACTGCGGAAATATTTTTAAGGTTCGCACCGATGATAGCCCCAATTATGCATAGAGTAAATGTTTACACGCATTTTTTCTTTGTACCCAATAGATTGGTAATGCCTGATTGGACTGATTTTATTACGGGAAATGAACCCAGTGTAGCAATCCCATTTGCTGATTTAGGTCAATATGAAAATATTGTAGTAAATCCGGAAAAGATAAATATAATGGGTAATGGTTCGTTGGCAGATTATCTAGGTTTACCAACACCGTATGATTATGATAAGTCTGTGATATTAGGTGTAAGACAAAAAATGGAGGTAAGTTTATTGCCTTTTCTTGCATATCAATTAATTTATAATGAGTATTACAGAGATCAAAATTTACAAGAGCCAATTGATATTGATTATAAAAATTGGACTTCAACTGATCATGATAAGAAAATGTTGAAAGTATTGGAGTTACGAAAACGTAATTGGGAAAAAGATTATTTTACTTCTTGTTTACCATGGGCACAAAAAGGTGAACCGGTTAATATACCTGTTACCGGTGCCGTTGGAGGTTTAGCTCCTGTTGTTTATAATCCACCTGATGATGGCCCTTTTGGAATTGGAGACGGTCACACTATGTTACAAGGTAGGTCGATTTTTCCAATTGAAAACAAAGATGTAGAATTGGGATCAGGTGCTTTTAATTTTCTAGGAAGTGTTGAGCCTGGTTTTAATGGTTACGATAGGTCACAAACTCGCTTAGGTACAGTTAATCGTACGCCTTTTGGTGATCAACAAGTTGGACCGATAGATATTGATCCTAACGGTAACCTTTGGGCTGATTTGGATAAAAGAGCTGATGTGAATAGGATTGCTCAAGATATTGTGAACGGTGGAGTAGGAGGTACTATTAATGATTTAAGAACTGCTTATGCTATACAGAAATGGCTTGAGAGGAACGCACGAGCCGGTACAAGATATATTGAACAGATATTAGCACATTTCGGCGTTAAAACGCCTGATTCTCGTTTACAGAGACCTGAATATATTGGAGGTGGTAGATCACCAGTAGTTATATCAGAAGTATTACAAACAAGTGAGTCAGCTGGAACACCTCAGGCAACAATGGCTGGTCATGGAATATCTGCAGCTGCTAATAATAGTTTTAAATATAAAGCTCTTGAGCATGGTTATATAATTGGTTTAATGTCGGTTATGCCCCGTACTGCTTATCAGCAAGGAATACCGAGACATTTTCTTAGAGACAGTAAATTTAAGTTTTATTGGCCGTCATTTGCTAATCTAGGAGAACAAGCTGTAGAGAATCAAGAATTATTTCATGAAGCTGGATTATATGATTCAATTAATCATCCGGGATTTATTGATGCAATGAATAAAGCTACATTTGGATATCAATCTAGGTATGCGGAGTATAAATACATGCCGAGCTTGGTACATGGTGATTTCAGAGAAAAACAATCATTTTGGCACATGGGTAGAAAATTTAAAAGGAATTTCAATCAACCGGGGGAAGATTCATACTTTGTAGCGCCTAAACTAAATTCCGATTTTATTACTGCAGATCCGACTGAACGTATATTTGCTTATTATGATGAAAATGAAGAAAAAGCACCTGTTGACACTTTGTGGTGCGATATTTATAATACTTGTACTGCTGTTCGGCCAATGCCAAAATTCAGTGTACCGGGATTCTCCGATCACATATAGTATTGCACCGTTAGTGGCTGCAGGTTTAATAAGTGCTGGTTCAGCTATTGTTAATTCTATTATTCAAAATAGAAATGTTAATAAGCAGAATGAGTATAATTCACCTGAAGCTCAAATGCAAAGGTTTAGACAAGCGGGGTTGAATCCTGCGCTTATCTATAGTCAAGGTAACGCTGGTAATATGGCATCTGCTAATTACAGTAGTCCTACACCGGACGTTGATTTAGGTAAAGGTATTGCCGGAGCGATGAATGTACTATCTACTTTTCAGGATCTAAAGGTTAAAGGTGCAAACATTACAAATACTAATGCTCAAACTGCTAATTTGATTAAGCAAAATTCTTTATTGGATACTGAACAAGCGAAATATAATGCGGATATTGCTTATACGAACCAGCAAACTGCAAATGCTAGATCTATGAACGATCAAATTATTGCTAATACTAAGTATCGTAATACGTTAAATCAAATTGCTGCTGCAAAATTGCCTTATGCTGATGCTATGGAAGCAATGGCGTTAGCCGGAAGAATTTATAATAATGAACTTACAAGAGCAAAGACAAAAAGTGAGGAAAATAATTATCAATTTGTTCAGCCTGCTCAAGTAGGATCATTAAGAGCGTCAACGGCTTATCAGCAACAACAAACAATGTCGGAAATGTACAGATACAATAATATGTATCCGTTAGACGTTTTATTGAAAAATACTAATTTAAATAAATCAAGGTATGAAACTGATATTACTAAGTTTAATCGTGATATTCAAAGGGATATTGGCTCGTATGGTTCTGAATTCAATAATCCTCTTGGGGTTGTTTTACGATCAATATCTACAGGTATTCGAAGATAATTTAATATTAATTTTTTTATTAATTTTATTACTTATATTTGTTATAATTATGTTTTGTATTTACTTAATAATTAAATGGTTAAAGAAATGATTATTCAAACATGGCTAAATTATATAGCCGCACAAGAAACCGGAGAATGGTCGAAATTGCCATCTCTCACAATACCTGATCAATCGCTTACGGTTGAGGAAATAATAAGGAAATTTACAGCTGGTCAACCGACAAGTAGTAAAGAACCGCTTTATGATGTACCGGATTATTTACCGGATAATGATGCATTAAATCTTGTAATTGATGATGATAATCCGGATTTATTAACTTCAAATCAAGAATTGTATGAAAACATTCAAAATGAAGAAAGACAAAGAATTTCTAGAAGAAAAAACGTACAACCCAAGACAAAGGAAGGCGAAGAACCTGCGACAATTGAAGTTGACGTTTGATGATCTTTATAGACAAGGAATATGTAAAAATTGTGATTAGAAAGGTCCCCAAAAGGGGCCTTTTTTATTGAGAGACTTTAAGTATCTTTCACATTTATTAACAAATAAAGTGTGATCACCTTTAAAAGTTAAGAAACGTTAAAATAAACGAAATATTAAAAGCGTCGAACGACGGACGATGATCGAAGAGAAGAGGTAGTTTTCGGCGCCATAATTGAAAGCTATATACTTTACTTGATTCTTATATAGCTGAGTGACACCAAAGGTGATCACACGGATATTATATATGTCATTTAGGTAAGAATATGTAACAATTATTTTATAAATTATTCTTACATTTGTATAGTGTTAAAATCATTATAATTACTATTATGTTTAATAGAAATATTGAATGTATTCTATATTGAAATTCTATGAACGGAAAATTAAAAAGCGTTTTTGTTTGTTCGCAGTGTGGAAACGATTCACCCAAGTGGCTTGGTAAATGTCCGATCTGCGGCGAATGGAATTCGTATGTTGAAGAGATTGTTTCAAAACAACATTCATCGAAAGAAAATTCAAAATTAAATAATTATTATCTGCAACAATCCAAACCGATTCTTTTGCAAGATATCAAATCCGGAGATGAAATACGAATGGATATGAATGATTTGGAATTAAATCGTGTTTTAGGAGGCGGTTTAGTTCCGGGTTCATTGGTCCTTATCGGTGGCGAGCCGGGGATCGGAAAATCGACACTCGTATTGCAAACTGTTTTAAAATTGAGTTTATACAAAATTTTATACGTTTCCGGTGAAGAAAGTGCTAAACAGCTGAGATTAAGAGCTGAACGGTTAGAAATTAACAATGAAAATCTCTTCATAGTCTGCGAAACCAATTTGGAACAAATTTTTATGTTTATCAATAATCTAAAACCGGATATTTTGATAATAGATTCTATTCAAACTATATATACAGAGAGAGTTGAATCAAGTCCGGGAAGCATCTCTCAAGTTCGAGAATGTTCGGTTTCCCTTTTAAAATTTGCAAAAGAGACCAATACCCCTACTCTACTTATTGGCCATATAAATAAGGAAGGAACTATTGCCGGTCCTAAAGTATTGGAGCATATTGTTGATACGGTTTTGCAATTTGAAGGAGATCAACATTATATGTATCGGATACTTCGCAGTATTAAAAATCGTTTCGGATCGACATCCGAATTGGGAATTTACGAAATGCGTCAAACCGGATTGAGAGAAGTAAACAATCCATCTGAAATGCTTCTGACTCAAAATCATGAAGGGTTAAGCGGAGCTGCTATTGCCGCCGCAATTGAAGGAATTCGTCCTTTTTTAATTGAAACGCAATCACTTGTAAGTACAGCAGCATACGGAATGCCTCAACGTTCAGCAACCGGATTTGATATTCGACGGATGAACATGTTGTTAGCAGTACTTGAAAAACGAGCAGGATTCAAGTTAATGCAGAAAGATGTCTTTCTTAATATTGCAGGTGGGTTGCGTGTCAGCGATCCGGCTTTGGATTTAGCGGTTATTTCTGCAATTTTATCTTCAAGTTTGGATATTGCTATTGATAGGGAAATTTGTCTGTCGGGTGAAGTCGGGCTTTCGGGAGAAATCAGACCGGTCAATCGTATCGAACAGAGAATTTTAGAAGCGGAGAAATTGGGATTTAATAAAATTCTTATTCCTCAAAATAACTTAAAAGGATTTGATAAGGCCAAATCTTCGATTCAAATCGTTACGGTAAAAAAAGTAGAAGATGCTTTTCGGGAATTATTCGGGTAGAATTATAATTGTATCTATCTCTTAATCAAGCCCTCCGATTATTTCTTTTACCGACCGGAATCCGTGCCGATCCAAATAATCGTTAATTCCTTCTACTGTCTTGATTGAAACGGTGGGGGCGATGAAATTAGCTGTCCCAATTTGAATAGCTGTTGCACCTGCTAAAATGAATTCAACCGCATCTTTCCAATTTGAAATTCCGCCGATCCCGATTACCGGAATCCGGACTGCTTTCGATGTTCGGTAAACCATTTGCAAGGCAATCGGCTTTATACAAGGTCCCGATAATCCTCCGGTGATGGTTGATAATACAGGTTTCCTTGTTTCTGCATTAATGGCCATACCTAATAAAGTATTGATTAAAGATACGGCATCAGCTCCTTCTGTTTCAACGACTTTAGCAATTTCGGTTATATCGGTGACATTCGGTGACAATTTAACAATTAAAGACTTCAGATAAACTTTTCGAACTGCTTTTACAACTTGAGATGCGCTTTCACAATTAGTTCCAAAAGCCATTCCGCCTTGTTTCACATTAGGACAGGATATATTTAATTCAATTGCCGGAATATTTTCTAAAGTATTGATTTTTTCTGCGCAGGCAACATATTCTTCAATCGTCGATCCACTGACATTCACCATAACTTGAGTTTCTATATTTTTAATTATGGGATAAATGCAGGAAATAAAATAATCGACGCCTTTGTTTTGCAGACCGACGGTATTTAACATGCCTGAAGCTGTTTCTGCCATTCGGGGATAATCGTTCCCTTCGCGAGGAAAAAGAGTCGTTCCTTTGACAACAATACCTCCTATTTTTGAAAAGTCAACAAAATCTTCAAACTCTATTCCGTAGCCGAAAGTTCCTGAAGCTGTAATAACAGGGTTACGAAATTCTAATTTACCGATACTAACATTTAAATGAGCCATGTTAATGCGTTAATTTTCATAACGGGACCTTCTGTACACACACACAAATTCCCATAAATCGTTTTTTCAATGCAGCAAAGACAAACCCCTACTCCGCACGCCATTTGATTATCAAGAGAAACTTCTCCGGAAATGGAATGTAGGTGTGCATATTTTGTTAAAGCAATCATCATCGGCTTCGGTCCGCAAATGTATAAAAAGTCAAAATCCCCTGATTTTAAAATCGAATGATCGGTTACAAAACCTTTTTCTCCGTAACTGCCATCTTCTGTCGTTATGTAAACAGTACCGTATTTTTTAAATTCATCGATTTGAAGTAAATCCTTATGTGATTTTGCTCCCAGCAAAAATAACGGTTTATGTCCTTCTGAATACAACCGGGCGCCTAAATAAAGAAGAGGAGCAACCCCTACACCGCCCCCTACCAGCAACATTTTTTTATTTTTATCCGTAGTAGAAAAACTATTTTCCGGGATCGTGAAGCCGTTCCCCAATGGATAAATCAGGTTTATTAAATCGTTGGATGCGGATTCTGCTAATCTTCGGGTTCCTTCGCCAACAACTTGAATTAATAACCATAATTCATTTGCTTGTTTATCAAT
>Ga0209629_10000837_pt1 | contig 18058 bp, 12 predicted proteins | sample TergutCu122P5_FD_187286 | JGI IMG/M metagenome (GOLD analysis project Ga0209629, IMG submission 187286) | Cubitermes ugandensis P5 segment gut microbial communities from Kakamega Forest, Kenya - Cu122 P5 (SPAdes) (version 2) | ecosystem: Host-associated > Arthropoda: Insects > Digestive system...
AAATCAAAGAATGTATTCAGCAAACACTGAATCCGCTGGGTGTCATGGTGGTTATCGAAGCGCAACACATGTGTATGCAGATGCGTGGCGTAGAGAAACAACACTCAATGGCCACTACATCTGATTTCACCGGTTTTTTCCAGCAAGCCAAGACGCGCGAGGAATTTATGAACCTGATCAAAAAATAGATCATAAGATTTGACGCTATTTTCGTCATTGCGAACAAGCGTAGCGCAGCACCCCATCATTATTCATTGTTCACTGTTCATTGCCCAGTGTTGCGACCATGATCGCCTTGATCGTGTGCAGGCGGTTTTCGGCTTCGTCGAAAACGATGGACATCGGCGATTCAAATACATCTTCCGTCACTTCCATCGCTTCCAAACCGAATTTAGAGTGAATATCGCGGCCAATCGTCGTTTCCAAGTTGTGGAATGCCGGCAGGCAGTGCATAAATTTGACATTCGGATTGCCTGTTTGGTGCACCACATTCATATTAATCTGGTACGGCTTTAACAACCTGATGCGCTCTTGCCAGATCGATTCAGGTTCACCCATCGACACCCACACATCGGTATACAGAAAATCAACACCTTTGACGGCGGCTGTCAAATCGTCGGTAATGGTTATTTTTGCTCCGGTTTCTTTTGCAATCGCCTCGCACTGAGCTACTAATACATCATCCGGCTGGCAACTTTCGGGCGCTGCGGCGCGAAAGTCCATCCCCATCTTTGCGGCGCCGACAATCAGGGAGTTGCACATATTATTGTGAGCATCGCCCAAATAGCAGATAGACAGTTGATTGAGCGGTTTGTCTGCATGTTCCGTCATCGTCAGCAGATCGGCTAAGGCTTGTGTCGGATGAAACTCGTCCGTTAAACCGTTCCATACAGGGACGCCTGAGTATTGTGCCAGTGTCTCAACGATTTGCTGTCCAAAACCACGGTATTCTATGCCGTCGTACATCCTGCCTAAGACGCGTGCCGTATCTTTTACCGAATCTTTTTTGCTCATCTGTGAACCCCATGGTCCTAAGTAGGTTACGTGGGCGCCCTGGTCGTAGGCCGCCACTTCAAAGGCGCAACGTGTACGGGTGGAATCTTTTTCAAACAATAAGACGATGTTCTTGCCTTTGAGCAATTGCTGTTCGGTTTTGGTGGCTTTTGCCTTTTTCAGTGACGCTGACAACGCCAATAAGTACTTTATTTCGTCGGGCGTGAAGTCTAAAAGTTTCAGGAAACTTCTATTTTTAAGATTGATAGTCATTTTTATTTAGTTTATAGTTAATAGTTTATAGTTAATAGAAATATATATTACTTGTAAACAGGCGCTTAAATGAATATATTTGTGATTATTTTTTAGATTTTATATAATAATAAAATGTTGTTATATAGAAAATTGATAGCGGGAAGGCACAAAGGTACGAACGCGTAAAGGCAGGAAGGCGCGAAAGCGCGAAAGAAAAAACCTTTGCACTTTCGCGTCTTCGCGCCACTTAGCCATTATCATGGCACTAAGTGATGTTTATGGACAAAATCTTTGAGTATACCTTTCAGATTCGGATACCCGATTTCCTGCAACTCGTAACCTACTTTGACGGTAGGCTGTTTGATCTTTACAATTCGCTGTAAATCAATTGGTGTTGCAATCACGACGGTATCGCAAGGTGTGTTGGCAATCGTTTCTTCCAAGTCCTTCACCTGCTGATCGCCGTAGCCCATCGCCGGCAGTAACGTGCCAATGTTGGGATACGTTTGGAAGGTCGTTTGCAATTTTCCAATTGCATAAGGACGGGGATCGATCAATTGTTCGGCGCCATATTTTGTTGCGGCAACCGTTCCGGCGCCAATCTTCATCTCGCCATGTGTCAGGGTAGGGCCGTCTTCGATGACGAGTACTTTTTTGCCGGCAATCAATTCGGGTTTGTCAACGGTCAGGTACGAAGCGGCGTCGATCACGATGGCTTTCGGGTTGATCTTTGCTATATTCCGACGGACAGTGTTGATGTTTTCTAACGAAGCAGAGTCTATCTTATTGATACAGATGACGTCAGCCATGCGTGCAACGACTTCTCCGGGATAATACGATACTTCCGCGTTGGGACGCAGGGGGTCAACGACGCCAACCATTAAGTCAGGGACATAGAACGGAAAATCGTTGTTTCCGCCATCCCATAAGACGATATCACAACCGTCAGGGTCGTTCTCCGCTGCACGCAGAATGGCTTCATAATCAACCCCTGCATAGATCACATTGCGTTTGGTGACCACATGCGGTTCATATTCTTCCATCTCTTCGATCGTGCAATCATGTTTTTTCAAGTCGGCAACGGTGGCAAAACGTTGAACTTTTTGTTTCACCAAATCGCCGTAAGGCATGGGATGACGGACGGCCACCACTTTCAAACCCATCTCTACCAATATTTCGATGATGCGTCGGGAAGTTTGGCTCTTCCCGCAACCTGTGCGTGTAGCGCCCACGGCTATCACCGGCTTGGTGGACTTCACCATTGTTTTGCCGGGCCCCAGCAACCAAAAATCGGCGCCTGCCGCATTTACAATGGCGCTCATATTCATTACCCGCGCGTAAGGAACGTCGCTGTACGAAAAGACGCATACATCCACGTTGAGTTTTTTTACCAGGCCGGCCAATTCCGACTCGGCATAAATCGGAATACCCTGAGGATATAAGTCGCCCGCTAATTCCACAGGATACTTTCTCCCGTCAATATCAGGGATTTGCGTGGCTGTGAAAGCCACCACGTTATATTCGGCGTTTCCCCTGAAAAAGGTATTGAAGTTATGGAAATCTCTTCCAGCAGCGCCCATAATGATTACATTTCTTTTTTTCATACTGATGAATTGTTAATGTTTAGGCCGGCAAAGATAGATAATAGTTTTCAGTTATCCGTTTTCAGATTTCAGATTTTTTGGGGAGAGAATATCAGATTTTCATTCCAAATGCTTGGAGAAGTCGTTTTTTCATTATCTTTGTCGCCTATTATCTATTCATTTTCTTATTGATATGTCAAAAGCACAACAATTTATTGATTTGGAACATCGGTACGGTGCGCATAATTACCACCCGTTGCCGGTTGTATTGTCACGCGGTCAGGGGCCGTTCGTATGGGATGTGGACGGTAAGCGGTATTTTGATTTTTTATCTGCTTATTCGGCTGTAAATCAGGGTCATTGCCATCCCAAAATAGTAGCGGCGCTCAAGGCGCAGGCTGAACAGTTATGCCTGACGTCGAGGGCATTCTACAACGATTGCTTAGGGCCTTATGAACAATACGTTACAGCATACTTCAAGTATGACAAGGTGTTGGCGATGAATTCAGGCGCCGAGGCAGTGGAAACGGGGTTGAAATTAGCGCGCCGATGGGGATATGTACGCAAAGGAATCGCTGAAAATGAAGCGATTATCATTGTGTGCGAGGGGAATTTTCACGGACGCACCATCAGTATCGTATCGATGTCGACCGACCCCGACAGCTACAGTCAGTATGGCCCTTTTACACCCGGATTCATCAAAATCCCTTATAATGACGCTAATGCACTTGCGGAAATGCTGGAAAAATACGGCAAACAGGTGGCTGCCTTTTTGGTTGAGCCGATTCAGGGCGAAGCAGGCGTGTTTGTCCCCGATGAAGGTTATCTCAAGAAATGCTATGAGCTTTGCCGTCAGCACAATGTGTTGTTTGTAGCCGATGAGATACAGACGGGGATCGGCCGTACCGGCAAGATGTTATGCAGTGAGCATGAGGGCGTTCGCCCTGATATGGTGCTGTTGGGTAAAGCGCTTTCCGGAGGTGTATTACCTGTCTCGGCAGTGCTGGCCGATGACGATATTATGCTGACCATCAAGCCGGGAGAGCATGGCTCTACTTTTGGTGGCTTTCCGTTGGCTTGTAAAGTGGCTGTGGCCGCCCTCGAAGTAGTCAAGGAAGAAAAGTTGTGTGAACGCGCTGAGTATCTGGGAGAAATCTGCAGGAAAGCCTTGCGTAACATCCCCTCGAACCGCATCACATTAGTGCGCGGCAAGGGCTTACTCAATGCCATCGTCATCGAACCACAGGATGGGGTCGAGGCTTGGGATGTGTGTGTGCGTATGGCTGAAAATGACCTGATTGCCAAACCTACTCATCGACATATCATCCGTTTAGCCCCGCCTTTGGTCATTTCCGAAGAACAACTGATGGAAGCAATGGACATCATTCAACGCAGCATTTTGTCGTTTGAGTAATACGTTGTGTATGACAGAAATGTCATATCAATTATGAATATTACGACAACGTCATCCTGAACTTGTTTCAGGATCTCTATCTAACGTTCGGCGGCATTTGCAATGCCGCCGTTTTTTAATTGTTGAATTTGAAATTCGAGTATGATTTAGAGCGGCAATACAATTGCTGCTCAACGCAGTATATGATGATTTTACTATTTTCATTTTGGCGGTAAGTCATATAAAAAACATAGTTTCCGCCAAATTAAAATACAAACAAATCGTCCATTTTGACTTCATTTTGTATATTTCCAAAATAGGAGTTATGTTTTATACCATAAGTAGTTATCATTGTTGTATGAACAGCTTTACGCGTTTTCGTTTCGTCGGTAAACAGAACGCATCTTTTGCGAAGAATTTCATCGTATTCTTTTGTAATGGTGTATTCGTCTTTTGAATATTTCATTTCACAGAGGTTAATGATATGGTCGTTGCGGTCGATGACGAGGTCTATTTGAGCCATGTTTTTTGAGTTTTCGTCCATACTTCGCCACGCTGAATGATTGGTCGACACGCCTGATATTCCCAATTTGTTTTTAATCTGCGAAATATGCCACAAACATACCTGTTCAAAGGCGTAGCCCCGCCAAGTGTTACTTCTGTTGGAGATTACGCTTTTTCCGATTGCATAAGTCTGCAATCAGCAAAGATTTCCGGTTCGGTAACTTCTATCGGAGATTATGCATTTTTGGGTTGCAACATTTTATCTTCCATAACATGTAATGCCAAAACTCCACCTGCTGCTGCGCTGGCTTTTTCGTCAGTAAATGTATCAAACTGTACATTGCACGTTCCAATCGGTACAAAAGCGCTTTATCAGGCAGCCGATGGATGGAAATATTTCATGATTGTCGATGATGTTGTGACCGAAGTGGAAAAAATCGATGATGCTAATCTTCAAATATCTCCCAACCCTGTCAGAGACAAACTTTTCATCACTTCGACATATTCAATCGAAAAGGTGGAGATTTATGATTTTTCAGGCAAACTCATCATGGTAAACAGCCAGTTATCAAATGAAAACGCGATCAATATTTCGTCACTTCCCAAAGGAATCTATCTCGTAAAAGTTTATGCCCATCAAGGAATAATCGCTAAAAAGTTTGTAAAAGAATAAAGTCACTGCTGCTCAGGTTAATATGTCAGGGGACGGAAGGATAGACATTGTGCGATATTCTCACATGAATACTGTCAATTCTTCCGTTCTCATGATATTGTATTTTTGTTATTGTTTTCAAAATTCAACATTCAAGGTTCAAGGCTCAAAATTCAAGGTTTCATTTTTTTCACTACCTTTGCGGTTTTAAATGCGATTCGGTCATTCAAAATGGTAAGATTGTGGGCATAGGGATGAAAAGTCTGGCAAAGGATACTGCTATCTACGGATTGAGCAGTATCATCGGACGATTTCTCAACTGGTTGCTGGTGCCGCTTTATACGCGTGTATTAGCCGGCACGGGCGAATTTGGCGTCTTTACCCATATCTATGGCATGACGGCACTGGCTATGGTTATGCTGACGTATGGCATGGAGACAGGTTTTTTCCGGTTTATCAACAAAAAAGAAGAACAGGAGCCGATGCGCGTCTATGCCTCCACGCTTTACAGCCTCGCTTTCACATCTGCCGTTTTTGTTTTACTCTGCATCCTGTTTATCAACCCGTTAAGCAGTTCGTTAGGCTATAGCGACCATCCTGAATATATCGGTATTATGGCAAGTATCGTGGCGGTCGACGCTTTTTGCACGATTCCTTTTGCCTACCTGCGTTATCAAGGCAAAGCCATTCGGTTTGCTTCTCTCAAACTCTTTAATATTCTGATGAATATCAGCCTGAACATCTTCTTTCTGGTGCTGTGTCCCCGATTAGAAAAAACGCATCCCGGCCTGATCAACTGGTTCTACAATGCCGATTATCGCATCGGTTATATTTTTGTGGCCAATGCGATAGCGACGGTTGCTACATTGATCCTGCTGATTCCCGTGATGCTTCCCGGTCTGCGTGCCAGATTTGACATGCAGCGGCTCCGACAACTCCTGCGCTATTCGGCGCCTATTTTAGTGCTCGGCATTGCAGGCGTATTCAATCAGACAGTAGATAAGATCATGTTTCCCTTTCTCTTTGAGGATAAGGCTTATGCAGCTTCGCAACTTGGCATTTACGGAGCGTGCGCCAGACTGGCATTCGTGATGATGATGTGCATCCAGGCGTTCCGGTATGCTTACGAACCATTTGTCTTTGCCAAAAATAAAGAAAGCGATCATAAAACGTCGTATATCGATGCTATGAAATATTTCATTATCTTTGCAGTGGTGATTTTCATAGGCGTCATGTTTTACATCGACATTATGAAGTATATTCTTGCTGACAACTATTACGCCGGCCTGCAGGTCGTGCCGATTCTGATGCTGGGCGAGTTGTTTTTCGGCATCTATTTTAACTTGTCGATATGGTATAAACTGATCGATCAAACGCATTGGGGAGCTTATTTTTCGCTGATCGGCTGTTCGATGACTGTGGCAATCATTGTATTGTGCGTTCCGCGATTTGGTTATATCGCTTGTGCATGGGCTTCGTTTGCAAGCAATTTGCTGATGATGATCCTGTCCTATTTTGTGGGACAAAAGAAATTTCCTGTAGCGTATGACTTGCGTTCAGCCCTGTTTTATGGAGGATTAGCAGTTGGGTTCTACTTTGCAGGGATGTTGCCGCAGATAGATGCAATGGGCTGGCGGTTGGCGTACCGTAGCGTGTTATTCATTGTGTTTCTTGCAATTATCTATCAGAAAGAATTGAAAGTGTTGTGGGTCAGGCATTAAAAAAAGATATTATTCATTCAGAGATCAAGCGTAGCGAGGACGCTACGCTGAGCGAAAGTGCGGGAATGAAGCGTAGTGAGGACGCTACGCTTAGCGATAGAAGTTATTATTCATTATAAATTATAAAACAAATGAGATTATTTACTAAAATCTGTATCGTATTAACGATGTGCGTGGGAATCAATCAACTCCACGCTGACGAAGGAATGTGGGTATTAAAGGAACTGAATGCCGAAAATCTGGCACGGATGAAGGAGTTGGGATTTCAGATACCCATTCAGCAATTGTACAATGAATCAGACCCTTGCATTGCCAATGCAGTGGTGATCTTTGGAGGTGGATGTACGGGAATCACTGTTTCCGAAAAAGGACTTGTCTTCACAAACCACCATTGCGGATATGGCTCTATTCAGAAATTGAGCAGTGTAGAACATGATTATCTGAAAGATGGCTTCGTATCACAACGCATGCAAGACGAACTGCCGGTGCAGGGATTGAGTGTCCGTTACCTGAAAGAAATGGTCGATGTAACGGATCAGATTATACCGCAGCTTGCTTCTATTAATGATGAATATCAGCGAATTATAAAAGCTGATTCTATTGGAAAGGCGCTTTGCAAGAAGATCGAGACAAACGATTTCCTGACCGCCAATGTTTATCCATTTTACAATCAAAACAAGTATTATATCGTTGTTTATCAGATTTATAAAGATGTACGTCTTGTTTTCACGCCACCCAGTTCGGTCGGTAAATTCGGAGGCGATACAGACAACTGGATGTGGCCGCGTCAAACAGGCGACTTTTCCGTATTTCGCGTCTATGCCGGAGCCAACAATCAACCGGCCGAATATAATGCTGCAAATCAGCCGTATAAGCCAAGATATGTCGTCGAAGTATCGACACAGGGCTATAAAGACAAGGATTATGCCATGACCGTTGGCTTTCCGGGGAGCACCGAACGGTACCTCAGTTCGTGGGGCATCGAGCAACGCATCGAAAGTACCAACAAGCCCCGGATCGAAGTGCGCGAAATCAAACAGGCGATTTGGAAAGAGGCCATGCTGGCCAGCGACGCCGTCCGCATCAAATACGCTTCTAAATATTCAGGCAGCTCGAACTACTGGAAAAACTCCATCGGCATGAATCGCGGCATCGTCAATATGAACGTGATCGACCGGAGAAAAGCAGAAGAAGCAGCCTTCACCGCGTGGGTGAACGGCAATCAGACACGAAAAAATGCCTACGGTGAAATCATGTCCATGTTGAAAGAGGGATATACCAAGACCGACGAGTACGTGAAATATGGTACTTACCTGTCGGAAGCTTTTGCCGGCGGTGCAGAAATCGTCCGGCTGGGACGTATGATCAGCAACATCGACATCGAAGGCAACTCGCCGGCACAGTTAGACGCCATTCTGCAAGGACAGTTCAAGAATTTTTATAAAGACTACGAGCCTGCACTCGACCAGAAAGTACTGGCCGCGATGTTGCAAATCGTCAAGGAACGTGTACCTGCCGAGTATTTGCCGGACATCTACTCGAAAATAGACAAAAAATACAAGGGCAACTATGTGAAATATGCCGCCGACGTATTTAAAAAGACGCAGATTCTCACCTACGACCGGTTGGCTGCCCTGATGAAAGATAAAAAAGCATTTAATCAGATGATGAAAAACGATCCGGCCATTGCGCTCTCCGAATCAGTCATGCTCGAACTCCTCAGTATGCAACAACTGCTTGGTTCACAAATGTATGAGATCAGCAAAGCAGAACGGTTATATCAAGCTGCCCTCAAAGAGATGCATCCCGAAAAGACATTCTATTCCAACGCCAACTTCACGATGCGCATGAGTTATGGCAGTATCGGAGGATATCGACCGTTCGACGCCACCTGGTATGATTACTACTCTACCGTGAAAGGTGTTTTTGAAAAAGAAGACCCGACAAACGATGAGTTTTGGGTTCAACCGGAAATTATTGCTTTACTGAAAAATAAAGACTATGGCCCTTATGCCAACGCCAAAGGAGAGTTACAGGTCTGTTTCCTGACAAACAACGATATCACCGGCGGTAATTCGGGAAGCCCTGTTTTCGATGGAAAGGGACGACTGATCGGATTGGCTTTCGACGGAAACTGGGAAGCCATGAGCGGAGACATTGCTTTTGAGCCTGATTTACAGCGTTGTATCGCTGTCGATGTCCGCTATTTGCTCTATATGATCGATAAATGGGCGAAATGTCCGCGACTGATTCAGGAACTGAAATTATCGCCTGCCATTTAGGATTGAAATAATGATACCAACTCCCACCCCTCCTCATCTTCCTCTTTTCCCTGAATGGGATGCATCCTTAAGCCCTGCACATGAGGTTGAAAAAAGCACTAATCAGGCGTTGGGGAGAGGTGGGGATTTGTTTTTCTCTCTGATCGTCCCCATCTACAACCGCCCCGACGAAGCCGGAGAGTTATTGGAGAGTCTGGCGCAACAGACTTTCAAGCAGTTTGAATTAGTCTTGGTGGAGGATGGCTCCACCAAACCCTGTGCAGTTGAAGTCGAAGCCTACCGTTCTCAACTGCAAATACAATACATTGTCAAAGAAAACACCGGCCGGAGCGATACGCGTAACATAGGGATGCTCCATGCCAAAGGCAATTATTTTATCTTCTTCGATTCCGACTGTATCATCCCTCCGCATTATTTAGAAACGGTTGCGCGGCTGCTGCGTGAAAATTATGCCGATTGCTTTGGCGGTCCCGACAGCGAACATCCATCTTTTACCATCCTGCAAAAGGCCGTAAATTATGCCATGACGTCTTTCTGGACGACCGGCGGCATACGTGGAGGCAAAATGAACCTGGAGAAATTCAAGCCCCGCACGTTTAACATGGGTTTTTCGCGCAATGTGTATGAAAAGGTCGGAGGTTTCAAGGATATGTACGGCGAAGACATCGACCTCAGCATCCGCATCAGCCAAGCCGGATTCTCGACCAGGCTCTACCGCGAAGCCTTCGTGTATCATAAGCGCAGGGTAAATCTGAAAAAATTCTACAAACAGGTGCATATCTTCGGACAGGCCCGCATCAACCTTTTTATCCTCCATCGCGACTCCCTGAAATTAGTGCATACGCTGCCTGCCCTTTTTGTGCTGGGCAGCATCGCCATCGTCCTGCTGTCCGTCTTTCTCTCCCCTTATTTGCTGTTACTCCCTGCTGTTTATATCGTTATCCTTTTCGCCGACGCCTTGCTTACCACCAAAAGTCTCTCTATCGCCTGCCTGTCTGTCGTCACCTCAATGATTCAACTTTTTGGCTACGGTCTCGGTTTTATCCGTTCATTCATCGAAAAAATCATCCTCCGCCGCGACATGGAAGATACGAATACGTTAAAGAAAAAATACAAATGATGTATTTTTCGCGTGCATGAATTAATTATTATGTATTTTTGCGAAGGCATTACGCAAGTGAAATAGTACGGTCAAAAAACTTGGTAAACATATAATTTTTATCTTTGCATAATAATAATTATAATTCAAAGAACTATGGAAATTAGCGTTATGGGACATAAATTCAATCTTGCAATTGTATGCCTGCTTTTGTGGCTTCCGTTTACATTATCGGGTCAGCGTTCTGTCAGCGGGCGTATCACCGATGCGGCAGATGGCAGTCCTATTCCTGCTGTTACTGTTTTTTTGGCTAATACGGCGGTCGGCATCAGCACAGATAATGATGGAAAATACAGACTGAACATACCGGGTGAAGGCAGTTACCAGTTGAAGGTTTCGCATGTAGGGTATCAGCCTGTTACTAAGGACATTGAACCCGGAAACAAATCAGTCGAATTTAATGTTGCCCTGCAATCCATTGAACTGGGCGAATTGACTGTGGCTACAAAGGTCAAGTTCCGGCGAACTGATATCAGTCTTTTCTGGAGGACGATACTGGGCAGGAATCCTTCCACAAAAACAATTCAGGCAACAAATCCTGAAGCGGTTTACTATTACTACAACCCCGAAACGAAGCAATTAAAAGTCACCTGCCGTGAACCGCTTCAAATCGTCAATTATGAAACAGGGTATCAGATTCAGTATTTCCTTGACTGGTTCACACACGATTACAACACAAAAATCTCAGACTGGAGTCATCAATGCGTTTTTACCGAACTTGAGCCGCAGAATCTCAAGCAAAAAGATACCTGGTTAAAAAACAGGAAAAAAATCTATGATATTTCACTTACAAAATTTATCAAATCATTGTATAATAACACATTGAAAGAAGATGGATTTATATTGGCCAATTACCGCCTGAATCCTAATGCTGACTCGATAAACAAATATTCGCTTTCCATATTAACTCAGGATAGTATTTTATCACCGGTTTCAACCGGCAACGGTAAAACATTGAATTTGTCGGACAGGCAGATTTTGCTGTTCTGTTATGGCAAACCTGTCACCAAACATGATTCGGAAAAGCTATGGCTTGTACAAAATCCAAACCCAACCCCAGTAGTTAACAGGTATTATAGAGGCGGTTATTTTTTAACACAACAGCCTCAAATGGATAAACAGTTGGGTAATATTGGTTTATACAGAAATCTTCTATTAGGTGACTCCATTCGCATTTTTCCGGACGGAACTTATTCAAACAGAATCCGGATGTCACCCGTCAATTCTTCAGAAACGCTTTTGGGACTTAGCCTGAGCTTGCCTTTGGATTACCTTCCCGATGAGTCAGCGCCTCCGGCCATGGCTGAAAATACAATTGATTTTGACAGTATCGCCCAGCAATTCAGTAAACAACTGAGTGTTTTTCCCCAGGAAAAGATACATTTGCACACTGACCGCGACGTTTATGCATCGGGAGAAAATATCCGGTTCAGGGCATACGTTGCGGATGCGCTTACACATCAGCCTTCAACAGAAAGCCGGTATGTATACGTGGAACTGATCAGCCCGGTGGATACGCTTGTGAACAGGGTGATGGTCAGGCAGGAAGAAGGGCTGTTCTATGGATATATGCCCGTTGCGGCAACCGTTCCCGAAGGCAATTACACGCTTCGAGCCTATACCCGATACATGGAAAATCTTGGAGATGACTACTTTTTCAAGAAGAATATCAGGATTGGAAGCCTTAAAAACAATTACGAATTAAAAATTACGAATTACGAGAAAGAGACAAGTAGTGGAAATCGAAAAAACGACCTTGCAGGGGCAGGCCCTGTGCTTGCCCAAAATGATTACGACGTCTCATTTTTCCCTGAAGGCGGGAACCTGTTAGAAGGCGTCCTTTGCAAGGTGGCGTTTAAGGCGCTAAACAGCAACGGTTATGCCGAAACTGTATCCGGTGAACTTGTAGATGAAAAAGGCGCTAAAATCACCGCTGTAGAAACATTTTATTCCGGTATGGGAGTTTTCAGTTTTATTCCGGAGCCGGGAAAGAAATACAGGATGAAATGCCGGAACAGCAGCGGCCTCGAAAAACAGTTCGACCTGCCCAAACCCGACCCTTGCGCCTGCGCATTATCCGTTTCACAGCACAACAATAAGATGCTGGTTAATGCCCGAATATCCCCCAAAAGGACAAACAGTCTCTTTTACCTCCTCGCCCAGTGCCGCGGCGAAGTGCTCTATTTCTCGGAATGGGATCAAAAAAATGAGTATATTTCATTTTCAGCAGAAGAATTTCCTTCGGGCATCATCCAGTTTATGTTGTTCGATGCACGTATGACTCCTTTGAGCGAGCGCCTGGTATTTAATAAAAACAATGACGATGTGGCAAAGATAGCGTTTCAAACCGATAAGAAATCGTATGGAAAACGCGAAAAAGTAATTGCAACAATACGACCACCCCTGACCCCTCCAGAGGAGGGGAATATTCCCTCTCTTTCGGAGAGGGGGCAGGGGGTAGGGCTTTCCGTTTCCATCACCGACGACCGCGACATCGCCCCTGATTCTGCCACAACCATTCTGTCGTCGCTGCTGCTTTCTTCCGAATTGAAAGGATATATTGAAAATCCTGCTTATTACCTGCAGGACGATATAAAGTCGACGGTCGCATTAGACTATCTGATGCTGACGCATGGCTGGAGAAGATACAATACACCGGAAGTGGTCAAGGGAAATACGGTTATCCCTTCAATTCCTTACCAGACAGGTTATACATTTGCAGGCAGCGTAAAAAATCTCAATCTCTTGCGTTCCGGGCCTGTCTCCGGCAGCGAAGTCATCATGATGGCAGGACGGGATATTGGAACAACATCTACGGACGGGACAGGCAGATTTACATTCCGTGATTTTGAATATCCCGACAGTACCAAATATTTCATTCAGGCGCTCGGCAGCACAGGAAGTAACCGGGTTGAACTTGTTTTGGACAGAGATTCATTTCCTTCACTCATTCATGCTCCGCAAAGCCCTTACCTCATCCCGACAAACCCCTCCCCAACCAGCCTCACCCCAACCCTCTCCAAAGGAGAGGGAGTAGAGACGGATGATTATCCGTCTCAGCGCAACAACGATTTTATCGCGAAGGCAGCACAGCGTTCGAAGTATGACGAAAATATGCGGATGATTCAGTTAAGTGAAATCGAAGTAAGAGCGCGAAGAATTGAAAAGAAAGATGAACCGAGGCTTCATTATTGGGCGAATGTGGCTGCTGATGTAACGATACGAAGAGAAGAAATTGAAAAAAAATTTAAACCTCGACTCGTCAGTGATGTGCTGCAACATATTCCGGGCATAATCGTTGCAACTAATGGAGCCATATCCATTCGACAAGGGCCACTACCGCTTGTTCTGATAGATGGAATGCCTGTTCCATGGGATAAGACATTGTACGAAGATGCTACTATTGCTGCTGCTGTTTCTCCTGTGAATATTGTAAGTGTTCAAGATGTGGAAAGTATTGATATTTTCGAAGGAGTCGGAGCATCTGTTTTTGGTGCACGCGGATTCGGGGGAGCCATCAGTATCACAACCAAAAGCGGAATAACAAACAAAAGTCAGGCAAATCCGGAATTTAATTATACCGTTTACACTCCCTTGGGCTATCAAAAGCCGGTCGAGTTTTACGCACCCAAGTATGAAACCTTGCAAGCCAAACAATCTCCGATCCCTGACCTTCGCACTACCATCTTCTGGAAACCGGATATTGTGATTTCAGATGAGCAGGAAGAAATTTCTTTTGAGTTCTATACCTCCGATTTTCCAACAACGTATTCCGTTGTGATCGAAGGATTAACAACAGATGGAAAAATTGTTCGGCAGGTGGAGAGGATTAAGGTTGAGTAACTGAAACTTTTTAAACAGATAAAAATATGAAAAAAACATTGCAGATCGTATTATTTCATTCTTTGTTTGTATCTTTCTTATACGGACAAACAGCGCAAGACAATTCTTTACAACAAATGAAAGAGAGATTCGAGGCGCAATGGGTGGCTTACCCTCAGGAAAAGCTCCACCTGCATACCGACCGCGATTATTACGTTCCCGGCGAAAAAATCTGGTTTAAAGCGTATCTTACGGATGCTTCAACCCATCAGTCCGTGACAAATAGCCGGTATGTGTATGTGGAACTGATCAGTCCTGCAGATACAATTGTCAGCCGCGTGATGATACGCCCCGAAAACGGCATGTATTACGGCCATCTCTTTCTTTCCGAACTCATTCCCGAAGGCAACTATACCCTCCGCGCCTATACGAAATATATGGAGAATTTGGGCGATGATTATTTCTTTAAGAAGAATATCAGGATAGGAAGCCTTAAAAACAATTACGAATTAAAAATTACGAATTACGGGAAGGGGAAAAGTAGTGAAAATCGGAGAAGCGACCTTGCAGGGGCAGGCCCTGTGCTTGCACAAAATGATTACGATGTTTCATTTTACCCTGAAGGCGGGAATTTGGTGGAAGGAGTTTGGAACAAGGTTGCATTTAAGGCGTTGAGTAGGAGTGGTTATGCTGAAACTGTTACCGGAGTCATTGTAGATGAAAAGGGTGCTGAAATCACTTCGGTTCAAACGCTCCATGCCGGCATGGGAGTGTTTGCGTATGTCCCGGAATCAGGGAAAAGGTATTTGCTGAAATGCAAAAACGAAAACGGCATGGAAAAACAGTTTGACCTTCCAAAGTCAGACCCCCGTGCATGCGCATTGACCGTAACACAGAATAACAGCAGGATTTCGGTTGGCATCCGGAAATCTCCCCAAAGCGCTAACAGTCAAAATAATCCCTTATACCTTCTTGCCCAGTGTCGCGGCGAAGCACTCTATTTCTCGGAATGGGATCAAAAGAATGACTATCTGTCATTTTCAGTGGAAGGATTTCCTTCGGGCATTATCCAGTTCATTTTGTTTGACGCCCAAATGAACCCCTTGAGCGAACGGTTGGTATTCTGTAAAAATTTCGCAGACGATGTTGAAAATATTGAATTTCATACGGATAAGGAATCGTATGGAAAACGCGAGAAAGTCATTGCAACAATACAACCACCCCTGACCCCTCCAAAGGAGGGGAAAATCCCCTCCCTTTTGGGGAGGGTTGGGGTGGGGCTTTCTGTCGCCATCACCGACGACCGCGACATCGCCCCTGATTCTACAACAACCATCCTCTCATCCCTGCTGCTCTCATCCGAACTGAAAGGATATATTGAGAATCCGGCATGGTATTTGCAGGACAATATTCAATCAAATACCGCATTAGACTATCTGATGATGACGCACGGATGGCGAAGATATAACGTTCCTGAGGTTGTCAAAGGCAATCTGGAAACTCCTCAAATCCCGTTCCAGACAGGTCAGGAAATTTCAGGAAAAGTAAAAGGGCTTCTGTCAAGACCGGTGTCTGGCAGTCAAGTAATCATCGTAACGGAAGATGGAGGTTATGGAATGACGTCGACAGACGAGAAAGGAGTATTTATGTTTCAGGGTTTTGAGTACCCAGACAGCGCCTCTTTTATGATACAGGCGCTCAGTAACTGGGTTAAACTTGATATGGATAAAGAATCGTTTCCCAGGCCAGTTCATACTCCGCACCTCACCCCAACCGGCCTCACCCCTGCCCTCTCCAAAGGAGAGGGGGTAGAGACGGATAATTATCCGTCTCAAAAAACCAGCGATTTCATCGCGAAAGCAGAACAGCGTGCAAAATATGATGAAGATATGAGGATGATTTATTTAGACGAGGTAGTAGTAACAGCACCAAGAATTGACCGGAAAAAAGAACCGCGTCTTGAGTTTTGGTTGAATAGTAGCGCTGATTATACCGTCAGAAGAGAAAAAATGGACAAACTTTACTATCCAAATCTTGCTCAATATCTTACTTTAGTCCCAGGTGTGACAGTTTCACCGAGCATAGAAAAACCGGGGAGTTACATTGTCAGGTTTTGTGTATTGTGTGGCCCTCCAGCGATATTGGTTGATGGAATTCCAATGGAAACGCTGGACGACATTTCGCCTGATATGGTTGAAAGTATTGATGTATTAAAATATGCTATGGCTGCAGGATTAGGTGTGCGGGGAGGGAATGGAATAATTAGCATCACTACCAGAAAAGGAGGAGCAAACAGTGAAATAGAAAAATTCAATCAAACTGTTTACAACCCGTTAGGTTATCAAAAGCCGGTCGAATTTTATGCCCCCAAATATGAAACATTGCAGGCTAAACAATCCCCGATTCCTGATTACCGCACAACCATTTTCTGGCAACCGGATATTGTGATTTCAGAAGATCAAGAGGAAGCTACGTTTGAGTTTTATACCTCCGATTTTCCAACCACCTATTCCGTTGTCATCGAAGGATTAACCACAGACGGCAAAATTGTTCGGCAGGTGGAGAAGATTAGGGTTGAATAGGAAAATGATGAATTGTGAATAATTGAATAATTGAATCCATCCCCCCTAACCCCCTTCAAAAGGGGACAGAAGACGAATAAAGAAAGAATGACTGCTGTGTTAAGTTCAACAGATAAATTGTGAAGTGATTTTAAGAAAAGAGAAAACATACCTTAAGTTATTTGGCTGTACTTTAAACGAATTTTTGAATCTTTAAATAATTTCTTACTTTTGCACTTTAATAAAAGAAAGTAAGATGAAATATGCTTTAGTGACAGGCGGGTCCAGGGGGATTGGAAGAGCGATTTGTATTGAATTGGCTTCGCAAGGTATTCCAATCATTATCAACTATTTATCGAACGAAGCAGCCGCTTTGGAAACCAAACGGCTGGTCGAAGAAAAGGGCGCAACAGCCGAACTGCTGCCTTTCGATGTGGCCAATGGCGAATCGGTTGACCGCGCTTTCGACGAATGGACAACGGCGCATCCTGACGATTATATCGGTATTCTCATCAACAACGCCGGCATACGGCAAGATACGATGATGGTGTTTATGCAGGATTCACAATGGCATGATGTACTGAATATCAGCTTGAACGGATTCTTCTATATTACACGTCGCGTGTTGAAAGGCATGTTGATGAAACGCAACGGCCGCGTCATCAGCGTCGTCTCGCTGTCGGGATTAAAGGGTTTGCCGGGGCAGACAAACTACGCAGCCGCCAAAGCCGCCGTGATTGGAGCAACCAAAGCGCTCGCACAGGAAGTGGCGCCCCGCAAGGTGACAGTCAACGCAGTAGCGCCGGGCTTTATCACCACCGACATGACAAAAGACCTGGATGAAGCATCGCTTAAGGCAACCATTCCTTTACAACGTTTCGGACAACCGGAAGAAGTCGCCGCTCTGGCAGGCTTCCTCGCTTCCGACAAAGCAGCGTATATCACAGGAGAAGTGATCTCGATAAATGGCGGACTACTTTAATTAATGAACAATTAACAGTGAACAATGAAGCGTCGCGTAGTAATCACAGGTATAGGGGTGTATTCCTGCATCGGGAAGAACATTCATGAAGTGAAGGATTCGTTATTTCATGGAAGGTCGGGCATTGGCATAGACCCGGCACGGTTAGAAT
>Ga0209629_10000839_pt1 | contig 18041 bp, 12 predicted proteins | sample TergutCu122P5_FD_187286 | JGI IMG/M metagenome (GOLD analysis project Ga0209629, IMG submission 187286) | Cubitermes ugandensis P5 segment gut microbial communities from Kakamega Forest, Kenya - Cu122 P5 (SPAdes) (version 2) | ecosystem: Host-associated > Arthropoda: Insects > Digestive system...
CGCCGCTTGAATCTATCCCGGACAATTACGAGAAAACAGTCGTTTCGCTTGACGATATGCAGTTCCCTCAAAAAAACGGTATAAAACACAGACAAGCATGGAATTTTCAACCGTAACGGGGATACCTTCTGTCTAATTGGAATAAGCTGCGGATTTGTTCTTCGCTTATGCCTATAATGGTGTCGGCATCCCGTCCTGCCGAAACAGAAAAGCGACTGTTTTCTGGATTTCTTTATACCTAATCACCGTCCTTATTTTGCTTTTAATTTGTTGTGTAAAAGAAAAGCGCTATTTTTGCACAGGGAAAGAGCAAAATTAAAAAAATTAAATGCTTCGGGACGATTTTTTTGTAATTGAAGAGTTTACAGCGGGCGATACAGCTTTCAGCGCCGTTGTAAGAATTAATGACGAACATGCCGTATTTGCCGGTCATTTTCCTGGACAGCCGGTGGTTCCGGGCGTCTTTACGCTGCAAATGGCGAGGGAGTGCGCCGAGTTTTTTTTGAAGAAAAAATTGACATTTACCGTGTTGAAAAATTGCAAGTTTTCTAATGTTATCATTCCCGACAGGCAGCAAACGCTTCACGTAAAAGGCGATGTAACCGGCGAAAACAGATTGGAAGCATCCGTATCATCCGGCGAAACCGTCTATTTATCGTTGAAAGGAACATTTACCACAATGGAAACTACCGAATGGGAGAACACACAACATCCAAACTGAAAGCGCTGAATTGTTGCATTATTATTCCTACCTACAACAATGAAAAGACGTTGGCAACGGTTATTGCCGACGTCAAAGAGTATGCCGGCGACATTATCGTTGTCAATGACGGCTCGACCGACACAACGCCGCATATCTTGCAAACGATTGAAAATATTGAAGTGGTGTCGTATCCAAAAAATCGGGGAAAAGGTTACGCGTTGCAATCGGGGTTTCGGGTTGCTTTGGAAAAAAAGTTCGACTATGCCATCACTATCGACAGCGACGGACAACATCTTGCATCGGATATTCCGCTGTTTGCCAATGCAATAGAAAAGCAGCACGGAGCATTGTTCATCGGCTCGCGAAATTTGAATCAGGAAAACATGCCGGGGAAAAACAGTTTTGCCAATAAATTCTCCAATTTTTGGTTCAAGGTAGAAACGGGGCAAGCGTTGAGCGATACCCAATCGGGATTCAGGGCTTATCCTTTGAAAGAACATGAGAATACACACTTTTTCACTTCGCGCTATGGTTTTGAACTGGAGATTTTAGTGCGGTCGGCGTGGAGAGATATTCCCATCGTTTCCATTCCCATTGAAGTGCGTTATCTTCCTGAATGTGAGCGCGTTTCTCATTTTAAGCCGGTTAAAGACTTTACCCGCATCAGCATTTTGAACACTTTTTTAGTACTTGTTTCTTTTTTGTGGATAAAGCCGTTCCGCTTTTTCCGCAGGTTGACAGCAGACACTATAAAACACTTCATTCACGAAAAGGTGTTGCACTCTCCCGACTCGAACCGGAAGATTTCGCTCTCCGTGGCGCTGGGTGTTTTTATGGGAATTGTGCCTGTGTGGGGTTACCAGATGATTGTGGCTTTTTTTCTGGCGCAACTTTTCAAGCTGAATAAAACCATTACGCTCATAGCTTCCAACATCAGCATTCCTCCCATGATTCCGTTTATTCTGTTCGGGAGTGTCGGCATGGGCGCTTTTTTGCTGGGCAGGCCGGTGATGATTTCGTGGCACGCTATTTCATTTTCTACCGTTAAACACTATTTAATTCAATATATAGTAGGCAGTTGCGTTTTAGCGCTTGTCTGTGCGGTCGTTGTTGGGGTGGCGAGTTGGTTGTTGCTCTGTTATTTTAGAAAAGTTGATGTAAAATGATCCGGTTCCTTTTAGCTTCATATCACTTTTTTCAGTGTCGAAAAACGGTATTTTACACTGTTTTGATCGGGATAACGCTGCTCTTTTTCTGGTTTGCATTTCAAATACATTTTCAAGAAGACATCAACAGTTTTATGCCGCAAACAAAAGAGTCGGCAGCTATTGGCAAGGTCTTCAAAAACAGCAAGGTTAAAGATAAAATAATCCTGATAATCACATCGCGCGACACCACACAGAATGACCCCGATAAAATGATAGCGCTGTGTGATACATTTCTTGCTCAACTTCAACGCTCCGACGTTGGCAAAGCTCACATTAAGAGCATATTGTCGAAAATAGATGCAGGATTTATCGAAAACATGTCCGGTTATATTTTCCAAAATAGTCCCATTTTTTTAGACAGCGCCGACTATTCCCGTTTGGATACGCTGCTTCAGCGCAAGAATCTGGAAAAGCGCATCGCTCAAAATTATCAACGCCTCATCTCTCCGCTGGGACTTGTTACCAAACGCTATTTGTTCGACGACCCGCTTGGCATCTCGGGCAACGCCATGAACTATCTCAGCGACCTGCAGACGGGAATGCAGTATGATATTTACAATGAACATATTTTTTCTTCCAACCGGCGCTATTTGCTGGCATTCATTTCGCCTGTGTATGGAGCCGGAAACATTGCAGCCAACAAGGTCTTCGTAGATGAGATAGAGAAAACCATTGATATGCTTAACAGTGAAAATCCCGGATTTGAAATCGCTTATTTTGGCGGAATCCCCATCAGCGTTTATAATGAACGGCAAATTGCTTCGGATGCCACAATAGCCGTTATCGTAACGGCGCTGCTCATCGGGCTGGTGATTATCTTCACTTTCAGGCGAAAGTCTGCTATTCCGTTGATACTCTTGCCTGTACTCTTTGGCGGGCTGTTCTCGCTGGCTTTCATTACGTTGATACAGGGCGCTATTTCGACCATTGCCGTGGGAGCGGGTTCTACCATTTTGGGAGTGGCATTCAGCTATTCCATTCATGTGTTTTGCCACTCATTGCACTCAAAATCTGCCGAACAGATAATTACCGAATTGGCATACCCCATGACCATCGGCAGTTTTACCACTATCGTCGCATTTCTGAGCATGGCGCTTTTGAGTTCTCAGGTGCTGCACGATTTCGGACTGTTTTCTGCTTTGGCGCTCATCGGGACAACTGTTTTCAGTCTGGTATTTTTGCCTCATTTATTGGTGTTCAGACATCAAAAAGAGACCTTCTTGATGCGTTGGATAGTCAAACTTAACGCCTACCCTTTCGACCGCAAAAAGTGGCTGCTGATTTTTATTGCAATTATTTTCATTATCAGCTTGTTCTTCTTTAATAATGTTACATTCAATACCGACATGAACAAACTGAGTTTTATGCCCAGCCGGTTTGCCAAAGCCGAAAATGTGTTGGATACAGCGTTTCAGGATAAGTATAAGACGGTCTATTTTGTGTCGGTAGGCGCTACCACCGACGATGCTATTCGCAATTACACATTGACTAATAGCATATTAGACAGTTTACGGGCAACCCATCTTATTAAAGAATATGCCTCCGTCTCCCATATTTTAATTCCCCAAAACGAACAGAAGCGCAGAATTGATCTCTGGAACGCCTTCTGGACACCTGAGAAAAAAGAGCAACTGAAAAAAGATGTAGTGCAAGCAGGTGAAAAATACGCATTTAAGCTTTCCGCTTTCGACGGTTTTTTTCAATCATTGGATAAGCCGTACCGGGTTATTGATTACACTGATTCGGATTTTTTGGAGAACAGCGTATTGCAGGAATGGATTGACAGAGCCGACGGGTTGACCATGATTGTTTCGCAAGTGCAGATGTTGCCGCAGAATAAAGACACTGTATATCATGCCTTTAAGGATAATAAAACGATTGTCATTCTTGACAAACCTTATTTTGCATCAAAGATGTCGAGCGTGGTAAACAACGATTTTAACACGCTGCTTTACATTGTTTCGTTTGTCGTCTTTTTTGCTATTCTCCTGTCATACGGACGGATAGAGATTACGCTGATCACTTTCCTTCCGATGGCGGTAAGCTGGATCATCATTTTAGGAATAATGGCTATGTTCAAGATAGAGTTCAACATCATCAGCATTATTCTCTCATCGTTTATTTTTGGAATTGGAGACGATTTCAGCATCTTCGTCAGCGACGGCTTATTATCCGAATACAGAAACAAAAAGACAATTCTCAATTCGCATAAAGTGTCGATATTCTTTTCGTCATTCACCGTAACGGTAGGTTTGGGAGCGATGATATTTTCGCGTCATCCCGCTCTGCACTCCATTGCCGTTACGTCTATTATCGGGATGTTGTCGGTGGTTGTGATTTCGTATGCCACGCAACCGTTCATTTTCAGGCTCTTAATTTCGGGACGAACGGCAAAGAAGAAATTTCCGCACACGTGGTTCAGCCTGCTGGCTACGGGCACGGCGCTGACCATTTTCGTATTGGGGAGCCTCATTATGACCCTGTTGAGCTATCTGCTGACAATCATTCCAATGAGCAAAACGGTGAAACAGGCGTTCTTCCACCGGATATTGCGCTATTTTGCATGGTTTCAGCTTCATGCCATGATCAACGAGAAAAAGACACTGCAAAACCCAAGCAATGAAACATTTAGCAAGCCCGCCATTATCATAGCCAACCATCAGTCGGTGATAGATATTCTCCAACTGTTAACGCTGCATCCCAAAATAGTGATGGTAACCAAAGAGTGGGTAAGCAAATCGCCTCTTTTCGGCAGAGTAGCCCGTTTTGCCGGCTTTGTTGACATCACGCAGGGCTATGAACCGGCTATCGACCGGCTTCGCCAATGCATAGCGGAGGGCTATTCGGTGGCTGTTTTCCCCGAAGGCTCGCGCTCGCCCGACTGCAAGATACGCCGGTTTCACAAAGGGGCGTTTTATCTTGCGCAGGAGTTGCAAGCCGATATTGTCCCCGTTGTGCTGCATGGCAATGGACAAGCCATGTCGAAAGATGATGTTCTTTATTTGAAAAACGCCGCGCTTGCCGCCAGAATATTACCCCGAATCGCCTACGCCGACGGAGAATCGTATCAGGAAAAGTGCAAGCGCATATCGGCGCTGTTCAAGGCAGAACATGCCCTGTTTGCAAAAGAGATAGACAACTCGCGGAATCCATATTACCGCTACAAATTGATAAAAAATTACCAGTACAAGAGTCCCGTTTTGGAGTGGTATTTGCGCATAAAAGTGGCTATGGAAAAAGATTACAGACCATTTGAACGGTTGATTTCTCCTCAGGCGACTATTACCGACATCGGCTGCGGCTACGGCTTTCTGTCGTACATGCTTGCATTCAAATCGGACGAAAGAACCATCACCGGCATTGATTATGACGAAGATAAGATAGAGGTGGCGAACAACAATTTTTCAAAAACGGAGCGGATGCGTTTTGTGGCTGCTGATGCGGCGGATTATGATTTTGAACCGTCCGATGTATTCATTCTCAATGATATGCTGCACTACCTGCCAAAGGAAAAACAGGACAAATTATTGGCAAAATGCGTCGAAAAACTGAATGCGTGTGGCAAAATTATTGTCCGCGACGGCGACAGGGACAAGGATAAGAAACACGGGCTGACACGGCTCACGGAACTGTTTTCTACAAAAATAATAAAGTTCAACAAAACCGAGAATCCGCTCTATTTTCTTTCGACTGAAGAGATAAAAACAGTCGCGCAATCGAACCGCTTGATGCTTTCGATGATTGAAAACGACAAATACAGTTCCAATACCATTTACATATTGGAAAAATCTTGAATGTCATTTGCAACACATGGATATTTCCAGTAAATTTGCCGTTGAAATGCACCGTGTTGCTTTTCAGCGCTAACTAACTCTTGGAATGCGAATATTTAGACACAAAACCGTCAAGATACTTGCTCTCGCAACAGGAATTATCCTGTTTTTAGCGGCTGGGGTGTTTATTGCCATTAACACTGATTATGTGCAAAATCTTATCCGCAAAAAGGTGGTTGCAGAGCTTTCTGACCGCTTGCACACAAAAGTTGAAGTAGCAAGCTTATCGTTCCGTCCATTTTCGTCAGTGGCGCTGCACGGCGTTTATCTGGAAGACCAAATGAGAGATACGCTTCTCTATGTCAATGAGTTGTCTGTAAATTTAAATATGTGGACGCTGCTGTCGAAAAAGGTCGATGTGAGTTCCGCCACGCTTCGCCGGTTTAATGTGTATCTGAAGACAGACTCGGCAGGACGTTCCAATTTTGACTTTGTCATTAAGGCTTTTGCCTCGACAGATACCATTCCAAAACCAATGAATTTGACTGTCGGCGTCAAAAAACTCATGCTCTACGACGGACATTTTCGCCTTACTGCTATCAACAAGCCAAAGAAAAACGGCTTCGATGCGGCTCATCTTGATGTACAACATTTAGGTCTAAGCCTCACCGTCAATCGTTTTACCGCCGATACACTGACCGGAAAAATCAATGCGTTGCATTTTAAAGAACAGTCGGGGCTGGAAGTGAAAGATTTGCAAGCTGTCTTTTCCGGTAATAAAAAACAGTTATTTTTACCGTCACTCACTCTGTTAATGCCTGAAAGCAAATTGAATATGGATTCGGTACGTTTCACCTATAATGCTTTGTCCAACATCAAAAAGTTTACGCAAAAGGTACAGATTGACTGCACGATACAGCCTTCCGACATCGGACTGCACGATCTTGCCTGCTTTGTGCCGGCGTTAAAACACATAAACAACCATTACCGGTTTGCGGCAAATCTGAATGGAACTGTCTCTAACTTACGGTGTAAAACCCTCACTCTGAAAGGAACAAACGGGTTTGATTTCGCAGGTAATTTTGATATAAACGGACTGCCGGATGTGGACAACACGTATGTGTATGCACAAGTCAAAGACCTGACTGTCAGCCCTGCCCACGTACAGGACTTTATTGCCGGACTGTCGGGACAGCCGTTTTCATTGCCTCAAGAGGTGTTGCGGCTGGGCAATGTCAACTTCAAGGGTTCACTCACCGGATTTTTCAGCGAGATGGTGGCGTATGGCAATTTTGCTACGAAATTGGGAGATATTTCTACCGATATGAAACTCGCTTTTACGCAAAACCTGAACCGGTTAACCTATTCGGGAACGGTAAAAACCACCGGTTTCAAGCTGGGAGAGATGCTCGGCAACCAAGCCGATTTTGGCGATGTAACGTTCCAAGCCACCGTATCGGGCAAGAACGAACAGCATAAACCCATGTTATTGAACGCTAAAGCAACAGTCGCTGCGTTGACCTACAAAAATTACATGTATAAAAACTTCAATTTCGACGGCATTTTTGACGGGACAAAATTCAACGGTAAAGCCGGCATCCAGGATGAAAATATTGATTTAGCTCTCTCCGGATTGATTGATATATCAAAAAAACGCCCTGTTTTTCAGGGTTCAGCTACTGTCAACAAATTGTACCCCGGTAAATTAAATCTGATGAAAAACTATCCTGCTCTTTCATGCGGGTTCAGTATCAATGCAAACCTTGAAGGCGATCTGATGAAAGATGCCAACGGCACTGTGGCATTGCATAACGTTTGGATGCAAAACAATGATGATAAATTTGCAATGGATAGCCTCACTATCGACGCCCAACCCGGTAATAAATCGGGAAACACTCTGTCTATCACCTCTTCGCTCCTGTCGGTAAACTTTCAGGGGAGTTATAATTTTATCAAACTGCCGGCTGATATCACCCATATTCTGGCATACTACCTTCCGTCAGCCATCGCCTTTTCGGGCAAGGGCTACAAACCGGTCAACAATTTTCAATTTCAAATGAATATTGACGCCAACCAGTTGCAGCGATTGACCACTCTTTTAAATCTCTCCCTGCAAATGGGAAAAGGGGTGGTAGCAGAGGGCGCCGTGAACGCTGAGACAAATAAATTAAACCTGCAAGTGGATATCCCCGATCTGATTTCCAAAAAATCGCATTTCACTACGATAAACCTCACCTGCACAACCCTCGATGACAAACTCTCGCTTTCATTAAACAGCATGCTGCAACAAAAAAAAGACAGGTTAAACCTCACCGCCAGCGCCACTGCTTTTCAAGATTCTGTCAATACCCGCCTGGCATGGCACAACAGCGCACAGGAAGCCTTTGAAGGAGAGTTAATTGCAGCAAGTAAATGTGAAAATAAAGACAATACATTGTGGATATACTCTTCCGTGTTGCCCACACGGATTATAATAAACGATTCCACATGGAACGTGCGACCGGGGAATATCTCCACCGACCTGAAATCGGTTAGAATAGACCGTTTCAATATTGAACGCAACCGACAGCATCTATATATCGACGGAACTGTCTCTTCATTGCAAAGCGACAGCCTTAATGCTGACATCAACTCCATTCAGCTTGAAGCATTGTGCCGCTTTATCAATCTGGAAAACCCATTTTTTCAGGGCAACGCCTCCGGTAAGGTTTCCATAAGGAGCGTCCTGCGGCAGCCGCTTGCACAAGCCGATCTGGTCGTTAAGGGATTTGGCATGAACCATTCTGTCTGGGGCGATACATACGCCACAAGTTATTGGGATGCTGTCAATCAACGAATTAATGCACAGGCAATTGTCATAAACAACAAAGACACGCTGGTCAAAATGGCAGGAGGCTACTATCCCTCTTTCGATTCGCTTGCGTTTTACGGCACGGCAAATCAATTGCCAATTGACTTTCTGTCGCCCTATTTAAGCGGATTTTTGAGTAAATCGAAAGGACTTGGAAGCGGCAGGGTCAACATCATAGGTCCTTCCAAATCGTTCTGGTTCGACGCCGATGTTGCCGTCAAAAATGCTGAAATAGGCATAGGATCGCTAAAAACATCCTACTTTTTTTCCGACACCGTTCACATGCGAAAAGGAACAATTGCACTAAACAATGTTACAGTGCGCGATGCGGAAAACAATACGGGACAGGTTACCTGCCTTGTTACCAATCAAAATCTGAAAAACTGGAAATACACTGTAACTGTTAATACCAATAATATACTGGCTCTCAACACTAAAGAAACCGACAATGATAATTTTTGGGGGAAAGTATATGCCGGAGGAACTGTCCGCATTACAGGCGATGATAAAACAACGCAAATCAACATCAACGCCACTACCCAACCTAAAACGGTCGTTTCTTCTTCTATAGGAGGCGCTATGAATGCGGCAAGTAACTCTTTTGTCGATTATATTGTTAAAAATAATTACGCCAATAATGCCATCGACTCATCGGCGCAACCATCTCCTCCTGCCCACACAACGCTTATGAATGCCACTATCAACGTTACCCCCGATGCTCAAATGCAAATCATTATCGACCCTAAAGCAGGCGACCGAATCACGGCAACAGGAGCGGGAATTTTGAATTTAACCTTCAATCTTAATACCTTCGACATGCAGATGCGGGGCAGCTATACGATCAATAGCGGAATATACAAGTTCACTTTCCAAAACGCCCTGAATCGCGAATTTAAGATAGCCAACGGAAGCGTTATCCGCTGGAACGGACCGATGACAAATCCTCAAATAGACATCAATGCACACTACCAGACAACGGCTTCGCTGGCGGATTTAAATACCGATTTGTCGCAGACTAACCGCTCGAGCGTGCTGGTAGAGTGTTTGTTAAACTTGTCGGGAAACCTGCTGCATCCCGATATAAAATTTGACATCAATCTGCCTAATGCCAGCGAGGAGGTTAAACAGTTGGTAAAGAGCGTTATCAATACAGACGAAATGATGAATCGACAAATTGTCTATCTGATAGCATTCGGTAAATTTTATACGCCCGACCGTAATACTATCATAGGGCAAAATGAACTGTTCTCTCTGGCTTCATCTACATTGTCGAATCAGCTAAACAGTTGGCTTTCACAGGCTGTGCCCGGTTTTAGCATCGGGTTTAACTGGCGCCAGTCGGGAACTGGAGATGAGAACGGCGACGACTATGAAGCAATTATTTCCTACCAGAATGAGCGTTGGATTGTTAACGGAAATGTGGGCTACCGCAACGACAACTTTTCGTCCAACCGGTTCATCGGCGATCTTGACGTTCAATATATATTAAGCGCCAACGGCAAATGGCGCTTCCGGGGTTACAACAGAACCAATGACTACAAACAACTAAATCCTGCGCTCTATACGCAAGGCGTTGGCATTACATACGCCGAATCGTTTCACACAATGATGCCTTACCTGAAAACAATGTTTCACACGATGACGTCTTTTTTTTCAACAAAAAAAACGACAGAAAAATCAAAAAACTAATTATACAGCCATGCAACGAATTTATCTATTGTCAATCACGCTTTTATGCTCCTTGTACATGCTTGGGCAATCGCCTGCTATCGGACAACTATTCATGTCGGTTCCAGCCGAGTATCTTTGGTTGACGCAAGCCGACCGGTCAAGTCTGCTGGTCAACTACAATGAAAAAAATATCGACACCATCCAAAACAGCCTCTCCGGCACAAGCCGCATCCTGATTCTGGACGACACCACCAAGCATCTGTTGATAGAAACCTCATCCAAAGGACGGTTTGAGTTGCAACTTCTCAACAATGACGGACAGCCCTGCTACGCCATTATCCGTACAACCTGTGCACCGGCTTGCGATTCCCGCATAGAGTGCTTTGATACGCACTGGAACAGGCTTCCAATCGACCCGCCCGCCCTGAAGCCTGAAGATTTTTTACTGCCAACCGTTTCCGGAGAAGATAAAGCGCTGGCAGTGCAACTACTTACGCCATTATTCGTCTCCCTGTCATTCGACAAAAAGGGCTTTTTAGATGCAACATGCAACGCAAAACAGTTTCTCTCCGACGATAATTGGAAAAAACTTAACCCGCTTTTACCGCCGCAAGCGTTGAATTTCACATTGCAAAACGGCAGGTGGGTGAAAACAAGCGACACAAAATAGCGCTACGGAACTATTCAGAAGTTCTAAGGCTACACGCAAAACGTGCATGGTAGAATAAATTTTTTTATGTATCTTTGCATGGCTTTTTCGTATTGATTTTTTTATTTATCTGAGCATGGGCGAAGCTACTAAGGTATTGTTTATCACGCAAGAGATTGCCCCCTACTTGCCCGAATCGGAAATATCGGTTATCTGCCGTTATCTGCCGCAAGCTGTGCAAGATGCCGGCAAAGAGATGAGAGCTTTTATGCCGAAGTTCGGGAATATTAACGAACGTCGTAACCAACTGCATGAAGTTCAAAGACTTTCGGGGATGAACCTGATTATTGACGATACCGATCATCCGCTTATCATTAAAGTGGCTTCTATTCAGGCTGCACGCATGCAGATTTATTTTATCGACAATGACGACTATTTTCACCGCCGGCTTATTTTGCAGGGTGGAGATGGTATGGAATATCCTGATAATGATGAGCGTACTATTTTCTTTGCCCGAGGCGTTCTGGAAACGGTAAAGAAATTGCGCTGGTCGCCCGATATTATTCACTGCCATGGCTGGATGACTTCGCTGGTGCCGCTCTATATTAAAAAAGCCTACTCAGACGACCCGTTTTTTAAACAATCTAAAATCATATATTCGGTTTACGACAGCGAGTTTAAATCGCACTTTAAATCGGGATACAGCCAGATACTCCGGCTTTCGGGGATAGAAGACAGCGATTTGAAATCAATTGAAGGCGATGACACCGATTATGTGGCATTGTCGAAATTGGCAATCGATTTCTCGGATGCAATTATTGAAGGGAGTAAACTAATCAATCCCGAAGTAAAAGCGTATGCGCAGCAAAAAGTGCAACATCTTTTCTTGCCCTATCAAAATCCGGATACTTATGTTGAATCGTATATTGATTTATACAACAGGGTAATGTGAGAATTAAACAACATTGAAATGAAACAGTTCATCATCCTATTTTTCGTTGCTGCAGTGGCGTTGACAGTTGCCTGTACGGATTCCAACAATCAGTTGGGGTTGAATATCCGTCCTGCCGGCGATGCAATCATACTTGGCAGCGATACGTTAGCAATCAATTCTTTATCTGTTTTGGCGCAGGATAGTGTGGCGTCGCCTTCGGATACGCTTTTACTGGGGCGTCTTACCGACAATCTCGGAACCACGACCGGAAATATTCTGTCGCAGTTTACCTGTCCGGTGGGATTTCAATTTCCTGAAGGCTCCACAGCCGATTCTATTGCTCTGTTTATTATCTTCAATAAATGGTCGGGCGCTTCCACATCGGCGATAGAGATTTCGGCTTATCAAATGGATGGAGACGTATTGCAATATAACACACCCTATTACACCAACATTGACACGAAACGGTTTTGCTCGGAAAATACTCTGATGGGAAAACGGATTATAGTTTCAATTCCCGATACGGTTTCCAACAGCGCTACATACCAGCCGTATATCAAATATAAGTTCGACCAGAGTTATGCGCGCTATTTTTATGATGCGGCTATCAATGGCAACTTTGCCAATAAAGATAATTTTAACAGCTACTTTAAGGGTATCTTCTTGAAAACCACCCATGAAGACGGGGTGCTGTTTTATGTAACGCAAATTTATATAAAACTCTATTACAGCTATCCTGCATTTGTTGATAATCAAAATGTACGTTTGACTTCGGGACTGGTTTTTCCGGCAAGTAAAGATGTGCGTCAAATAAACAGCATCACTTCCTCTGTGAGTCCTGATCTGACAAATGCTCCCGATTCGCTTACCTACATTTCGACACCGGGCGGATTATATACGAAGATTCAACTGCCGGTGGGTAGAATTTTACAAAAAGTGAATAGCAAATTCAAAGGGCGCGTGCAAAGTTTCAATTTTGCCAACCTTAATGTAGAAGTTTCTAAAACAGATACATCGCAATTCAGACCGGTGCCGCAAAGACTTTTATTAGTGAAGGCGAAAAACATAACCGCCGTGAATAGCTTTATTCGCAATTATGATTTTACGACCGACACATTAATCACAGCATCGTATAATCCCATCAAACAGTGTTATTCCTTTGACCTCTCCCTCCTTCTTACCAAACGGCTTAAACAGGCAAACGGAAATATTGATCCGAATGTAACGGAAGATTATATCTTAGTGCCTGTTCAGGTTACCGGAGTTAGCAGCACTACATCGAGTATTCTTGCATTTCAACCTCAATATGTGCTGGGAGCTACCGCCCTGAGAACCAAAAAGGCGCAATCGCCACTACGGATAGAAACAGTGTACAGCGGATATTAACCTGTTCGGTAATTTTTTTCCTTCATGTCTTGTTTTTTCGACAAAAATAGATGAACTTTGTCAGGCAGCTATTTCAATGAATCATGACCGAAAAAAAATCAAATCTTATTGTCAGGATAACGCAGTTTCTCACACGCGACCTTTGGCGTATGGATGCAAAAGCGTTGCCCAAACCCAAAGCGGCGCTTTATCATCTGATTAAAATCGGCTCTGTAGTGTATGATGAGTGGACAAAGGGGCGGCTGGTTTATCGCGCTTCGGCGCTTACTTATTTTACATTGCTGGCTATTGTTCCGGTCTTTGCACTCTTTTTTGGAATAGCCAAAGGATTTGGTCTGGAGGAATTTCTTTCAAAGTGGATTCAGACCAACCTCTCCTGGGCGGGTGATGCGCTCCCGACAATTCTCAATTTCACCAATTCGTTGTTAGCCAACACAAAAGGTGGTGTTATTGCCGGCGTTGGGATGCTTTTCCTGCTCTATTCTGTTATTCAAATGCTGGGGCACATCGAAAATGCGTTGAACGATATCCGTCATATTGACAGGCAGCGAACATGGACGCGCAAATTCACCGACTATCTCGCCATCATGATACTTGCCCCCATTTTTCTTGTCGTTTCATCGAGCGCCATGTATTATGCCATGCACACGCTCAAAACGGTAACGGGCGGCGTTGGGATACACCATACGGGACGGTTTTTCTTTTCGCTGATTCCTTACCTGATGAGCATCATTCTTTTTGCATCGCTCTATATCATCATGCCAAATACGCGGGTTAAACTGAAACCGGTGATTATTGCCAGCATCATTGCCGGCATCGGGTTTCAACTGTGGCAATACATTTACATTAAATTTCAGATAGGCGTAACAAAATACAATGCTATTTACGGCAGTTTTGCCGCGTTGCCGTTACTGCTTATTTTTCTTTATTACATGTGGATTATCTTTCTGCTGGGCGCTAACATTGCGTATGCCGTAGAAAATATCAAACGCATTGAAATAGAGCGTAGTGTGGTAATGCTCTCTATCCGTAAAATAAAAGTGGCCTATACATTTTTGATGTACACGATTGTGACACATTTTGAACAGAATGAGCCGCCACCGCAAGTGCTCTCGCTGGCGAAAACGATTAACCTGCCCGAACGGGTGGTACAACGGTTTTTGCAGGATTTTATCATCGCAGGGCTTGTGTATGAAGTAGATACGTCTAATGGCGATAAACCCGGATATGTCCCCGCCTTCGATATTAACCGGATGACTCTTGGGATGCTTTTAGACGTTATTGAAAATAAAATAAACAATCCGGATGATGCTGTTTATGAAACGGAGCTAACGGAACACATCACCCGGCTGTACGAAGAACACGACATGAACTTTGCCGAAGCAACCATGCTGGTAAAGGATTTAGAGAAGTAAAATTTGATTTTTTTAATAATAAATGATAATTATGCATAATTGGTTTGAATGTAAAGTACGTTATGAAAAGACCGGCGAAGATGGTTTGCCGAAGAAGGTAACAGAACCTTATCTTGTTGACGCTTTGTCGTTTACAGAGGCAGAGGCACGAATAATAAAAGAGATACAACCCTTTGTAAGCGGCGATTTTACGGTGAGCGACATCAAACGGGCGCGCATTGCCGAACTGTTTGATAACCCTGCCGGCGACAGGTGGTACCGCTGCAAAGTTTATTTTATCACATTGGACGAAGAAAAAGGGGTTGAAAAGAAGACGGCGGTTACCATCATGTCGCAGGCGGCTACCCTGAGCGATGCGCTGGCATTATTGACCGAAAAGATGAGCAATTCGCTCACCGACTGGGAAATAGCATCTATCTCCGAAACAGCTATTATGGATGTATATCCGTATGCCGCCGAAGCGCAGGAATAATTTCGGAATTTCAATCTTGAAATATGAACTTTTGAAATGATTATAAGGCGATTAACTCATGTCAATCAAGCAAAATATAGAGGCTATTCGATCCACACTGCCTGCCGGTGTAGAGTTGGTATGCGTGTCGAAATTTCATCCGGCATCCATGCTTTTGGAAGCGTATCATGCTGGAGAACATATTTTTGGAGAGAGCAGAGTACAGGAGTTAAAAACCAAAGTTCCGGCACTGCCGGCGGATATTCAGTGGCACTTTATCGGTCATTTACAGACTAATAAAGTAAAAAATATCGTTCCTTTGGTTTCGCTTATCCACAGCGTCGATTCGCTGCGTTTGCTACAGGAAATCAACAAAGAGGCTGCCAAAATAGATAAAAAAGCAGATTGCCTCATTCAAATTCACATTGCCCGGGAGGAATCCAAGTTTGGATTTTCATTTGACGAAGCAGAACAACTGTTTCAATCAGGGCAATTAAATTCTTTTGATAATATTGATATTAAGGGATTTATGGGAATGGCGACATTGACCGGCGATAAAAATCAAATTCGCAAAGAGTTCCAATCGTTGAAACGTTTTTTTGATGCAGTCAAAACAACCTGTTTTGCAAACAGCGCCTCTTTTTCCATTCTTTCCATGGGCATGTCCGACGATTACCCCGTTGCCGTAGAAGAAGGCAGCACCATGATTCGTGTAGGAAGTTCCATTTTCGGAGAAAGTAGATTGAAGAGCTGTTTTGTCGCACACCCCCTACACTAATTTTACCGCATTGCCTTTTTGGTCAACTGACTTACAAACAGTCCGCCAATAACGATAAGGATGCCAATGATTTGTTGTGTTGTCAACACTTCTCCCAAAACAATAACCGAAAAAATGGCTGTCAGAGCAGGGAGCAGGTTGGTAAACGCATTGCTGCGGGCAATCCCGATGCGACGTATCGATTCGGCAAAAAACACAAAGGCAATGAAAGAGGCAAACAGCGCCAGCAACAGCATGCAGACAATAGAATCTGTTCGCCAGACAATAGCGTGCAACTTTGAAAAATCGGAACCGAAAAAGAGCGGCAGAAAATAGACAAACCCGATTGCGTTTTGAAAACCAATAAGCGTAAGGCTGCTGTAATGCGCTGTTAGTTTCTTGAGAATCAAAGAATAAATTAGCGCCGAAAAGATGGCAAGCCCAATCAGTGCAATACCTGTCGCATCGGCGCTATGGCTCTTTCCGGCAATGGAAACTATCAGGTAAACGCCGCACAGCGATATGCAAATGCCTGCAATATTTGCCGGAACAAATTTTTCTTTCAAAACGAAATATGCAGCAAACGGCGCAAAGAGCGGTATGGTAGAAATAAGCACCGAAGCGATGGTCGGGCTGACCCGCGTTAATCCAAATGTTTCGCCAATAAAATAGAGAAAAGGTTCGAAAAAGGCAAGGAGCAAAAACCACTTAATATCCTCTCTGCGTGGTTGTTGTATTTGCTTTACAAAACGTCCGAAGAGAAAAATCAAGATGAAAGAGAGCAATAGGCGCGACTCGAGAAGCGTGATGACAGGGAACGACCGGAGGGCAATATTTGTCCATACGTAAGAGAATCCCCAGCATATATTTGCAATTGTTATGCCCACATAAACCGTTGATTCTCTCCACTCTTTCCGGTTGTCAGGATTGTTGACCATGCGCCAGTGCATCCACCCATTGATGAATAGCGTCCCATTTTTCGGCAGAAATTTTTGAGCCGACCTCTTCCACCACTTTTGCGGCGAGGTATGAGCCTGTTTTTCCGCTCATTGCCAATGAAAAACCGGTGGCAAAACCGTACAGGAATCCGGCGGCATAGATATCTCCGGCGCCTGTCGTGTCGATGCAATTGACATGAAAAGAGTCGATATGCATCACCTCATTGCGATGTTTGATAAAGGAACCTTCCTGCCCGACTTTTACGATAGCAATATCGCTCATAGCAGACAATATATCAAGGGCTTTGCGCGGTTCTTCGCCTGTAAACGCCCTGGCTTCTTCTTCGTTGGCAAAGAGAATATCAATATTTCCGGGTATTATCTCTTTCAGAAAATCGCGGCTCTGTGCCACCACGTTAAAGCTTGCCATGTCGAGAGAGATGGTCATCCCTGCCGCTTTTGCAAGTGAAATTGCCCGTCGGATCAAATCATAATTTTGTACCAGATAACCTTCTATGTGAAAGATAGTGTATCCGTCAAACAGTTCGGCGGTCAGGTCGCCAGCTTCCATTTCGGCGCTGGCTCCCAAAAAGGTACACATTGTACGTTCTCCATCCTTTGATATGAGCACCATGCAGCGTCCCGATTCGTTACTGGAAGATAACAGTTGCGGCGTAACGCCGTTTTTACAGGTATCGTCGAGGAAGAACGCACCTACTTCGTCGTTCCCTATCTTTCCGACAAATCCCGTTTCAATGCCCATTTTTGCCATCGCATTGACAGTGTTTGAAGCCGACCCGCCGGCAACCATACTTTTGGGATAAGATGCAAGGCATTGATTGATAGCATCCATCATCGTCCGGTCAATGAGTTGCATACTGCCCTTTGGAAGATGCAACTGCTGCAAAATAGCGTCCGAATCGAGTACGGTTAATACATCCACTAAGGCATTGCCCATCCCTAATACTTTGTTATTCATTTTATTATAGTTCAATTTAATAGTTGCCGAAAAACAGTTGCAAAGGTAGTGAAAAACGGACAGAATGAAAGAATTTTTAATTTGTTATTTTTAAACAAGGAAACCATAACTTTTTTTGGGTATTTCACAAATAATCTCAAAATAATAGATAACTTTACAGCCTAAATTGTATTAATTGTATGCTCGAAAAAATCATTAACTTCAGTCTTAACAACAAGCTGATTATCCTTTTATTCACGCTTGGAATACTGGGATACGGAATATTTTCCGTTTTCAGAATCTCTGTTGGAGCTGTCCCTGACATTACCAACAACCAGATTCAGGTG
>Ga0209629_10000840_pt1 | contig 18021 bp, 14 predicted proteins | sample TergutCu122P5_FD_187286 | JGI IMG/M metagenome (GOLD analysis project Ga0209629, IMG submission 187286) | Cubitermes ugandensis P5 segment gut microbial communities from Kakamega Forest, Kenya - Cu122 P5 (SPAdes) (version 2) | ecosystem: Host-associated > Arthropoda: Insects > Digestive system...
CTTAGGCTTTTCAACATTAGTAACTTTCTTTGGTGCCATTAAAAATGGGTATTTTTAAAAATAAAATGAAAATAAATCACAAAAATACTTAGACAACACAGATGCTCACTTTTTAAACCGAAATTACGGGAGAACCGGACGCGCTGATGCGCAAACCGACCGACAGCACTCAACTAGCCGCATTCTTATTTGTTGACTCATGGTGGCACGAGCCACATGATGCTGTGCAATGCCGCGCTCATGGTTCGACTTTCAAATTTTTATTTGAGTTTTAAACTGAATTTTTCTTGAATTTTTTGTTCGAGTTTCAAGTTGTTCGAGCATCAAACCGTTCGACTATCAAGGGTCCACTGTACTTTGGTTACAAATGTAACCATGGTTACTAACATTCTATGGATTTTCTGGTTACCAAGTTTACTAAGGTTAGAAACATTTTCTGTGGTTACAAAGGTTACCAGTGTTAATTGCTTTTCGTAGTTGTGCAACGTGTCATAAACATTTCACTTAGTGGATGTTTCCTACTTTTTTTTTTCATTCTTTTTGCATATATGTAATTGCTTGCAGCAAGCAGCCACATGCAAGGCCAACATCACATTCTCTTACCACTTTTTTAGGATTTGTAATAGAAGATGTATGAACATGAAAGTTCCTCATTTTGTTTCTGCAGCAAGGAGTGCTTGGCAGGTAATCTGGAAAGTAACAGTCTGTCAGGCATTGAGCAGCATTACTGTATGGAGACCCTGGATTGTTTGCACAGCAACTGTGATAATGATCGCCTATCTCTCTATGTAGCACAGGATGTGTTCCATAAAAAACAACACATTACCACCTGAATACCTTTCACCCTTGTATGGGAGTTTTTCTAGATGCCCCCTTATGATACTTGTTTGAAAATCTAGAAACACATACTTTCTAAAGTTTGTATGAGTTACATTACATGTGCTTTGAGCAGTGCCATATAAAAAATGTGAAGTTCCAGTTTTTTTTACCGTTTACTGATTTTGAAATAGGGCATGACAAATTTTGCTTTTGACTTGGTGTCGACACAAAAGTTGAGGAGCCAGACAGTTTTCCCATCAGAGTAGGCCTGTGAGGGTAATCTTTGCATGTTGGTTTGCACCTACTAAGCAATACACCAGCTTTGTCACCTAATGGTTTTGAAAACAAAGTGTCCAGCAGCCATTCACCTTAATGTGTACAGTCACAAAGCATCACCAGACAAAGGTTTTGGTATTAGGCCCTTCACTGTTTGCAATCACCAGTACTGTGGTGCAGTCATTGTTGGGCTGTGATTTGTAATAAAACAAACATTAACGTAGGTTAAAAATAATTATTCACCCATGGAAACACAAGGCACCACAACAAAATATCTGGACCCAATTGTGTTCTGGTGCCCAGGATTTTTAAAGCCCTGGCTGAAGGTGTGATGATATATGTATTCTGTAAACTGAACTGTTATTAGTTTAGTTCAGTTTTACGGGCAGATTTGTTTTGGTAATTAGGGTAGAGTAGGGTATATGAAAACATGAGGTTACTCTAATCCTAGATGCTTTGCTTTTAATTTTTAATTTAAAAGTTTAAGTGGTGCAGCTTCATAAATTTCAGCATTTTATGCCTCATGCCTAGTGCATAATAGTATTCTTGTGTGAAAAATGACGCAGGTTATATGCTTGAAAAAAACTGTTATCCTTTCAACTCAGTGAATTGAAACCATTTTTTTCTAACTAGTGTATTGTGGCTTAATTCTTGCTTGCTGTAGAAGTATATTGTTTTGTCATGTGGGGTATTTTAAACCAAGGATTTCATATCAACAGTTGAAACCTGTAACTTGAAATACTGGTGGCTTGCCAGGGACATAGTCATAGATGATGGGGCAAGTGGAAATATTTTGTTGTGTCCTCCATCTCATCAAACTCAGTGAAAATATCTTTGGAGCCCTTCCTTCAGGTTTCATTTATATTACCATAAGATTTGATTTTGTAGAGTTTGCCTTTTAACATCCCTTAACATGGCCAAAAGAAGTTTGTAATTTCTGAGTGAAAAAGTGTAGTAGTTCTGCTGAGAGTGCTGACTTCAAAGCAGATTACACTTGCCCTAGTACCTCTGTATTTTAGCTCCTGTGTTCAGAAGGTGTGGGTCCGTTTATCTCATTAGGTATGTAAAGTGGAAACATGGAAGGTTGTAGTGCTAAAAAAATATAAAACTGTAGAAGCTTCTAGCCAGAGATTGGATAATATGGATTGATAGTGGAGAAAATGCCTAAATGTCTAAACCACAACTGAAATTGACATTAGAATATCATAGTGATTTTGTGATTTTACTTACTTCACTTCCTTGTAATTAATTTAGTAATGCATGCCATCATTTGCTTGTTGGCTTCTGTCGGTGATTTTATGAAAATTAAAATGTGTTAGCCACAGACTAAAGCTTTGCCATTTTGCCTCGTGGCTTGTTGATGACTGAGCCAAAGCTCTGGTAGTAGGCACCGCATTTTATCGTGAAGCTTTGGGTATATTCGTAGGTGATTTCATGTGAGATATATGCTGGAAGTTACAGGCAAAAGGAGGTCCTTTATGGCAAAATTTCTTCAGTTTTCTCCTGCTAAGCATTATTTCACTATTGATTTATACCTGTCTGTCACTGTCCCTTGAGATGTAAAAGCACTGAATAGGCATCATATATTATCACATCCTCAAAGCTTGGACTTCATCCCTGAACCATTACTATACTGGTTACAGAGTAAGTAAATTAAGTGGCATGTTGGCAGGAAGTTACAGTACTCTCTTTCTTCTCCTAGATAACTGAACTCTGTGGTGGAGGTCGAGTAAGCCACTTGGGTCGTCGCCAGTTTTATTCAGCCCTGAAACTTATTGCAGCTTTTCAAGCAGGGCTTCCTCTACGTCCAGAACTTTTCCATTCATCGCTTGATGTACCTTTACCTCGTTTTACTTGGACCACATCTGTAGGTAAGAAGAGACTGTGGAATGAATTCTACATATGACAGTTTATATGAGAAGCATATTATGTATAGTATTCTATAAGCCATTTTCATGTTAAATTTTTTACACCTGTAACAATGTTGAAAGAAGTGTTGTTAAAGTGTGCCTACCATATAAATACATGTTACAAAATGTGGCATGTTTTGTCAAATTCTCATTTACTCGACCTTATTATATGGTGTGAAACATTCGTTTCTTTGTGATGCAGTGATTGAAGTGTAGGCATGAAACTTTGTCTCACGCATTAAGAGAACTCATACTGTGGATGTCCAAGAGCAGGGTGCTGAAGATAATTTTCAGACCTAAGTTGGAGGAAGTAATGGAAGACTGGTAAAAAAAAAACTGCATTGTGAGGAGCTTCATGATTTGCACTCCTCAACAGACATTAGGATGATCAAATGGAGTAGGGTGAGATAGGCAGGGCATATGGTATGCATGAGAGGGAAATGAAGTAACTAGTGTTATGATGGGAAAGCTGGGGGAGATGCCACTTGAAGGACCTAGGTGTGGGTTGGAGGATAATACCAAATTGCTCTTAAAGAAATAGATTAGTTGTGAACTGATTTCGTTGGGCTGAGGACAGGGACTGTTGAGTTGCTGTGTGTATATCCCTGTATCCAATGTACATGTTTATGGAGCCCTTACATTTTGGGAGTATTGTGTTACAGGTGTCTTATTTATTTAGAAAATTTTAAAATTATTTAAATGGTAGTAACTAGTGAGTGATGATCAAGAAAGAATCGAATACATGGCCAAGTTCCACATAAGCACAGAACACACACCACGGACATATGTGATAGGACAAGCAGCAACCACTTGACCCTTCTTGTGTAAGATCCCAGTAAGAGGCACTGGATACCAAATGAGTAGAAGTTGCACAGAATAAATGTATCTGTATACTAGTTAATATTTCAGAGAGTAGTAGAATGAAGAAATTTGTTTCTTATACAAAGCTCAAAGAACACTAATTGCTGTCATTTTGAAAATTTTAATATAAACAATTTAATAAATGTGCCACCTCTATTACACAACTCTCCTAAGATACAAAGGCTCCATAAGCACGTACATTGGATACATAGAAATACACAGAGAAATTAAGTAGTGGTCTAATACTGTATGTAGCTATATATATTCCATAATTTCTGTGTGGTGGCTGTGTTCTCCATAAGGATGGATATGATGACATCTAACATTCAGGAGATTAATAAAAAGAGGTATTGTTGTGTAGATAAAGAGTAATTTTGCTGTTATTTCAGTATATATTAAGCACTTCTGTTTTTAGGGATGTTGGCATGTGTCATATGCTGTCAAAATTTTAGCCTGTTTTTCAGTTTCTAAGTTTATAGTGTGTTTTTTATGCATGTCCAACATCGTATGTGCTCTAATACTTTTTGTACTGAATAATTTAAAAAATTAAAGCCTCGTGCAGAAAATCACAATTACTGGTTTTAGATTTTAAATATGCACGTAAACAGGCATGGTCTAGTTCATAAAACATTATGTCTGAAGAGCTCAGCATTTCTAAATGGTTTCTAAGTGGTATATGTTGTTCACAGTATGAAAAATATTAGTAGTAATATTGGCTCTGCATTGTACTATTGTAATAGCACATGTGTACACTCCAAATGGCCAAACATTGAATTTATTACTGGTAATGCAATTACTCCATATTTAAAATCCAGCTGCCATCCCCATAGTACAGGCAGATTTAATAGCCCCTATTTCTCTAAAGATAATGGTATGTGACTACATTTGCAAGCCATTGTTGTTTTTTTTTCTTTTTTTTAATATGCTTAGTCTAAATGTTGACCTTTAAGTCCACTGTACTGGTGGATCTTTGTGTGATTTTCATCATATCTTCCATTAAAATTCAGAGGCATTTCTTTCAGAGTAGTCTGTTATGGTCATCTTGAAATCCTACTTGCTTTCCATAATCTACCCATTACTTTTCTTTCGTATTTACTAACAGAATCATTATCATGAACATTTTTTGTTTAAGAATAGAGGTTTTTGAATTCCTTTGTGCTGTGTGGTTGGTGGCTGGATTTTAACGGGGGTTACAGAATATTGATTTATTTTAATTTACTTTATTGAATAACACTGTCAATAACTAAAACTTCATAGAGCCGAATGACTGCATGACATTGAAGTGAAATGGAAAGGATGTGTAAGGACTCACTCATAGCTGAATTTGAGATAATGTCATGGTATTTACCAAGAGACATTGAGGGAGTGTGTGTATAAACCAGGGCACAGTACTCGCTGCCCTTCCTGTGATTTCAACTGTGTACTTTTCAATTACAAATTGCAAGTGTTACTGCTTGAACCAACTTGTGCAGTGCTAACTGTGTAGTTTCAAAAATGAAATGTAATACTGTGCCAGTTGTGCACATATGCTGTTACAGTTGTGGAATGTACTGCCAATAAATATTGAAGGTTATTTGAGTCATTGATATGAAGCAAGTGATAAATGCTGAAGTTTGTGTAGCTGTAATCTCATTGTGGTAATGTAATGTTCTGCTTACAGATAAGTGGGTGCCTCAGCATATAAGTCGACAGTTAGGCAGCCCAGATCTCATCCAATTAAGTGACACAGATAGGACGCCAACTCCACAGGTTTGAATTAACCTAATCCTTTGTTTCTTATTTGAATCTTTTATGTAATGACATTAAAACAATGGCTTGAATTGGGGCAACTCTAGTAAACCAACCTTAACTTATGAAGATTCAAGTCTTCTGAGATGTTGTGGTGTGTTGACTGATAAATAGTTACTGACATTGTGGAGGTGCCTTCATCTTGTGGGTCAAGCAGCCCAAGAAGGTCCTTTATGTGTGCTTAATGTTATGGCACAGAAATAGAAATGATATAAGGAGAGTTTATACAGTGCATCAAACTTGATGTAGAACCCCGTCACAGAATTTATGTTAACAGCCTGTATTATGTAATTCACAGACGTGCTTGACATATTGGGAACAGATTAGTAAAAGCTGTTCGAAGTTCCATGTAAAAGTTGCGAATTCCATTACAATGTATACTGACATGCCTGCAGCGTGAATCAGTTCCAACTGTTCCAACTAACGAAGGAGGGGTGGAGGCCCATACAGAGTCTCCGCATCCCAATGGAAGATCCCTCTCACCAATGTTTGGTGTTGAACCTAAAGGGATGTCACCTGAAGCTTCTAGCACAGCCAGTGATTCACCTACACCAACCAACAGTGTCCAAGAGAGAAACTGGGCTGCAACCACACACTGGCATGGTTTGGGTAAGTTACTGTTTTTGATAAGTTTTTAAAGATATGTTATCAATTAATCAAGAAAGGAAATTTGTATATATAGTATATCATTTCAGCATATTTGTCCCCTTTCATTTACTTTCTTTAAAATCTTAATACTTGTGAAATAAGTGTACTGTGTGTATAATTGGTGTTTCATTTTTCTGTACGGCTTTTGTCGCGGAAATTTCTTGCTGTGGAAAATATTATTGAGTTACATGTGACTGAAGCAGAAACACATGTAGGTTTCCATGTATATTATCTTTTATTGTCTGGTTTTAACTGAACTGGAGTAGGTGGACAAATTTTAGTGAAGATTCCTGATATAAAATATAAAATGAAAATATGTTCAATGTTCTTAATTGTTTCATGTGTATACATGAATGGGCAGAGAGATTTTAAGAGGCATTCTTCAGGAATTCAAATGCACTTGATGAACTGTGTATTTGCGCATCATATCTGTCCTTGTGAATCTATTCTAGGATGTCTCCTTTCTTCTGTAGGTTAACGCTGTGTATTTTTATGTTAACTTTTGATCTTCAGAGCTGCTATAGGCATTTGGTGAGGTTGAAACTGAATGTTGCAATGTAGTGCTTAGCACAGCTGCTTTAGCAGGTATCAGATTTTATTCTTGGCATGAAGGCTGGCTATTCGTAAATATTGGGATGCACCATTTTTATGGGTCTCTCCATCTTTTATCATCCATAAACATTCTCTCATTTAATTGTATGTTATAAAGGGAGTTGTCAAAGTATTGCACAGTAGATCAAGACAGTAAGATGCTGTTGAATATTCAAGAATGTTTCTTTTTTGGTTTATCTGTTCTCACCTATCCTGTTTCAGTTTGTGAGGAGCAGCGACAGTTACTGGGTACTGAAGAGGAATCATCTGATCGCCACAGCAGTGAGGAGGATGTTGAAGGGGATGGGGAAGTATGGACCATTACTGAAGAGCAGAGAGATTATTACAGAGCTCAGTTCAGGTCTCTTCAGCCAGATCCAACAGGACTTATTGCTGGACCTGCAGCTCGACTATTTTTTGAGAAATCACGCTTGCCAGTCCAGGAGCTTCGCAAAATATGGTAGTATAGTGCACTTCAATATGTTATCTTCATTGCAGCATTATGTTTTCTATGTGTGTACATGCAGTGTAATTTCATTTCTCAGCTTTTAAATTTAAAATTGGGCTTGGATTTGTTTTACCATGTGTAGTGATCAGTAATGCTTGAGAGAGTGAGACACCAATACATTGTAAGTTAGCTTAGATTTAGGTGCACAAATCCAGCCATGTCATGCAGTTTGATTATGTAACACTTTCCAGTCATTTGAATTGTAATCACTCTTCTGATATAATGACATGGGCAATAACTGTATGGTAACTGAAGTAGTAAATGAACATTTTTCTGCAGGCAGCTTGCAGATGTCACCAAAGATGGAGCTCTGTCTCTTGATGAATTCAATACAGCAATGCATTTGGTAGTGTTACGAAAAAACAACATTGACCTACCAGAAACTTTACCTCCTTGTCTGGTTCCACCCCGTCAAAGTCAAGTAAATGTTGCACCAGCAGAGCCACCTAGCAGAGAGGAGAGCCCTCCAAGTCTGTCTCCTTCAGGTGGAGAGCCTACATCTCCACCTAGAAGCAAGGAGGTATGGAAGTTAAAAAAAAAAAGCATATTGAATTAATACAGCCAAATGTTTATATATGATGGCCTGGTTACAGATGTTTTAAGGTTCAAAACTGCTGGCCCAAATTCCCACCACTGGTTCCGATCCTAAACCAACTGTCCTGTCCACATTGTTGCTGCCTGTTTTTGCATGATTCATTGCAGTAATATTTTTCATGGTCTAGAAGTCAGATGAAATGATCACATCATCGTGTAACCACCAGCCCATGAATTCATTTGTGCGAGTGGAGGTATAGCTCCACAAATGGGGTTGAGTGGTCAGCTTCATGGCTTGGCCACTCAACTCGCAGGGAAAGCCTGAAGTACCCACTGAAGGTTGGATGGGCCCCAGAGCTGGTCTGGACTCTTCCAGGAATTGAAAAGATCATTCTCCCGCCAGGAACTTAACCATACTTCTGCGGTTTTCCATCCTCTGGCCTAGTCACTATTCTGACTCACCCTGTCCCATGTCCTGAAAGTTGCATAATTTCCCTGCTATGAACATAATAGATGTCAAGTGTTGCTTGAAAGTTGCTGTATGCTTCTGGATCTTAAAATTCACATTCTTTCTTTCATGAACTATACTGGGAACATATTACACACAAATTTTGTAGGGAACCTTGTAGAAGACAGCTGCTTGGAAAAGTAAGACAAGTGGGAAGGTAGTGTTGCAATGAGTGGTGGGTTTTTGGGTTAGAATAATAGTTAATAGCTGTAGTAAGTGGTAGGTAATAGTTAACATAAATTGCCTAGATAAATTTTTCCTATATATCTGGTCAGATTCTTATATTTTAATACCATGCACATTTGATACTCTGAACTCACATCTTTATCATCTTCATGAACAGAAACATTAGAATACTCCTGTCACACCAACATACAAAATCCCACACATGTGGACACTGCTTGAACACTAATATCTGGATGTCATAAAGGAACAGAGTATTCCTATTCTGTTTTTTGTTTTAAGTGGAACTTGTATAACATTTGTTTCAGTGGACCAAATTTGTAGACTCGCCAACTAGCTCAGTGTCTTCTCCAGGCCCAAAGCCAGTTAACTTTGATTTCCATAAGTCAGCAGTGGAACAGGTACGTTTTCAATTTTTTTATTTGCCTCTTCTTCAATAGTGCATTGAATCACAGGTATGATTAAGCTGTGTTGCATTTTTAATTAGGATCCAAAAATCTTGCATCCTGTACCATTGCGCCTGACTCCAGAATCCCAAGGGCTACCTCCTCCAGAGGATGAACCTTGCCGATCACCACGCAGACTAACAGAACCTCAGATACCATATGAACAACTAAGTGAAGGTGGAAGTCCCAAGAAAGCCACAACATTGGACAACAATGTAACATCTGCATCAGACATTAGACCAATTCAACGACCACAACCAAAGAAACCAGCAGGTTTGTAAGGAATAGGTTCCCATATTTGCTTACATGATTTAGTTGGAAAAATGACATGCTTATGGAATGTCTCTGTTATCTGCATTGTTTCATGAACATTATAATTTAATAAAATACAGATAGTAAATTTCAATCACTATGTATGATCATAATTTGGTGAAACCATGCCAACATACTATCTAAGCCCATGCGTGGGCATGCGTGTATGGGACATGCTGTTCGCAGTTCATTACAGGATTGAATAGATACTGTTTATAAGTATTTTGTTTATTAGTATAAAACATCACTTGAGTTTTGTAATGTTCATGGAAAATGTTCAGATTTAATGCTTTTTAGGGCATGTTGATTATAAACTTAACATTGTTGTGGAAATGTGGAGTATGTAATACAGTGTAATGTGGTGTGAATGTGATCTGTGCGTAACTTGTGGGATGGGCATGGGGAGTAACCTAACCCTTGTGTTCCATGCTTGAAGCCCATAATTTGGAAAAACAATGTACTGTCATGCAAAGATGACTGTCTTCCGAGGTATGATGCCAAATATTTTGTTGGTAGATACCAGTGGGTCTGCTGCCACCATTTTGGGGTGGAAAAGGTGGAAACAGTGGGTTCCTCCAAACTGTTGTATCTATGTGCTAAACTGCTTGATGTCACATATCACTGTGAGAGCCTAAAACACAAATAATACTTTATGTTATACCAACAGATGAACTCTGGCAAGACTGTGGACTTGCTTAACTTCCCACTAAGTTCTATCATGCTGTCTTTCATTCTTCTTTGTAACAATTTCAAAATTTGTGGATTGAGTCCAGGTTTGTGTTTTGAAATGCTTATCCTGTATTTTCTTTGTGATTGTAAAAGGTACAGGATATTATTTGGTTAAATCTGCATGAAGTTTCATTCTGGTTTTGCGTAAATCTCTTGGTAACCTTGGATATGATTTTCTTGTAGCACCAGGTCCTGGAGCAATTCCACCTCCTCCTCAGCCCACAACTCTGTCTACACCTGATGAGTTATCAGGAGCAACCATTGCAGCAACTACACAAACAACAGGGTGAGTTAAGTACCATGTTAGCAAGCTATAGGATATCTGAGATCTGTGTATTCATTTAACATTCTCCTCCTCCTCCCTCTTCCCTTCAGTACCTGTTAGTGCAAAAACAATGGTACACTTAACTATACATTTTTTTAGTGGAAAGGTGTGAAAGTAAGCTTGTGGACTGGCAGTTTATTGTCCTTGTTCCAAATCAGTCACTTGAGATGGGAATGTTAATTACTGGAGTGGATATGTGTCTTTATCGTTTTGAACAAGATGCCAGTAGTTGTATTGGCACATGACTGTCTGTACCTGTGATGATATAAAATTGTATTTGCATAGAAAATATCATGAAATGATCAAGGTCTTGTGGGATGTGATACTTGCTGGGTTAGGGTGTCCTAAAATTTCAGAAAAGGAATTGAGTACCTTTGTCTTACTTCTTCAACCCCTTTATGCTCAAAGATGAAGACACAAAATGCATTCACACTATCAGGAAATAGTAACCCAGTGGAAATTAATTAAAAACAGTACTGCCATGCAGATGATAAACCTGTCAAATTGTGAAGTGTGCTTTAGTGTAAGATTTCTATTGTATATTGAAAGTATTGGGACTTAGGGATATAGTGTGTTTGGCATTAAGTGTGTGTATCATTTTGTTTATGTATCTTTTGTTTGAAACTTGTTTTTTCTGTCTCTGATAAATAAGGGATATGCCAGAAATGTGCACTGATGTTCATGTAGGTTTTCATGTAGTGTCTGTTATTGTTTGATTTTAACCCAAAGTTAATCTGTTGACAAATTTTTGTAAAACTCCCTAACATAGATTTCACAGCAATGCATGTAATAGCAGTTTGAGTTATTACTGCTGAGCAAACAGACATGGTGACCTGTATTATGAGTCTAACAAAATGGCCTGAAAGAAGAAAATAGTCCTACAATTATATGTTGAATTTTTTGTTTATAACCTGACCTTTCTATAGTAAAATCAAAAACAGTTTCTGTACACGAGGTCCATCCACACCAGTGAGCCTTATTGGCAGTGCTCTTGGTTTTCACTAAACATACTTTCCCACACTACTTTCATATCATGGCTGCAGCCAGTTGAATCAAAGTTTGTACTTCTTTGTGCAAAACCATATGTATAATCACTGTAATTTGATCCACTGCCAAATACTGAGATGGATGAAACAGTTGGCATAAGCATTGTTGTACTTATCATAGAGAGTTCTGATTTTCAGTCTGTAATAATTTTGTTATTATTGCTGGATTAGTGTTATTGTCATAGTGTAGAAATCATAATACAGTAGAGTTCCTTTAATCCAGCACTTGATAATTATCTGGCACTCCTGATAGTTTGGCACATGAGGAAAGTAGTTCAAAGACCAGAAGTTCCACAGGCTGTAGCTTCAGGTGTTGTGTACTTTTTTTAGTGACTTTATATTATAATGTTTTCAGAAGATCCAAAGATGAGTAAACAAGGTACTGCTAGATAGAGGGAACATGTAACTTTAATGTTTCCTGGGATACTTGATTTAATTATAGGCCTTGAAAGTGGCCAGCGTCGAAGAGCTGTTATGGCTTCATGCAGCATTGGACCTTAAACTATCTATGTTTAAAGAAACAGAAGGACCAGTTGTGATCTTTTATGGCATCAAGTTATAGTATGAAGAATCTTGTCAAGCAACAGACTTTGAAAGAACCTAAAGAAGTGCAATTGGACTAGGTGTTGTATAAGTGGTTTACAGGAATGTGTTCCGAAGGTAAAGCCCTGACTGTGCCTATGGTAATTGAAAAGGCTAAGCTTTTTAATGATGAAATTAAAATAACTGCAAGTGCACATTCTCTTAAAATTGGCTGCAAAATTGTAAAGATTCAGCATCTGAAGGAGATTTCCAGACAGCATGCCCCTCCAATTAGTTGTGTAGCCCAGTATAGGAGCAGTAACAGAAAATTATGTGTAAGAACTCAGGTCAGTATAAGTACTGTCTGTTAGTCCACAACATTTCATAAGCCAGCACCTTTCCAGTCCCATGGTTGCTGGATTAAAGGAATTCTCCTATATGTGTATCATTTTGCATTGCAGCCAAAATACAAGCTTTCCTTGGCTGTAGGGGGCAGAGGATGGTTTACATTAATCAAACCCCCTTATCAGCTCTGTGGTACACTCTCCTGATAGAAACTTGATTACAACAGCAGTTGCAGGGCGCAAAGGGCCTGTCAAAAAAGCCTACATGCTTTGGGTCCGAAAGGGCTCGAACCCATTTACTATTCTGTTCTGTTCACAGCAGTTGCAGGTAGGTTAAAAATAATGGCCTTCCCATTTTATGACACACAGTCAAAAAGAAAGGCAGATTGCTGTTGCCATATGATTGTGCATTACTGATAAATGTTAAATGCATAAGTCATGGTAACTCATATCGAGAAGAAAGAAAAATGCAGCTTAAATTAAAGTAAGAATCGGATAGGCCTGTCAGTAGCAATGTTCAGAGATCCCACAGTAGGCAGCAGGTTTTACCTGAACTGTACATACTGTCATAGAACTTTGCCTTCACTCCCCATAATCTGCAATGTAAGGTGCTTAGGAATAGGAAATAAACATTTATATACTGGAAATATGAAATAAGTGATAGCTGTTGCACAAAACAGTTCAAATAGTGTGTTATAATAATTTGTGTATTTTTTTTACATAGAGGTCAGTCTGGCCCAACAAGTCTCCCTGTGTCAGTTGTAGCAGCACAGATGGGTCCCAAAAAGGAACCACCACCTCCACCTCCACCACGACCATACCGAACACATGCGAGGAGTTCATCTTTGGATCTCAATCGATTGGGTAAATATCACTGCATTTTCAAGTTAAACAATTTCTGCATATTATGTGTATATTAAATACACTGCTTTATGTCAGTAGCATACGTTTCATGGCCTGGGATAGTGTAGTCAGGTATAGCAACTTGCTGTGCCTGGATGGTCTGGGGATTGAATCCCAGTAGGGACAAGATTTTTTGCACCTATTCAGACTGGCCCTAGGGCCTACCCATCTTCTGGGTACCAGATCCTTCCCCAGGGGGTAAAGCAGCCAGGGCATGGCATTAACCACTCACCCCCATCTAGTGCCTAGGTTAAAGAAAGTGTAGGGCTGTACCTTTACTCCCCCTCTGGGCCTTCATGGCCTGTTATAGGGTGAACTGCACCTTTTAACATGTTTTGCATTAAGTATTCCCTAAAGCATAAAATGTGTTAAAAGTGCAATATGTTCAGGGTACTGAGGAAAACAGCCACTGTTCTGACAAATGGTATGTTTGTAATTTGGTAGGATACAGAAGCATATCATACATGAATAAAAGCTCACCTCCATGGAGAGTTGTGTACATGTCCTCATGCGAACTAATGTTCAGCATAAGATCCTTTGACCTCATGGGGTCACTGTAAACAAACCACAAATTTCTGAGCTGTTTCAGTATGCCATCTCTGATCTGTTCAGTGACAGCTTTAATTTTTTGTTGCAACCCCCAGAACATAATGTAGGTTGAACTTTGAACTAATACACATAATTTCATTGATAGCCACAGAGGTAACATGTTGGTTGGGATAACACACACCCAAAGGCATCCTGGAAATCAATTCATTAGGGCAGAGCTGCTGAACGTACGTGGTCAGACATTAAAGTTCGCAAACTGCCACCGTGTGCTTGCCGTGGCGGCACTGGACAAAAGCCTTAGTATGCTTTGATGACGTTGACATATCAGTGTTTCACAGCTGTGTTGTTGTTGATCTATTGCAGTCTCTTTATGAGTGGCATCTATTACTGTCTGCGTGTGTTTTGGTGTGCTGCCGCGAGAATGCCAGAGCTTGTATTAGAGTAACGAACAAACATTAAATTTCCTGTTAAACTTGGAAAGAGTGGAAACAAAATCAGAGAGATGTTAGTGCAAGTTTACGGGGATAATGCTATGAAGAAAACAGCAGTTTACAAATGGGTGAAACGTTTTTCTGAGGGAAGAGAAAACTGATGAAGAGAGATCAGTACACCCAACAACAAGCAGAACTGAAGAAAACACTGCAAAAGTTCATCAAATTGTGCATGAAAATTGTCGGCTGACTGTCAGGAGCATAGCAGAGCAAGTGAACATGGACAGAGAAACAGTTAGGAAAATCTTAACTGAAGATCTTGACATGAAGAAGGTGTGTGCAAAAATGGTCCCAAAGGAGCTCACCGAAGAACAAAAGCAAAGAAGAGTCACAATTTGCCAAGACCTTTTGGAGAGGCAAGATGACATTTTGGGCCATGTCATCACAGGTGATGAAAGATGGGTCTACCAATACGACCCTGAAATGAAGTGGCAAAATGCACAATGGAAGACTGCCATTTCCCCATGACCAAATAAGTTCCGTCAGTCCAAGAGTCAAAACAATGTTGCTGACATTTTTTGATATTAGAGGGATTGTTCATTACAAATTTGTACCAACTGGACAAACAGTCAACCAAGTTTACTATTTGGAAGTACTGGAAAGGCTGCGTGAAAAAGTTAGATGGAAACGACCCGAACTTTTTGCCAACAACTCATGGATCTTGCATCAAGACAATGCACCTACTCACACAGCACTGTCTGTGAGGGAGTTTTTAGCTACTAAACAAATAACTGTGTTGGAACACCCTGCCTATTCACTGGATCTAGGCCCCACTGACTTTATTCTGTTCCCAAAGATAAAGGAAATATTGAAAGGAAGGCATTTTGATGACATTGATGACATCAGGAGTAATACAATGGCAGCTCTGAAGGCCATTCCACAAAACCAGTTCCAAAATTGTTTTGAAGTGTGGACTAGGCGCTGGCATCGGTGCGTAGCTTCCCAAGGGGAGTACTTTGAAGGCGACCATGGTGGTATCCAGCAATGAGGTATGTAGCACTTTTACTGCGATGAGTTCGCGAACTTTATTGTCAGACCACGTATGCAGGATGGCCAAGACATCTGTTGTATCTGGGCATGCACCTTCCTGCTAGACCTGTCCGTGAGGGTCTGTTTGTGTGATACTTACCTTGCCACATGTTTCTGTGTCTAAGGCTAGGTGGGTACTGGCAACTTTAGTTGCTCAACTATTTTGTTGCTTGGATGGAGAACACTGCTTTATATGAGAGCACGTGCACTGGCAACTTTTCTGTTGCTGCAACTTAAAAGTTGCAGCCTGTTGCAGCCTGACCCATTCCCAAGGCAACAGAACTGTTGCTTATAACGATAGGACGCACATGTTTCAGTCTGTCCGTGCCCACTGGCAACTAAACAGTTGCTTGCTAGCTGCAGTAAGGTGCACAAACCTTGTGTCTTGTGTCATACGGCCATGTCTGTCGTCGAAGACATAGAGAAGTTAATATGGGAAGTGGAGAGAAGACCACTTTTGTATTACAAAAAAATCGAAAGAATACAGTGATAGAAATCTGAAGGATAAATTGTGGTACGAAGTTTACGAGTCTTTCGTCACAAACTGGAGTGAGCTTCCAGCTGAACAGAAATCAGAAAAAATGTATGTTAATTTTCTTGTTCTTATTATTGGGGATCATGCTAATGATGCTAATATATTGGGCAGAAGCATACATACTATAAAGAAAACCACAGAGGCTTTAGTAATTGCTAGTATGGAGAATGGTCTGGAAGTAAATGCTTATAAAACTAAGTACATGGTCATGTCTCAAGATCAGAATGCAGGACAAAGTGACGATATAAAGATTGATAACAGTTCCTTTGAAAGGCTGGAATAGTTCAGATATTTGGGAACAAACCTAACAAATGAAAATTCTATTCAGGAAGAAAATAAGTGCAGACTGAAGTCACAGAATGCCTGCTGTCATTCAGTGCAGAATACAGTTTATAAAACTGCCCATTTAAAAGTTTTTACTGACTACTGGATGTACCCAGTGTCGCTTTTTGCTTCGATCTTTCCTTATTCTAAGCAGAACAGTGCATACACATGCTGTCTCTGTGAAGTCCATTCTCTGCTGAAAGAAAAAAAGTTGCCAGTATAAGCAACTATTTCGTTTCAGTGTGCGCACATTCACAGCAGCTGTTTTAGCACCGCAAGAATTTAGTTGCCAGTGCATGCCTAGCCTAAAGGGTACATAAAAGAAGTGGAATGACTGTCCTGCCGAAGTTAAAAGAGTGTGATTTCTATAGAAAGTAGCCCTACTTTGTTGCAGTGTTAATATGAACTGTAGGTTTTAGTTTTATTTGATGGTTTGTGTGGTGCCACTGACAGAAATCGTGGTTGCTCTTGCATCCAGTATTCACAGTTGTTCAGAATGGTGTGTTATCCTGTATAGAACTATTCATATGGACACTCCCTGACTTACACAGTAACTGTGTTCTCAGAGGTTGAGCATAAATCCAATTTTGCCAAAGTCAGAATGGTTTATATACAAGGGCAATTGTATACATATATACAAGGGAGTCTAGTTGAATTCCACACTCCAGCACAGTGGAACGAGACTGACAGCAGCAGAACTGCCTCAGCACCATTCTTATCACCCAGCAGTACTCTTCTACCATATTTCTGTCAATGAACTTTCATTTCTGCAAGGGAAAATATGGCACTCATTTCAAAAATGTTATTTCAGTTTTTATACTTTCTTCAAAATTACATAGGACTGAAGTGTGTAAGCCAGGGAATGTGTGTATTTGACAGGTTGTATTCTGCTGTACCAGATGTATGTGCAGCTAACTTTACCACATGGCCCAGTGACATTTAAGAATTCTTACTCCCACCTTCTGTGGAGAAGAGCGTGATAAGTGTGGGTGTACACAGTCCATCTACTAAGTTTTAGGACTGAGTGTGCAGAGCGAATACTATGCGTGCCATCAGGCGGTCACCCACAGAAACATGAAAGAGCAAGTCTTGACATGTTGTGTGCTTAGTGTTGTCTGAGTGAGTTGAGCAGTATTTGTGATTTGTGGTGTGAAACAAAGCAGTGTGTGAAAGCCTCATCATGGATTTGAGTATGGAGCAATGATTAGTGATAAAGTTCTGTTTTAAAGCTGGAAAAAATACAATGGAAACTCTCCAAATGGTAAATGCAGCTAATGGGGATCAAGCACTATCCCGTTCGAATGTTTTCCAATGGTATGGACAATTTCGTGATGGACGAGAAGACATTGAAGACGACCCCAGGAGTGGCCAGCCTACAGAGTGTCGCAGTGACAATAATTTCGAGAAGATTTCTCACTTGTTGCTTCAAAACTGTCATCTTTCGCTAAGAATGCTAGCAGACGAGGTGAATATTGGCAAGGACACAGTGAGAAAGATTGTAGTTGAAGATTTGTGAAAACGGAAGATTTGTTCGTGCTTTGTTCCACACTCTGATTCCAGAGCAGAAAGACCAGAGAATTGCAGCTTGCTGAGATTTAATTGCCACAGCAGACAATGATCCTGACTTCTTTAAGAAGATTGTAACTGGCGATGAGACGTGGTGTTTTGCCTACGATCCGACCACTAAACATCAATCCGCTGCATGGATCGGGGAAACCTCACCACGGCCGAAAAAATCGTGATTTCAGAAGTCTTGTGTGAAGACCATGTTGGTGATTTTCTTCAATTGGCAAGGTGTAATCCACAAAGAATTTGTTCCGGAGGGTGAAACTATCAATGC
>Ga0209629_10000841_pt1 | contig 17997 bp, 18 predicted proteins | sample TergutCu122P5_FD_187286 | JGI IMG/M metagenome (GOLD analysis project Ga0209629, IMG submission 187286) | Cubitermes ugandensis P5 segment gut microbial communities from Kakamega Forest, Kenya - Cu122 P5 (SPAdes) (version 2) | ecosystem: Host-associated > Arthropoda: Insects > Digestive system...
ACGATCACATCCGGCCTGTCCCCAATGAACTTGCGCGCAATCTGCGCCGCCGTGCCCGTGTTGCCCTGCGCGCTCTGGTACTGCCACTTGAGGTTTTGGCCTTCGATGAAGCCGGCCTCCTTGAGCGCCGCCTTGATCCCGTCGCGCGTGGCATCCAGCGCCGGGTGCTCGACGATGGCCGTCACCGCCACCGACTTCTTCCCGGCAGCCATGCCCCAAGGCGCGGCCAACCCCAAGGCCAGCGCCAGAGCGCCAAGGCGCATGAAACGTCTTTTGCCTGCGTGCGGCATCTTCGATTTCTCCTGTGGGATGCGTGCAAGTATGCCGCCGAACTGGCGCAGCCGCCCACTGCGCCCGTATGATGGCGTCAATCCACGCAACCAGCCAGAGGCGCTTTCATGAGGCTTGCCCTGTTTTCAGACATTCACGCCAACCGGCAGGCGTTTGACGCCTGTCTGGAGCACGCCGGGCGCGCGGGGGTTGACCAGTATGCCTTTTTGGGCGACATGGTGGGCTATGGGGCCGATCCGGCTTATGTGGTGCGGCGCGTGATGGCGCTGGCCGCGCAGGGGGCGCTGGTGGTCAAGGGCAATCACGATCAGTACGCCAGCGACGAGCAGGGCAGCGCCCGGCTGCTTGGCCTGACCGGCATTGGCTGGACGCGCGCGCAGCTTGGAGCCGATGAGCTTGCCTTTCTGGCCGCGCTGCCGCTGACGCTGCGCGCTGGCAGCGTGCTGCTGGTGCACGCCAGCGCCGACGCGCCGTCCAGTTGGCGCTATGTTGACAGCACCACGCAGGCCGCGCTCAGTCTGGACGGCGCGTGCCTGCCGCCTGATGGGCACGCGGATGTGCGCTACGTGTTTGGCGGCCACGTGCATATGCAAACGCTGTACTTTCGCGGCAGCGCGGGCAAGCTGATGCAGCTCATGCCCACGCCGGGCGAGCCGGTGCCGGTGCCGCGTCATAACCACTGGCTGGCCACGGTCGGCTCGGTCGGCCAGCCGCGCGACGGCAGCGCGGATGCCATGTACGCGCTGCTCGACGACGCGCGCCAGCAGCTTACCTTTCACCGCGTGCCCTACGACGTGCAAGCCGCCGCCGCCGCCATCCGCGCCACGCCCATGCCGACGTTTTTTGCCGACCGGCTGGAGATTGGCCGCTAGCCGCAAAACGCGCCAGCATCAATTTGATAGCTGCCAGCGCTTGCTACACAAGGATTTTCCGCTATTTTATATAGCAAATCATTGCACAACAAGCGCGGTCGGCTATGAAATATGTAGTTTTGCCTCGCCGCACCTGCCGGCACGGACAACAATCACCAGCGCGGCGGGTGCGTTCCAGGCGGCATGGATGGCAAGTCCCAGCCCGCGGGCGTGCGCGCCAGTTGCGCGCTGTGGCGAAAGCTGGTCAGCTCGCCAAAGCCGGATGCGCTGCGCTCCAAAAACGGCTTGCCGCTGGGCATTTTGGTTTGCAACCCGTGCGGTACGCGGCCCAGTGAGCGCAGCCAATGCCCGGTTTGCGCCAGCGAAAGCTGCACGTGCCAACTGCCGCCTTCGCGCTGCTGGCGCCACAGCGCCGCCGCCGCGGTGGCGGCGATCAGGTAGCCGGTGGCCTGGTCCAGAATCTGCATCGGCAGCGGGCGCGGCTGGCCGTCACCGGCGGCCTCGCCCTCGGCGTGGTTAAAGCCCATCGCCGTCTGCACCAGCGAATCAAATCCGCGCCGCGCGGCCCACGGCCCCTGATCGCCATAGGCGCTAAGCGAAATCACCACGCAGCCAGGCCGCCGCTCGGCAATGGTCTGCGGCGCAAAGCCCCGGTCGGTCAGCCCGCCCGGACGATAGCCCTGCACAAACACGTGCGCGCCGCCAATCAACCGCCACAAGGCATCGCGCCCTTCGGGCGTGTTCAGATCCGCCAGCGCCGAGCGCTTGCCGCGGCTGGTGTTGGCAATGGCCGCGATGTTGGGCAAATGCGGGCTGTTGATCAGCATCACATCGGCCCCATAGGCCGCCAGCGCGCGCCCGCCAACCGGGCCAGCCAGAATGCGCGTCAAATCGAGCACGCGCACGCCGGTCAAGGGCCGCTGGTGTTGCGCCAGCGGCGCCAGCGCCAGCGGCGGCGCGTTTACGCCCTCAAAGCGCTTGATGCGCAGCAGCGGCTGCGCCGCTATGGCGCTGCCTTGCGCCGTTATGTCCCACTGCGCAAAGCTGCGCAGCGCGGTGGCCACCAGGCCGCGCTCGGCGCTGGCCTGCTCAAACTCCAGCGCGCGCCAGCCGAGCATCACGGCCTCGGCCTCGGCGCGCGTGGCCGTGGCCGGATCAAGCCCCATCAGGTGCAGCGCCCCCTGGCTGTGATGCGCAAAATTGGCATGGATGCGCACCCAGCCATCGCTGCAGCGGTACAGGCCCGAAAACGCTTCCCACGCCTGCGGCGTGCGGCCATCGATGCTGAACCACTCGGTGCATTCAAGCGCCGCATGCAGCATCGGCACCGCCACCTCCTGCCGCGCCGCGCCGCGCGCGTGCCCCAACTCGCACGCCGCCAGCGCAGCGGCGGCAATGCCGGCCTGCGCCGCCGCGCCTACCGCAAAAGACGACGGCAGCACCGGATCGGCGCCATCGAGCCGCGCAAATTGCAGCGCCTCATCAGGCAAGGCAAGGTTCTGCCAAATTTGGCGCAAAGCGGATTGCATACTGTTTTCCAGTCAAAAAGATGAAAAGCGCAAGCGGGGAAAACCATCACACCTTCTGCATCGCGCGCCGCACGGCCAGGCGGCAGCCGGGGTAATGGGCAAACAGTATGACTTATTTGGGCAGACTCAGTGTCCCCACACGCGCAAGCCGCGATGCATGGCGATGGCGGTGTAGTCGTAATCGCTGTGCAGCAGCAGGTAATCGCGCTCGATGCAAAAAGCGGCGATCAGCACATCGATGGCGCTGCGCACGGTAATGCCGCGCGCACGCAAGTGGCGGTAATGCTCGGCGGCGGCAAGAGCCACGTTTTCGTCACAGCAAGACTCCACACTCAGGGATTGCAGCAACTGGCGCGCCTGACGCATTTGGCGCTCGTGCCGGAAGCCGCGCAGCACCTCATACAGCACCAGATCGGGCACGATCAGGCGCGTCTGGCCGTCATCCAGCAAGCGGCGCAACTCGCCACGCGCCGCCGTATCGCGGCCGTTGAAGAAATCGATCCAGACGCTGGAGTCAACGACCAGCATCAAACGCGATCTTTTGCTTGCCGCGGCCGCGGGATGCGCCCGCGTCAGGGCGGGTGCGTTTGCGCGCAACCGGCGCCGACGCTTTATTGACCACGTAGGGCACGCGGCGCTCTTGCACCGTCAGCGGCCAGGCTGGCATCCCTGCCTCATCGTGCGCGGGCCTGGTCCAGTCGATCGACTCGTCGCCCTCCCACTTGAGCTTGCCTTCCCACTTGAGAATCTCGCGGTACGCCGCCTGCCGCGCCAGCAGACGCAAGCCCTCTTCCACCGTCTCTTTCTTGGTGGCATAAGGCCCGGCGCGCATGGCCTTGGCCAGCAATTCGTCATCGATGTCTATATTGGTGCGCATGATGTGGATAAAACTACAAATCAGCACACATCATACACCTTTGATCAATTGCCCGCGTGGCGGCATCAAAGCGGATGCACCACCAGCCTGAAGTCCGGATCTTCCGGGTATGGTTTTACCTGGTAGCCCAGGCTGCGCATCAGGCGCAGCATGTTTTCGTTGTGGGTCAGCACCATGCCGATGATCTCCTGCAGGCCCTTGTCGCGCGCCACGTCCATGATGCTGAGCATCAGGCGCGATCCCAGTCCCTGGCCGGCGTAGGCGTCGTCTACTACCAGTGAGAATTCGCAACTGGTGTGGTCGGGGTTGGTGATGTAGCGCGATACGCCGATGATGCGCTGGCGGGTTTCCTTGTGGCCGTGTTCGTTGGCGGTTTCTTCCTCGACCACGGCGCACAGGGCCATTTCGCGGTCGTAGTCGATCAGGGTAAAGCGCGCCAGCATGGATGGCGGCAGCTCGACCATGCTGGAGACGAAGCGGAAGTAGCGGCTTTCGGGCGACAGGCGCTTGACCAGGCTTTGCAGGCCTTGCGCGTCGTCCGGGTGGATGGGGCGCACGGTGTATTCGCCGCCGCCCTTGAGCGGCCAGCGGTGTTCGTAGCGCGCCGGGTACGGCAGGATGGACAGGTGCCCGTAGCTGCCGGCGCGCCAGGGCGAGGTTTGCGCCGCCGCGCCGATGACGATGCGCGCGTCCACCGCCAGCGCGCCGGAGCCGTCCACGATGATGGGGTTGATGTCCATTTCGCGCAGTTGCGGCAGCTCGCACACCATTTCGGATACGCGCAGCAGCACGTGTTCGAGCGCCGCCGTGTCAACGGCGGGTGCGCCGTGCCAGGCGGCCAGTGTTTCGCGCACGCGCGAGCGGTCGATCAGCCGCCGCGCCAAAAACTGGTTGAGCGGGGGCAGCTCCATGGCGTGATCGTTCATCAGCTCGATCATGGTGCCGCCGGCGCCAAAGGCGATTACGGGGCCGAAGGCCTCGTCGGTGACCACGCCGATGTACAGCTCGCGCCCGCGCGGCTTGCGCGCCATGGCTTGCACGGTGACGCCGTTGATGCGCGCGTCGGGTTTGCGCGCGCGCACGGCGTCCATCATTTCGTGCCAGATGTCGCGCACGGCGGTGGCGTTCATCACGTTCAGCGCCACGCCGCCGACGTCGCTTTTGTGGCTGATGTCGGGCGAGTCGATTTTCAGCGCCACCGGAAAGCCCAGTTGCGTGGCGATCATCATGGCCTCGCTGCTGCTGCGCGCCAGCAGGGTTTGCGTGACCGGGATGTGAAAGGCCGACAGCAGCGCCTTGGACTCCATTTCGGTGAGGATCTTGCGCCGCTCGGTCAGCACGCCTTCGATCAGCAGGCGCGCGCCTTCCACGTCGGGTGCGGCCAGGTGCGACAGCGGTGGCGGCGTTTGCTGCAGCAGTTGCTGGTTTTGATAAAAGCTGGCGATGTTGCCAAACGCGCCCACTGCCGCCTCGGGCGTGCGAAAGCTGGGTATTTGCGTTTCGGCCAGCGCGCGGCGCGCGGCTTGCACCGATGCGTCGCCCATCCAGCACGCCACCAGCGGCTTGGTCAGGCGCGGCTTGGCCTGGATCAGCACCTGCGCCATGGCGTCAACGTCGCCGCCAAACTTGGGCGAATGCAGCACCAGCACGCCGTCGATACGCTTGTCCTTGCTGGCCGCTTCGATGGCGGCCTGGTAGTGCTCGGCGGTGGCTTCTTCGGACAGATCGATCAAATCGGTCAGCGACGCCGTTTCGGGCAGCGTAGCTTGCAGGCGGTTGGCGCTGTCTTCGCTTAGCACGCCCAGCTCCAGCCCCAGCTCGCTTATCCAGTCGGCGGCCAGCACGCCCGGGCCGCCGCCGTTGGTGATGACGGCCAGCCGCCGGCCCACCGGGCGGTAGCGCGAGGCCAGGCACTTGGCGGCCGAAAACAGCTCGACAAACGCGTGCACCCGCACCGCGCCGGCGCGGCGCAGCACGGCGTCAAACACTTCGTCGCTGCCGACGATGGCGCTGGAATGCGTTTGCGCCGCCACGTTGCCAGCCAGCTTGCGGCCGGCCTTGAGTACCACCACCGGCTTGGTGTTGGCCGCCGCGCGCAGCGCGCTCATGAAGCGGCGCGCGTTGCCAATGCCTTCCATATAGACCACGATGCCCTGCGTGTGGCGGTCGGCGGCCAGATAGTCCAGCACGTCGGCCAGCGTCACGGCGGTGTGCGGCCCCAGCGCCACCACGGTGGAAAAGCCAACCTGGTGCTGTTTGGCCCAGTCAAGAATCGACGCCGTCAGCGCCCCCGACTGCGACACCAGCGCCAGCTGGCCCAGCGCCGCCATGCCGCCCGCCGAGCTGACGTTGAGTTGCAACTGCGGCCGCTGAAAGCCCTGGCTGTTTGGCCCCAGCAGCCAAAAGCCGTAGCGCTGCGCGGCGTTGTGCATCTCGGCTGCTTGCACCGCGCCGACGCCGGTGGACAGCACCAGCGCCGCCTTGACCCGCACGCGCCCGGCCAGCTCCAGCGCCGCCATGATCTCGCCGGGCGGCAGAGCGATCACCGCCAGATCGGCGCGCACCTGCGCCAGATCGGCCAGCGTGCCGGTGGTGTTGGTGTCCAGCGGCGCGATCTGGCCCTTGAACGGCTGCGCCTGCAAATGCGCCAGCAGCGCTCGCGCCTGCGGCGTTTGCTGCTCGGGCTTGTCCTGCGGGCCGGTGAACAGGACGATGGATTTAGGCTCGAACAGCGGGGTGAGGTAATGCTTGTCCATGATGGAAAACTGAGGCGGGTAACGATGGTGGTGCGCGGCAACCTCCCATTGTCCGCCCGCTTGCGCTTTTGACGCCAGCGGCGCGCACCATGGTTGTTGCGGCGCAGCAAAAAAATACCAGATCGCAGGCCGCGCCGCGCGCGCGGCGCTGCGTTTGGAGTACAAACTCTGGAATTGCTTTTGCCCGGAACTTCTTTACGTTCGGGTGGCGCGGGGGCGAAAATTTTTTCGCCAGTACCACCTGAAAACCACTTGTGGCACCGGGTAATTCGATGCAAAAACAAGAGCTGCCAGCGCCTGCTATATAATGATTTTACCATCTTTCAGTCGTCAAATCATTGCCAGTCAAGCGCGGGCAGCTATCAATTAAGTAATCAATACGCCATTTATTCCAACCGGCGGAACCTGCACTAACAAGTAGTTACAACGTTGGCGCGCCCGAAGGCGGACAATCGCGTTCGGCGCGGCGGACAATCCGTGCGGCTGTGCCACGGGCAATGGCGGCGGTACGGTTACTGCCTTTGGCTGCGTTTGCCTGCCAGTTTTTTCATTCATCGTGTCCTACACCTACGCCTTTGTCGGACTCACGCCCAGCGAGCGTGTGTTGCTGGAATCCATCTTCGCGATGGGCGCCGACGAAGAAGACCACTTGAAGCGCGTGCGCAAGGCCAAGGATGCCGACCTGCTGTTTGTCAATGGCGACGACCGCGCGGTGGTGCAAAACCTGAGCCAAACCTATCCGGACGCAAAAATCGTGCTGGTTGGCCAGCCGCCTGGCACCCTGCCAGTCGCCCTGCCAGTGCTGCACCGCCCGCTTACCGTGGAAGAAGTGGTGCACGTACTTGGCTCGCTTGAATGGCACGACGACCGGCAGCCCAGCGGGCCGGATGAATTCGCGCGCACCTTTGCTCCGTCCACCGCTTTTGTTGGCCAGCCGGCCGCCCCAACCCGGGCGCCGCCACAGCCGGAAGATACGCAACAGCCGACGCCGTGGCCGCCCGAGCCGGCGGCGGCGTCAACCGGCCCCTCGCAACTGCCCAACGACGTCGACGTGATGGTGCTGGTCGGCCCACTGGGCGGCAAACAGCACACGCTGGCGCTGGGCATCCGCAAGCTGGGCTTTCGCGTGCGCATGATCGAAGGCAATGATCTGGGCCGGCAGTTGCTGACCATCCCGCTGGCGCCATTTGTGTTTCTGGACCAATCGTCGCTGGGCGATCAATGGCTGCCGCTGGCGCGCTCGTTGGGCGCGCTCGGCCCCCGGCCAGACGCGCCGCCGCATATCGTCGTGGTAAGCAAGCGCGGCGGCGTAATCAACCGCCTGCGCGTGCGCATGGCTGGCTGCATCTGGATGCAAGCACCGCTGGACCGCAAGCGCTTGGTGGCTTTCTTCGGCCGCCGTGGGCTGTTTCCTGGGTGAAATTCTCCTTCCCCCTCTGGGGGAAGGCCGGGATGGGGGCACGCCCAACCCCCAACGCCCAACCCTCAATGATGCCCAGGATCGCTGCGCGCGATTTGCAGCAGGTGCTCGACCTCGGCGGTGTGGTGGCGCAGGTTGTATGAGTGCCAGAATTGAATGCCCGCCATCGACACCATCACCACGATGCCAAACAGCGTGATGGCCCCAAAGGCCGACAGCCCCGCGCCGGTGGACGCGCTGTACAGCGCCCCCAGCCCCAGAATGCACGCCTGCTCGTTGAAGTTTTGCACCGCGATCGAGCGGCCAGCGCCCATCAGGTTATGCCCGCGGTGTTGCAGCAGCGCGTTCATCGGCACCAAAATGCAACCGGCCAGCGCCCCCATGAAAACCAGAAACGGCACCGCCAGCCAGATGTGGTCGATGAACACGATGACAATCACCGCCGCGCCCATCAAAATGCCCAGCGGCATCACCGACGTGGCGCGATCCAGCCGCCCCCAGATGGCCGCCAGCATGGCCCCCAGCGTGGTGCCGATCGCCACCACGCCCACCAGCCGCACCGCCTGCGTGGTGCCATAACCCAGCGCCGCCGCCGCCCAGGCCAGCACGATGTAGCGCATATTGGCCGACACGCCCCAAAACAGCGTCGTGGTGGCCAGCGAAATCTGCCCCAGCTTGTCGCGCCACAGGCGCGTGTTGCAGCGCCAAAAATCGCCCAGCAGTGACAGCTTTTGCGCCGGCAGCGGGCGCATCTTCACCCCCGAATGCGGAATGCGCAAATTGATCGCCGCCGCCAGCGCATAGACAAACACCTGCACCGCGATGGCCGCCTCGGCGGGCGTGTTGATCGGCAAGTCGATAACCGGCAAATCAATTGCCAGCAGCAGCGCCGACACGTGCGGCCCCACCAGCTGCCCGCCCAGCAGCACGCCCAAAATGATGGACGCAATGGTCAGCCCCTCGATCCAGCCGTTGGCCTTGACCAGTTGCGACGGCGGCAGCAGCTCCGTCAAGATGCCGTACTTGGCGGGCGAATACGCCGCCGCGCCCAGCCCGACGATGGCGTAAGCCAGCAGCGGATGGCCGCCAAACAGCATCAGCAGGCAGCCAATCACCTTGACCGCGTTGCTGATGAACATTACCCGCCCCTTGGGCCGCGAATCGGCAAACGCCCCCACCCACGGCGCCAGCACCACATAAGCCAGCGCGAACATCGGCACCAGCGCGGCGCGCTGCCACTCCTGCGCGCCCGCGCCGCGCAGCAGCTCCACCGCGGCGACAAACAGCGCGTTATCAGCCAGCGAGCTGAAAAACTGCGCGGCCATGATGGTGTAAAAGCCGCGCTTCATGAGAGCGTGGGCCGCGTGAGCAGGCGCAAGTAGGGCAAAAGCAATCGGACACCGGCGAGGTGGGTGTTTCGTGCGCTGGTTATAGCACGCAGCGCTGGCCGCCGTGGTGCGCCAATGCCAAGACCAACCGTTCGCGTCACGGCCTGTTCACGCTATTTTCACGGCGGCGGCGAAAATAGCGCGCACCGACATCAACAAGCACCTGGCTGCCATCCGTTTTCCCCATGCCGCGTCCCATTCACGCCACCATCGATCACCCCGCGCTGCGTCATAACCTGCGGCGGCTGCGCGCGGCCGTGCCGGGGGCGCGGGTTTGGGGCATTGTCAAGGCCAACGCTTATGGGCACGGGATCGAGCGGGTTTATGACGGGCTGCGCGGCGCCGATGGTTTGGCGCTGCTGGATTTGAGCGAGGCCGCGCGCGTGCGCGCGCTGGGCTGGCGCGGGCCGGTGCTGCTGCTGGAAGGCGTGTTTGACGCGCGCGATCTGGAGCCGTGTTCGCGCCTGCGGCTGTGGCATGTGGTGCATTGCGAGCAGCAGATCGATTGGCTGGCCACGCACAAAACGCATGAGCCGCAGCGGGTGTTTCTCAAACTCAACTCCGGCATGAACCGGCTGGGCTTTGCGCCCGGGCGGCTGCGCGCGGCGCACGCGCGCCTGCAAGCGCTGCCGCAAGTCGATGAGGTTTCGCTCATGACGCATTTCAGCGATGCCGACGGCCCCCTGGGCATTGCCGCCCAGTTGCAAGTGTTTCAGCGCGCCGCCGAAGGGCTGCCCGGCGAGCGCAGCCTGTGCAACAGCGCCGCCGCCTTGCGCTACGGGCAGGACGCGGCGCTGCGCGATGACTGGATTCGGCCCGGCGTGGCCGTTTATGGTTCGTCGCCCGACTATCCAGCGCACGACGCCGCGCACTGGGGCTTGCAGCCGGTGATGACTCTTGCTACCAAAATAGTAGCTGTGCAAACGGTGCAGGCAGGCGCCAGCCTTGGTTATGGCTCCATCTTTACAGCGGAGCGCACGCTGCGCGTTGGCGTTGCCGCGTGCGGTTATGCCGACGGCTACCCGCGCAATGCGCCCACCGGCACGCCGGTGCTGGTTGATGGCGTGCGCACCCGCACGCTGGGCCGCGTCAGCATGGACATGCTGGCCGTTGATCTGGATCAGCTGCCGCAAGCCGGCCCCGGCAGCGAGGTCACGCTGTGGGGCCGCGCGGCCAGCGGCGCGCTGCTGTCCATTGACGAAGTGGCGGCCAGCGCCGGTACCGTCAGCTATGAGCTGATGTGCGCGCTGGCGCAGCGGGTGCCGGCGGCGGTGCTGGAGTGAGTGATCAATCCTGCTGCGGCTGCGTCATGGCGCGGCTGTGGCGTTCGACGAATTCCTGATAGGTGTCGATGCCGCGCAGTTGCAGGATGTGGTTGCGCACCGCCGCTTCTATCAGCACGGCGATGTTGCGCCCGGCGGCTACCTGGATGATGGTTTTGGGGATGGGCACGCCCAGCACGTCTTGCGTCAGCGGCTCGAAGGGCAGGCGTTCGTGGTCGCTTTCCATGGTGTCGCGGCGCACCAGATGCACGATCAGGCGCAGCCGCATGCTGCGGCGCACTGCCGCTTCGCCAAAGATGGCGCGGATGTCCAGCAGGCCGATGCCGCGCACTTCAAGCAGGTTTTGCAGCAGGTCGGGGCAGCGCCCTTCGATGGTGGCCTGGTTGACGCGGTACATGTCCACCGCGTCGTCGGCCACCAGGCCGTTGCCGCGCGAGATCAGCTCCAGCCCCAGCTCGCTTTTGCCGATGCCCGATTCGCCGGTGATCAGCACGCCCAGGCCAAGGATGTCCATGAACACGCCGTGCAGCGTGTCACGGTCGGCAAAGTGGCGCGACAGGTAGGCGCGCAGCACGTCGATGACAAAAGCCGACGGCTCCGGCGTGGCAAACAGCGGCAGCCGCGAGCGCTCGCAGGTGGCGGTCAGCCCCGGGGGCGCGGTTTGCGCGTCGCACAGCACCAGCGCGGGCGGCTCCAGCGTCACGATGCGGGCGATGCGGCGCGCGCAGTCGTCGGGCGAGGCGTTGGTCAGGTAGGCCACTTCGCGCTCGCCCAGAATTTGCACCCGGTAGGGGTGGATGTAGTTGAGGTGGCCCACCAGGTCGGCGCCGGAGCGCGCCTGGCGGATCGCCACGTCGTCAAAGCGCCGCTCGGACGCATCCAGCCCGGCCACCCACTGCCAGCGCAGGCTGGCGCGGTGGTGCTCGAACAGGGCGTCGGCGCTGATGACGGTGGGTTTCATGGCGGGTGGTCGGCTGGCGGAAAGCCTGAAAGCGGGGCGCGCCGGGCGGCGTTTCAGGCGGCCGTGGCCTGGGCCGGCTGCCAACTGGCGATCAGCCCGTGCAGCTCGGTGGCGGTGGCGGCGGATTTGATGCGCTCGCGCAGGCTGGCGTCGCTCAAAAGCTCGGCGATCTCCGACAGGATCTCAAGGTGCTTTTGTGTCGCCGCTTCCGGCACCAGCAAAAAGATCAGCAGTCCCACCGGCTGCTCGTCCGGGGCGTCAAAGCCGATCGGCTGCGCCAGTTGCAGCACGGCGGCCATGGGCGCTTTCAGCCCCTTGATGCGCCCGTGCGGAATGGCCACGCCGTGCCCAAGGCCGGTGGAGCCAAGCCGCTCGCGCGCAAACAGGCTGTCGGTGAGCAGGGCGCGCGACAAACCATGCAGGTTCTCAAACAGCAGGCCGGCTTCTTCGAACGCACGCTTTTTACTGGTGGCGTCCACGCCAACCAGAACTTGTGAAGGCGGGAGGATGGAGGCAAGACGATTCATGGCTTGAACATCTGATTATGCGCGCGGCGCGTGCGGCTCCAAGCACGGCGCGTCGCCAACTGGCAACGCCAAAGCGCCCAAAAGGAAGCCGCCCGGCACCAGCGCCAGGGCGGCTTGCAAGGACACAACTCAGGATGGAGTCACGGATTGTCAGGCGTTATTTTACATTATGTTACATGGCGTGTTTAGCCGCCACATGGTCGTGCGCCTGCATTTTGTCCTTGTGGCGCGCTACTTGCCGGTCCAGCTTGTCCACCAGTTCGTCGATGGCGGCGTACAGATCTTCGTGGCTGCTTTCGGCAAACAGGTCGTTGCCCTTGACCGCGATGCGGCATTCGGCGCGCTGACGCTTGTTTTTTTCCTTCTGGTTTTCCACCGTCAGCAGCACTTTGGCGTCCACTACCTGATCGAAATGCCGGGCGATGCGCTCCAGCTTGGACGTTACGTAGCCGCGCAGCGCCGGGGTTACTTCCAGGTGGTGACCGCTGATCGTCAGGTTCATGGCAAAAAACTCCTTCTTCGTTAGGACAGCCGGTCAGCCCTTGCGGAGCAGCGCGGCCAAAAAACCCGCGTCAGCGGGCAGTTCAATATGCGCCCGATGGGCGGCAAAATCAATGTTGCAGGTTAAATTGCAAAATCGATAGCTGCCCGCGCTCGGTATGCAAGGATTTACGAGTGTTTTCATGTGCAAATGCCCGCAGACATAGCGCGGCCAGCTATCAATTTCATGGCGCATGGAAAAACGCCTCCAGCACCGCCGCGCTGTAGCGGCTGGCCACGCGGTCGATGAAGCGCACAAAGTCCACATGCGCGGCGTCGTCGGCGCGGTCGGAGATGGTGCGCAGCGCGGCAAAGGGCACGCCGTAGTCGTGGCACACCTGCGCCACCGCCGCGCCTTCCATCTCCACCGCCAGCGCATCGGGCAGCGCGCGGCGCAGCGCGGCGCTTTCGGCGGTGGTGGCGACAAAGCGGTCGCCGCTGGCAATCAGCCCGTGATGCAGGCGCGGCGCGCGCAAGCCAAATTCAGCCGCTGCCTGCGCGCCCAGCGTGCGGGCCGGGTCGGCCAGCGCGGCGCGCGCGGCTTGCGCCAGCCTGGCCGACAGCGCTTGATCGGTGTCAAAGCGCGCGCGCCCGTACAGCGGCACCTCATGGCGCGCAAACAGCGGCGAGGCGTCCATGTCGTGCTGCACAAAGCTGCCCGCCAGCACCATGTCGCCCACCTGCACGCCATCGGCCAGCCCGCCGGCCGCGCCGGTGAAGATGATCTGGCTGACGCCAAAGCGCTCGATCAGCGCGGTGGCGGTGGTGGCGGCGGCCACCTTGCCAATGCGCGAGAGCACCGCCACCACCTCATGGCCGTGCCAGTGCCCGGCCCAAAAATCGCGCCCGGCCACGCGCCGGCGCCGCTCGTCAGGCATCAGCGCCAGCACCGCGGCCAGTTCTTGCTGCAAGGCGCTGACGATGCCGGTGCGGGGTGACGTCATGGTTGCAGCCTGTGATTTGTTGCCTCTCCCGCTTGCGGGAGAGGGCCAGGCAGAGAGTGTGAGCGCCGCCCGGCATACGGCGCGCCCACCGGCCTGCGTCCGACCCTCTCCCCTGCCCCTCTCCCGCAAGCGGGCGAGGGGAATACAGCCTGTGGGCAGCTCATTTCGTGCGCAGCTCGCGCCGCAGCACCTTGCCAACGGGCGTCTTGGGCAGCTCCTGGCGGAACTCGATCACGCGCGGGCGTTTGTAGCCGGTCAGCCGCTCGTGGCAGAAGGCGCGCACGGCCTCTTCGGTCAGCGCCGGGTCCTGCTTGACGATTACCAGCTTGACCGCCTCGCCCGCCTTTTCGTCCGGGATGCCGACGGCGGCCACTTCCAGCACGCCGGGCATGGCGGCCACCACGTCCTCGATCTCGTTGGGATAGACGTTGAAGCCGCTGACCAAAATCATGTCCTTTTTGCGGTCCACGATGCGGATGTAGCCGCGCTCGTCCATCACGCCAATGTCGCCAGACCTGAAGTAGCCGTCAGGCAGCATCACGCGCGCGGTTTCTTCGGGCCGCTGCCAGTAGCCGGCCATCACTTGCGGGCCTTTGATGACAATCTCGCCCGCCTGGCCCTGCGGCACCTCGGCGCCCTGCTCGGTGACGATCTTCACCCAGGTGCTGGGCAGCGGCACGCCGATGGAGCCGTTGTACGCCGTCGATGTGACCGGGTTGCAAGTCACCGTCGGGCTGGTCTCCGACAGGCCGTAGCCCTCGCAAATCGGGCAGCCGGTTTTTTGCAGCCACAACTGGGCCACCGCGCCTTGCACCGCCATGCCGCCGCCAATGGACACCCTCAGCCCGCTCCAGTCCACCTTGCCAAAGTCCGGGTGGTGCGCCAGCACGTTGAACAGCGTGTTGACGGCCGGAAAGCTGTGAAACTTTTGCCCCGCCAGCTCCTTGAACACGGCCGGCACATCGCGCGGATTGGGAATCAGGATCGTCTTGCCGCCGGTGCGCAGACTCAGCATCATGTTCACCGTAAAGGCGAAGATGTGATACAGCGGCAGCGCGCATACGCTGGTGGGCTGCTCGCCGTCCTTGACCTGCTTCATCACCGGCTTGTCCCAGGCCTCGGACTGCAACACGTTGGCCACCAGATTGCGGTGCGTCAGCATCGCCCCCTTGGCCACGCCGGTGGTGCCGCCCGTGTATTGCAGCACCGCCACATCATCCGGGCCAAGCTCCGGCTGCGTCAGTTTGGCGCGCTTGCCCTGGGCGATGGCGGCGCCGTAGCGCACCGCGCCCGGCAGGCTGTACGGCGGCACCAGCTTCTTGACGTTGCGCACCACGTAGTTGACCACCAGCCCGTTGAGCCAGCCCAGACTGTCGCCCATCGACGCCAGCACCACGTGCTGCACCGGCGTGTTGGCAATGCACTTTTGCAGCGTCGCGGCAAAGTTTTCAATGATGATGATCGCCTTGGCGCCGCTGTCTTTCAGCTGGTGCTCCAGCTCGCGCGCCGTGTACAGCGGATTGACGTTGACGATGATCAGCCCCGCGCGCAGCACCGCCGCCGCCGCCGCCGGGTACTGCGGCACATTGGGCAGCATGATCGCCACCCGGTCGCCGCGCTGCAACCCCAGGCTTTGCAGATACGCGCCAAGCGCGCGGCTGGCCGCGTCGGTGGCGCCGTAGCTGATGTCGCGCCCCATGAAGCGGTAAGCGGTGCGGCCGGCGTAGTTGCGAAAGCTCTCCTCCATCAGCGCCACCAGCGAGGGGAACTGCGATGGGTCGATGTCGGCCGCGACACCTTCCGGGTACTCGGCCAGCCAGATGCGCTCGGTCATGTCTGTGCTCTCGCGGTATGGTTTGTTCAAGGTATTTTGCAACATCGCCGCAGGCCGGGTGCGCCAAACGGTGGAAGAATGATGGGCTTAATAATTTCAGCACAAAGGCCAAAAAATGAAGCGTTATGCATCCATCGCGCTGATCGCGCTGTTCGTCGCCGCGATCGCGGTCTTTACCTGGCAGAACCTTGAACTGGTCACCGTCAGCTTCTTTTCGATTCACCTGACGCTGCGGCTGGCGCTGCTGGTGGTACTGGTGTATGTGCTGGGCATGCTCACTGGCGGCATGTTGCTGGCTCTGCTGCGGCGCGCGGCGCGGCACGCCAATCCCGCATGATCGGTATCGCCATTGCGCTGGGCCTGCTGATCTGGCTGGCCTGGCGCGGCTGGAGCATTTTGCTGCTGGCCCCGCTGTGCGCGCTGCTGGCCGCGCTGCTGGCCGGACAGCCCCTGCTGGCGCACTGGACGCAAACCTTCATGGGAAGCGCGGCGCTGTTCGTGGCGCAGTTTTTCCCCATCTTTTTGCTGGGCGCGCTGTTTGGCAAGCTGATGCAAGCCAGCGGCGCGGTGCAGGCCATCGCGCACGGCCTGATCGCGCGGCTGGGCGCGCGGCGCGCCATGCTGGCCGTGGTGCTGGCCGGCGCGCTGGTCACCTATGGCGGGGTAAGCCTGTTTGTCGCCTTCTTCGTGTTGGCGCCGATGGGCCACGCGCTGTTCAAGGCCGCCAATATTCCGCAGCGGCTGATGCCGGCGGCCATTGCGCTGGGCACATCCACCTTCACCATGACCGCCATGCCCGGCACGCCCGCGATCCAAAACGCGATCCCGATGCCGTTTTTTGGCACCAACGCCTTTGCCGCGCCCGGGCTGGGGCTGATCGCCTCGGCGGTCATGCTGGGCTGCGGGCTGGCCTGGCTGCACCACGCGCAGGCGCGCGCCCGCGCCGCCGGCGAAGGCTACCGGCACGCTGACGCGCCCGCCGCCGCACCCGCCGCCGCCAGCGACTTGGTGCGCGAGCGCGCCGTCGCCGCGCGCGAATTTGACCCCGGCGAAATCGCGCGCGGCGCCAGCGCAAGCGGCCAGCCCGCGCTCATGCTGGCCGCCTTGCCGCTGATCACCGTGGTAGCGGTCAACTTGCTGATGTCATTTGCCGTGCTGCCGCGGCTGGACGCCAGCTACCTGACCCAGCCGCGCTGGGGCGCGACAACGCTGGGCGCGGTCAGCGGCGTGTGGTCGGTCATCACCGCGCTGGCGGCGGCCATAGTGGTGCTGCTGCTCACATCGTGGCGACGCTTGCCCAGCCTGCGCGCGAGCATGGACGCGGGCGTCAACGCCGCCGTGCTGCCAATGCTCAACGTCGCCAGCCTGGTCGGCTTTGGCGCGGTAATCGCGGCGCTGCCGGGCTTTGAGGCAGTCAAACACTGGGTGCTGGGCATCGAAGGCGGCCCACTTACATCGCTGGCCGTGGCCACCAACATCCTGGCGGCGCTGACCGGATCGGCCTCCGGCGGGCTGACCATCGCGCTGGACGCGCTGGCACCCACCTACATGCAACTGGCGCAAACCGCGGGCATCGACCCCGCCTTGCTGCACCGCGTGGCCGTCATCGGCGCGGGCACGCTCGACAGCCTGCCGCACAACGGCGCCGTCGTCACCCTGCTGGCCGTATGCGGCGTAACACACCGCGGCAGCTACGGCGGCATAGTGATGGCGGCGGCCGTTGGCCCGCTCATCGCGCTGGCCGTGGTAATCGCACTGGGCAGCGTGTTTGGGGCGTTTTAGGTTGCGGGTGAGCGGCGCGCGAACCCCAACATCCGCGGCTTTTTCAAGCCTCGGCAGGCTCCACCTGCAACTCAACATGCAAAGCCGTGCAGCAAATGTATGCCGCCAGTTCCGGGGCGCAAGTCGGCAGCGCGGCGCTGCGTCAGCCTCACCCGCAACCTACACGCTGGCCGCATCGCGGAAGGCGCGCAGCACCGCGTTCATGCGCGTTTGCCAGCCTGCGCCTTGCTGGCGGTACCACGCAAGCACGTCGGTATCGACACGCAACGCAATCTGCTCCTTGCGCGCGGGCAGCGGCAAGCCACGGTGCGCCACGGCGCTGGCCCAGTCCCGCGGGGTGGTGGCCGGGGCATCTTCGGTGAATGCGATGTCGGCATCCTTCATGGCGCGCAGCCGCGCCCAGTCGGTCTTGTCAGTGTTTGCGGTAACGCTGGTACCAGGCTTTTTCTTCATGTGAGGCCGCCTTTCTTGCGGAGATCAAATGCGGCGTGTCGCCATGCTCGCCGCGCGGCGTCCACACCACGAACAACGCCACGCCGTTGAACACGCCAATGCTCTGCAAGCGCTGCTCGCCATAGGCCAGGCGCGTGTCCTCGCGGGTGAGCAAATCGCCATTAAAAAACCCTTCCAACCCGGCCAAGTCAATGCCGTGATCGGAAAGGTTGCGCCAGCGTTTGGCTTCGTCCCACGTGTTCATGCATGCATTGTATATGCGTATCGCATATGCGTTTGTCAAAATCGGATTTTCCGCCCCTACGGCCATCACCATGTCCATCCGGCCCAGCACAGGGTTTGCACCTGTAGCTGGCGCGCCACTGGGCGCCAACAATCTTGCATTTTGATCTTGCGCAATGCTATGCTATAGGGTGCAGCATTGCTTTTTAGCCGTGCGCAAATGCTTTTAGCGTCTATTTTCAGCCAACCGTTACCCAGGAAGGAATACATCATGAGCAGTGCCGCAAGCTTGCTGGAGGTTGATGCAAATCAATCCCC
>Ga0209629_10000842_pt1 | contig 17995 bp, 11 predicted proteins | sample TergutCu122P5_FD_187286 | JGI IMG/M metagenome (GOLD analysis project Ga0209629, IMG submission 187286) | Cubitermes ugandensis P5 segment gut microbial communities from Kakamega Forest, Kenya - Cu122 P5 (SPAdes) (version 2) | ecosystem: Host-associated > Arthropoda: Insects > Digestive system...
CTGTATTCATAAGAAGATGTAAATGGATGTATCCTGGCCCAAATTAATCTAGTTTCACATATCCTCACATTATTTCCTTAGAGTCTATCTTAGTTTTACCCTCCACCCTGCACTTAGGTTTCAACCCTTCCATACAGCAATTAATACTGTGCCTCCATTTCTCATTCCTCCCTTGTATGCTAAAGGCTCTATCCAGCTCATCACACTTGCTTTGATCATCCCAAAGACCAGGTGAATACCAGTGATTATGATCCACGGGTGAAATGGATGGGCCACATGGCACACATGGGAGAGAAGAGAAATGAAACCACATAGAAGACACGCATATATAGCAGGATAACATTAAAAGGTATCTTAACTAAACAGGATGGGAGGGTATGGAGTGGATTCATTTGGCTCAGGATAGTGGCCTGTGGTGGGCTTCTGTGAATCTTCAAGTTCAATAAAATGTGGGAATTTGTTAACTAGCTGAATAACTAGCTACTACCACAACAAGAAAAACTCAGCTCCATGAAGTCAGGTACTACAAAGCTCCTCAATATGGTGTTTCTCCAACCTGCTGTTACAAGAGTAGGCCTAACTACCAATGATTTGTAAACAGCTGTTTATAAGAATGCTCAAACAACTAAAGGTCATTTCCTATTATCTCTAAAGCATTATCTACACAATGATATGCCTGTTGCAGTTCCAGCTGACTTCTTGACAGCTTATTCATTACACTGAAGCGAGTTTAGCCATTACTGTACACAGTCTGTACAGCATACAGTTCAGTACAAACATATTCCACCCATATTATTTATATATTTTATCCTACCAAGTGTTCTGATTTATCTGGTCTTGATTTGTGTTACACTGCCTTTCCTTTTGATGAAAATACGTGGTATCAATTACTCCTACCATCTCATCTTTTCTGTGTGTATGGAAACATCTCATGCACAAGTCAGGTAACTAGAAAGCTGGACAAAGGGCATGCCATGATAGGTTTCAGGGCCCTGCACTGGTCTAATCACCAACTCAATCCACTCTAAGCTCATGTATATGGATTTGAAATTCATATATGAGACACATTATACATACGCGAAAATATAAGCAGACCTAATGACAGACACTACACATATGTAACAATATGAACAGAACTATACCAACTAACAATTTAGGTCAATGAAATTGGGGGGGGGGGAGTGTGATACATATTTTTAGGCTTGTTCACAACAAAGCAAAGAGCAACCAGTAGCTTTGTCACGTCTGTCTATCCACCTGCCTGCATGGCACTACTTGGCTCCCACTGAATGGATTTTCATGAAATTTAATAGTTGAGGACATCTAAAAAATCTGTTCAGAAAATTAAAGATTTTTTTTTAAAAATATGACAAGAATAACGGGTACTTTATATGAACACTTATGTACATTTACAGTAATATCTCTCTGAATTCTTCTTAGAATCAGAAATGTTTCAGACGAAATTTGTAGAGAATCGCAACGCACATTTTACGTTCAATCAACTTTTTAAAACAATTGTACTGTTAATGTAACAATGTGAAAAATATGGTACAGCCAGACAGGCCACCGACAACAATATAATGCTGCGCAGAATACATGTGAATTGCATGCTGGGCAACTAAGGCAAGAATACACACACGCACTCACAATATTTCATACTTATTGCTTTCACATGGTAACAACGGTTAACCCAACACATCTCAATGCTACATTACACGCACACTGTCTGTCTTGTTTAGTATTTACCACTGTTGTGCCACAAAGCAGTAGCTTTATGTATTAACGACTGCCAAGAAATGAAGCACTGGAGAATGTAGACCGAACTGTATATATGATATCTAGCAACCAAAGACACAGAACCAGAAGATGCAAAGTGGTGGAATAAAAGATTTGATATACAATTTATTGTTCTTTAAAAGAAAACCTTCAAAAAATTACAACTCCTACTGCCTATTATATTATTATCCTTTAATATACACTTTTGGGGAAAAAAAAAAAAAGGAAAAAAAAAAAACAAACTGACGAAGCATGGTTTGATGCAACACGCCACAACTAAATATCTGCAAGACCACGTTTAGCGCAAACATCCTACAATTCACTCACACTTGTTCAGCAGTTTTGGAAAGATTAAGTGGATGGATGGTTACAAACACCTTGCCTATACATGCTCATTCCTTGCATATAATGAATAATAGTATGACAATGTAACTGGAGAATGTCTCCAAAGCACGTGAAAGACCTTTTAAAATATCCCCACATAATTAACCTCAAAATGTTCAGCAGAGGGTGTTGCGACTGTGGATATGTGGGTTCTGATACAATGTACTCCTGGCAGTTTTTCAATTCCCCTGGAACAGCCGAATCCACCTACAAGACTACACAGCTTTACAGCCAAACAGATCACAATCGGAGCTCCCTACAGATGATGCATCACTTTAACTGCTCTATGTTCCATATTTATTTCCCAGCCCTACAAAGGAGTCCTCTTGTCTATTAATTTCTTACAATGGGGGATCATGGACGTACGAATTTAAACCCTGTACATCTTTCAGACACCTATGGAATATGGACTATTTCTAATTATTACTTATGTCACTCATGAGCATGGCAGAAGAAATGTGGGTATGACATATTCTTGCACCTAGTGAACGAAACTAACACTGTTGTAGCATTTATGAATGAAAGTAGTCTATTTAGGACACAGAGCATGTGAAAAAATTTGGATATAATTGAGATGGAGAAATCAAATATCAGATACACTTCTCATGCACAAAGAATACTTGCCAAACTGAAGTAAATCAATGTATTGAAAAAGACACGTTCTGTTCAGATTCAAAGAGTATACAAAACTATATTCACTCGCACTCCTGTGTACTGACACTCCAGCATGAAATACAACAGCAGCAAATTAACACATTTACAGCAAATTTACTGAAGTATCTGAACCTTCATTTATACTTCAAATGTGTAAATGAAAACATTATTAATGACATAAGTGGATAAGAGACAAGAAAAGAATTTTACAATGTCAAAAACAAATTAAATAATTATGATTTACTATGGAACCTGTTATTATCAGCTGGTGTAATCAAATTCTTCACACGAACATAGGTCAAGTATGAACTTAATAATAGTCTCTAGAGGGAGTGAGAACTATAGTGCAGTAAAATTAAAAATCATGTAACTTTTAAAGTACCCACTGCCAACACAAAGCAAACAATTATGAAGCACTTAAGAGTAAATGAACAAAACAAATATCACCATTTCCAGGAAAGCCCACAAGCAACAACAGTGTTAGTTTTGACAACATGGCCACATAAAAATCACAATAATATTCACTTCTGGAAAACTGCTGACTACATGACTGAGCAAAACACACATAAAAATGTGACATTCAGCCTTATTAATAGCAAGGCAACGACTCACCTTTGAAAAATGTTTCCCATTTTTCAAGATGGGTAGCTAAGTTACATAAGGCAATATGAACCTAAAAATAAACCAGTGCAGGAGCCTAAAGGTGACAACTGTGCCCATTCCAGACCACTCACATGTCACATCCACCCCACAATGAGGAAACAGAAACAGGTACATTTAGAAACGTCAAAAAGTGCATCAAACTAATGTTAGCACTGGATGAAAGAGGATGCACTTACTGATATTTGGAATCAAACGCACATAAATCATTAGAATATAAATTTTCCTAAATGACTTTCTCTGAATAAAGCTATTTTGTGGACAATAAATTCATTCCGATTTTTCTCTCTGTGCACTTTTCATTTTCACATTCCATATTAATAAATGATCATCTTCCTATTCCTTTCTTGCACTAACATCAGTAAATTTTATACTTTTCTTACTAAGCAATTAATAGAAAATATAATACTTCATACAAATTTTGAAATATATGATACTGTGAGAATGAACTAGCTTTTTGGTGTGCTAAGGTGGGTAGTCCTTTCACACAGTGCAAAACACATTTGGGTCAGCTAAAAATATGGTGACAAAATTAAAATGGACACATAAAATGGCAGGCAAAACAGCTTAGTAAAAGCAGCCAATAGGGATGTTACTTCTTGTAGCTTATAAGTGAACATCAACATGCAAAATGTATAAATTTGGACCCAAAATATAAGAAACTGAAATGACACTCCAAATTATATTAAACACTATGCATGGGAGAAGTGCTTCTGGAAAATCTTCTCATCTAAAACCTATAACAAGTTTAGTAAAACATACCACATCAATCACTTAATACAGAGAAAATTACAAAATTACACAGTTCTGATACCGAATTAATTTAAGATCCACAAATTCCCGCCTGTACTTGTGGCCCCACATCACACCATAAAGGTGAAGGTATAAATGGAGGTAAAGCACTCCACAGTTAATCTAGAGTTGATGCTGAAAAAAAGAACTCTTAACCCTATCATGACAAAATTGCAGTTTGTTCAGTCCAAAGGCAGCGATTGAACAAACTGTTCTCCATTCGGCTGAAAATATCAAACTTAGGTCGAAAGAGGTAAAATGGCTACTTACGTCAATGGCCACAAATACAGTGTCCACAGCTTTCATTTTCATACATTACAAATAAAATTTTTGTAATAAAAAAATGGCTACTTTGACATTAGCCTCTTCTTCAGAAAGCAACCCTTCATTTCAAACATTCCACTGGAAAATAATTTCCCTTCAATTTAATGCAATATGTGCCACTATTCTTGTTTGAAGAACAACAAGGCCTCGATAAATGTGATCCACATATGACAGCCACCTTCAAATACTGTATTATAAGACTGAGTTTCTATACTACACATAAATTACACAATTAATAACAAAGCAAATATCACAATTAACCCTCTGGCACCTAACATGAGGTATACCTGTCACACAGAGCAATGCTCAAAATACCACACAATGGGTACAGCCTTTATTATGCAGCACCCATTTAAATTCCAGTCTGCTGTACATCACAATGGGCATTTAATTCTTTCACCAAAGGGTTAATTACTAGGAACCATAACAAACCATGAGTTTTAAGCCTTGGTAATAGGAACAGCATTGCAATAACCTCCGAAACAGTATGAATTGCCCTAAATAATAAGTACAATGAACTGAGTACACTATAATAAAACCACAATCCAGATGCCCTCAAATTAAGTTCATAAATCCTTGTTTTCAGATGCAATTCAAAGCACCACAGATACAGTATTTTGAAATTTGGAATAAAACATGACACTACGGATACAGGCTATAAACATTTCTCTGATTTGTGCCTTTACTGATGATAAATGGTAAGCATTACAGTGAAATTGGGACGTGCGGTGGTGTAGTGGTTAAGGCACTAATGCTACAAACCAGCAGGTCATGGGTTCGATTCTTGATGGTGTCACTGGAATTTTTCAGTGACATAATCCTTCTGGTCGCACTATGGCCCTGGGGTCAACTCAACCTCTAACAGAAATGAGTACCAGGTGTATTTCCTGGGGGTAAAGACGGCCAGTGCGTAAGGCTGACAACCTTACCACCATCCTGTGCCGTCGTCATGAAATCTGGGAACCTTAACTTCCTGGAACCCTCTGGACCACTCCAGGCCTGTAACGGGACTGCTTTACCTTTACCTTTTTTATTACAGTGAAATTACATCTGTGGAAGGTGGATATAAAGATGTATACATTTTAAATAGCAACGAAATTGCCACAAAAAACACGATTTACAGAGATGTTCACTCCTTCAATTCAAGCCCTATCAACACCTGTTCATACAGAATTCCAGCGCATCAACACACTCTCTAGCATAAAAAAATAACACACTACTCCACAATCTGACTGGAGTTTAAGGTCACACTAAAAAAAAAATGTTTTCTATAAATTCCCTTCACTTATGCAAGATCTCAGGAACTAACAATGATGATGCAGATGATTCAAGTCTTCTGGGATATTATGTCACACTGGGGTTATACACCAGAGTGTGGAAGTTCCCATGAACCTCAAAATTCAGGATTTAAACCTTTCATGATCACCCATTTTAGTACCATTGTTCTGACCTTTTGGACTGGTTCCAATTAAATGGGATGTGATCATGTAGCTAGCAAGATGGCTCCCCCAATCTCCTGCCACTGCAGACAGCTCAGTCAAGCTCTTGTCTTTCATCAAATGAGGCCATTACTTTTGTGCTTTAATCATTTCATGTATTTTGGGCTTCCAGAATTCATTCACATTTTACTAAAAGTAAACTCAGATGCTTTTATGCTTTGAGGTTATTTTACATTGTTATTAGTAGTATATCAGTAATTCTCGGAACCAAATAGGCCCCCCCCCGAAAATGATATCCCATGTCCATGACGGTTTTTACTGGTTCCAATTAATAACAAAGATTGAGAGCCTACTGCATATTTCTTTTCTTTTTAAATAACCAACCAGATGCACTAATTATCCAAATTTATTCTGTCACAAAACTCTACATGTTTTGGGCATCCTCTCTGCCCATCATCAGGAGTTTCTCTACTGTACATTCGGCACTGGTAAGTATCATGCAGGTTTTAAAAAGAAATCTATTATGATGCACGGTGACATGAATGCACATTTCTTCTTATGCTGCTTGACCCTGAATATGAAGCTCCTACAAACCTTCAGAAACTGGGAACTATAACACTACTTCCCTGAAGACTTAGATCTTCACTTGACTTATTTGGTATTGCATTAACTGCCTGTAGTGCTATCTTCCAACATCTAAAGCCATTTTAAACTTATATCTCAAACACATACTGAAGTTCAGCTGTTTTAACTTGTTTTGTAATATAAGGTGTGTGTGTGTTTTGGTAATTTGTGTACTTGTATTTACTGTGTTTTTGTATTGTTTCATTTATGTATATTTACTCTTTTTATGCTTTTGTTTAATTTTGTAAGTTACGTATTTTTATTGTTATATTTATATATTCTTATTGTTATGTATGTTCTGTTCTGTATATTCTGTTTTTATCATGCCAACTTGCACTCTTCGGCTACCCTGACTGAGGTTTTTCCGTGCTTTATCCTCAGTTGTAAGGCAAATGCCAGGGTACAACTCGCAAAGACGGGGCACGGCCCGCACTCTTCCCAAATTAATTGTGTTGTTCTGTGTATGGTTTGTGTGTAAATGTGTACTGTACTACTGCCACCGGGTGTCAAGCCAACTGCAGTTAACAAATATATCTATTATTTCAGGATTACATTCCCACATTCTGTTCTGCTGTAACATCTCTAAATTGTGTAGATTTCTGTAAACTGCATGTTTCAAATTCCCCCACACTAAAGTTACAAACATTCAGATCTGGCATTGTAACTGCCACAGTCCTACACTGACAATCAATTTATCAACAGTATTCTACACAGCCCCCTCTCATTTCTGTGATTTGTGTTACTGAATTATCCTCCCAAATATATGCTAAACTAATATTCAAGAAGAAACACAAGTTGTTCAGCAGTTTACTTAGCCACAACCGGACACAAAACCAAAACAGAAAGCTGACAGGTTATAAAATCCAACAAATAGTTATTCACAGAAATGCACCAGGCACTTCTTACCACATTGACAGTCCTACAGCACTGCCTGTAATGCATAAATCACTGTACAGTAACCTCCAATCAGCTGACTGACTGCTCGAACGAAATGCCACAACTATCCAATGAACTGCCCTGCAGAGATTAGTTGAAAACTTACAACTATTCAGTAATATATACTTATTCTCCATCCTACAACGTCTTGGTACTAGTGTCAGGTATTTACCAACACTGTGAAGTCTCAAGCATAAAGAATGGAACTATTTTATGTTCCCAGATTAATTATTCTACAGTGAAACCTCAATGCATTGCTGCTGAAGGAACCATGGTAAACAAACAATAAATGCAAAGTTGCCAGAAGAGCATTAAAGGTGTCAGAAATATGAAAACATCACAATGAACAGTTTACATTTTGCTCTTAGTCCTACAAAAGTAGTAAACAAATAAAAAGTTACATTAATATTTGCACGCAAATAACTTTTCCCCCAAAACTAATTTGCAAATAACTATGCACATCAACAAATGATTTGGCAGTTTCATAAGCAACAAGGGTTTCGGCAAAACTTGTCACTGGTTCACTGTCACATTTGACTCCCTCTTCCTCCTCCCCATTGCTGACACCACAGTCATGATCATCACACAATTCATCTGTGCAGAAAATGTCATTGCCCCTGCTGCTCAATCATCAACCACATCCAGCCAATACATGGTTACATTTCGTAGGTATATAGTAACTACAGTTACAGTCAAGTTACTGCTAGTGTACATTCCCAAAAACATCATGTTACATTCCGTATAGTTTTCTCAGAAGCAATCAAAATGGGAACACTCTGGGTCAGGACCAAGAATTCTCAATGACTGACACATGAAAAGTACAATGAGAATTGATGCATCTGATATAATTATACACTGTCTAAAAGGATGGTTTTTCATGACAAGACACACTGAGTGATAACTGTGGGGAAACAAGGCATACAGGAATGATGGATAGAGGTTTCACTGTATATCAACAAGAAGCTAGTTACTCAAGTAGCAGTGGCACACGGTACTGTGGCTGAGAGCAACTGGACTGTGACTCTTAATACATATTCAAAATCAGAACACCTATCTTACCTAATATGAACACCATCCGCCATGTGCTGTACCAGATCACCAATGATTTCATGTTTGATATAATACAACATTCGCACCCTCAACAGGACCCTAAAACATGAATGACAGAAATACAGTAATACCCTGTTATGACATACTGTACAAATCCTAAACTTCAATACAACACACTAAAAGTTCTATAATAAAAAACACATGATCCAAACAAGTTGGCTCAAGCTGTAATGCTTCCAATTTTATTCAAGTGGTGCCTGGTTCAAACACCAGCCCAAAGACTGGTTATCCCAACTTCAGATTTTTCAAGAATTTCCTCATCCCTTCCATCCAAATGTCAGAAGAGTAACCCAATGAAGGCACAACCTCATCTTCCCAGGCGGTCACCAATTCATTATTCACTACCATTCCATCATTCAACATTACACTGACTGTACCACTAATAGTCTCATTAAAAATCTGTACATAAGTAAAAAATAAATAGATAAATACAGCACATGATACAAAATTATATTATAAAAATCACCAATAAAAATAAATGGAAGTAGTTAAGCAATGAGTAAATCTGTGGAATTCTGGCCACTTCAAAAATATCTTTCATCTCGTATCTGAAAATTGAAGATTAAATTATGTCTTCACAATCCCAAAATACACTTCATAAGATGCTCTGCATGCATGCATTTATGTGCATGCCACAGGAGCACCCATCACCCTATTATCTTGACTGCATTTAAGCTGTGCTTAAAAGATATATTCTCCTAAAGTAAAGTTTTGCTGCACTATTACGCTGCAGCAGAGAAGCCCGCTTAATTTCTTTTTGTGCGTCAAGTCACAGCTCACACGATTTCAGCTCTGATATGGAATACATTTTAAAAGCTTAACAAATCACACTCTGATAATGTTTAGATCATCTATCCCATTATGACAGAACATATTCCTTCTTTCAGCATGGCAGTATAATACCTCACAACATACGTAATTCTATGCACTACTGAGAGTGTTTTTGGTGACTGAATAATACCCACAGGAGTGTGGCCTCCATGTTTGCCACATCTGAACATGAACAATTTTTAATTTTGGAGTATGCTGAAAAATCAATTTTACAGTAATAATTCTTGCACTGAGTATGATCCAAACGAATGCATTTACGATGAGGTGTCTTCAATTCACCAGCAGATTTTCACATGCAGGTTAGGTGCGACACATATCTATAAGCCAAAGTAAGTCATTTCCAGCATCTTTGTCAAACAGAGGGCATAAAAATATAACATTAACTGCAATACAATGTCTTAACTCCAACTCACAGCAAATCTGAACAGGAACAAGCACTGTGCAGCCTGCCATCATTCAAAATGGTCGACATAGTGACCAATGATATGGGCCAGCCAAAACTAAAGAGCCTGTATTTTCATATTACAGAAACAGCCTATGAATATGTGAATTCACGATACACCATAGCTGCCAGACGCATTTTCCCGTTAACTTTTGAATTACAATTGTTTTTATGCAGCTTCCTTCACTGATCAAAATAACATATCTTATACTCTACAGAAAATCAGATTAAAGGACACTGTCTTATATTATATATGTATGATGTTAGTTCATCTTCCTTCAGCATAAGTTTACTGTTAACATTCAACCCACTACTTGTTCGCATGCCTGCTGAGGTGCTTCTTGTAGTTGCTCTCCAGAAAGATGTCTCCATCGTATTTCTCATGGCGGCTCCAGTCACTTGCATCAAGAGGATCATGATGCATCTGTGCTAAAGACCGTGACTCACGGAATTCTTTCTTCAAGTGCTTTTTATTTTTCCTGCCCCGTGGGACTGGCGTATTCAAGCCTAAATCAAAGAGACATATCAATACCACACTCTATAACTATCACTCAATTTTCTGAGTGATCACAATACTGCACAAGTTCCCCTCAGAAGTACTGTCTAAAAAATGCTCTGCAAATAGTCACAGACCATTAGTTACTAGTGCATTAAACAAGGAGCATTGCTGACTACTACTATTACTACTACTACTACTACAACCAAAACAAACACCACCACTTCCTTATCACCTTCATGAGGGGTATTTACAATTATATACCTCACACAAACCATGTTTCTGGGGTATATATTGTTGCAGCTATTCTGTGCTTAAAATATATGGTAAATGTAATGTTATTTCCCATGCTGTAAATTGTATTATTATACTGTATTATATACACTGTATTATTATTATTATTATTATTATTATTATTATGTATTTTAAATTTATTCTTGCCTCTTAGTTATCAGGTGGTGGTTATCTGGTAAGTCCAGCTCTCAACAATCGATCAAAGTGATTTACCCCAGCACTTTACAAATGCTGTGTGCAGTGATTATTGGTGTGATCTTCTGTAGCTCTATAGCTGACAGGTGACCTGGGAGCAACTGAAGGTTCTGATATAATCCCTTCTTAATTGTTCCTAATGCTACAATTATAACTGGCACAATTTTTGTCCTCACTTTCCAAATCCTGCTGACCTCTATCTCCAAGTCTTTGTACTTGCTTAGTTTTTCACTTTCTTCTGCGTTAATGTTTGAATCATCTGGTACGGCTATACTGATCAGTATGTAAGTCTTCTCTTTTTTATCATGCAATACTATATCGGGTCACCTTGCTAGTAATGTTCCATCTGTGATAACCAGTACATCCCACATAATAGTGGTAACATTAAAATATATGACCCTGCAGGTATATGTCTGTAGTACTTGTCAGTAACATGTAACCCCATATGTTTACATATCTTCCACTGGATGTAACCATTCACCTTATTGTGTCTATTAGTGTATTCAGATGGTGCAAGTGTTGTGCATCCTGCAACAATATGTTTTAGGCGTTCTTCTGCCTTATAGCACATCCTGCATTTACTATCAACTGGTTACTTCATGATGTTTCTCTGAGATAGTGCATATAGTGTGTTTGATTATTATTATTATTATTATTATTATTCAGCATTAGCATTAGCAGCAGCAGCAGCAGCAGCAGTGCTACAGATATGATGACAGCTGCTTTTAATGCTCCTTGTTCTGACTGCGAATGTGATATAGTTTGACCCCACTGATAGCAGTTGTTACTCTAAACTGAAGGAAGACACCATTCATGCCTCCACTTTTCCTCAGTGTACATCAGTTTACTTACTTTGACTGCACATTATCTCCTTGACCATACATTTGCAAAATTTAATGACATTTATATTACATCAGCTGCTTTATCAATGGGAATGCCAGAGTGCCATCACCCCCTTTTGTTTTTGACAGTGGAGACTTGCAGGCAGCCAATGTGGGACTTCGGCCCTTGTTAGCTGCCTGCAAACCGCTGACTTATTACAGTACTTTGCCTTGATTATTTGATCTCTTTCAGTATTATGTCTTCCAGTGAATGATGATGATCTGAATTTTCCTCCTGGTGATCCAATTCCTTATCAATATATTTTCATTCACCAACATTTTAATAGAAAAGAACAGACTTAAGCTCCTATAAAGTCTAACAGACATCATTTGTTGAAGTATACTAATAACAGTATAAAAATCATATCCAGTGGTTCACACATCAATCGTGGGTGTATTTTAATTAACAGCGACAACCTATCCGAAATGAAAGCGGCCCATGAAAAACAAAACAAATGCTTCCTCAGACATCATCATAGTAGCAATATACCGGGTTATTCATAAGTCCGTGAAACATTTTAAAAATTCGCAAACAATAGACTACGCAAAGGATCATGGTAATTCTTACGTCGATAGAGAGAGAAACTGTTCAAGTTTTTTTTTTAAGAAAAAGCCCGTGCACATTGTTGCCCTGATTTGCCACTAGGAGACAGTAGTAGCAAATATGGCGTTCAGGAATCGTGAGCAGTCATTTTGTGTTTTGGAATACGCATAGGACAAGAAGATGACACGTTAATGCGATGGCCACCCCGGTCCCCGTATTTAACCCCGTGCGAATTTTTCTTATGGGGGTTTGTGAAGGACACTGTCTTTGTGCCTCCACTCCCCACTAATCTCCAGGATCTTCGCAACCCTATCACCGCTGATGTGACTCTGGTCGACCGTGATATGCTGACGCGTGTGGAACGAGATGGACTATCGTATAGATGTCTGCCGTATTACCAAAGGTGGACACATTGAGCATCTGTGAAAAATATATATATATAAAAAAACTTGGCGAGTTTCTCTATCTATTGGCGTAAGAACTACCACGATCCATTGAGTATTTTATTTGTTGCGAATTTTTAAAATGTTTCACGGACTTATGAATAACCCGATATTTTGAATGTGGACAAGCGATGTTTACAGGAGACAAAATAACTTACCCATGTGATTTCTTGGAAGCTTGGCTTCTCCATTTTCAGACGGTGTAATAAGATCCCAGATAAAACTTCGGATTTTGTCATCACCACGATAAAACCGCAAACAAAATAGCAACTGAAAAAAAAAAGTACACTGTAATTACAAGGTTTCTTCTGCTCACAAACACATGGTAATAATTAGAAAGTACACGTCCAACCCTATTTTGGAATGTGCAACAAATGTGAAATTCAATTACCATTCAGGCTGAATACAGACATATTTAAATATCTGCAGAGCAAGCCCACCTTGTTGGTATGTTTGTGCACTGCGGTTTCACTCATTCACAGAAGAATTATTGTGATCAGCTTCATGCATCACCTTACTGATCCCTCACCTGTTTACAGTCACTGTTATGACACCATACAAGCAGGTGTATAGTGGCATGCAGAAGAAGGCAAAGCAATTGATGCTCACCTCTTTCTTCACTTTGTCTTCAGTCTCTACCATGCACTCTATGTTGTTTGATCATCATAACTAGACATAAATCTGATAGACTTTTTAAAAATAACCAACTTAATGCACAATTCCTTTATTCTTCAACAATATGTATGTTACATTACGATCCTCTACATGTTTCGAGCAGCACCCTGTTCATCCTCAGGAGGACAAATTGTATTGCTACAGTCTCTGGTATCGTCACTCTCTGTAAACAGTCGTACAGTATGCAGGTTGAGAGCTCTCAACCTGCATACTGTATGGCTGTTTACAGAGAGTGACGATACCAGAGACTGTAGCAATACAATCTGTCCTCCTGAGGATGAGCAGGGTGCTGCTCGAAACATGCTGAGGATCGTAATGTAACATACTGTTGGTCTTTGGTTCCCTTAATACCATTATTCCCATATAGTCTGAACGTTGCACATTGCAGTTTTACCAATGGTGGGACCTGTCAGGCATATCACCCCAAACCCCACCCCACCCTTAAAGGTGAAAGGTTCCTGTACCAAAGAATTAGGATACTGTATTTCAAGGGATTTTGGTTGGGAATGATTGAAAAAGTGCCACATTTAACTGAAAACATACAACACACACATATTTACTGCAACATACATATCTGCATTTAAACTAACAGGATAATACTGAATTGACAAAAACAACACAGCATCAATTTAAATATTACTGTCAAGACCGCAATACTCAATTGTACACACTGATTTTCAAAACAAAGTTCACTCTGTAATATCACCAGTTTCATCTTTACTACAACAAACATTCTGATCTAGCTTGGCTTAAGAGGGGTAAACAATGTAACAAGGCAACCTGATATAAACCCTCATACCAATTTAATTCAGTGTTCCTACATGCTAAAGTAAATCCATTACCTACTATGAATTGTGTATGGTTAACATAATGAAATCTAAACTTAATGTTTGGCAACCCATTGTTTCTTACCACACCGTAATCTTTTCCCCCAAATGTACCACTATACGTGGGAATCATCTTATACCTCAGTAAATGTGGTAATTATTAACCCCTCACAAAGTCCCTACATTAAGGGCATACATACTTCAAAGCCAATATTATTTGGGCACCTGAATGTTGAACTGCCTTCTACCACACAAGCAATGGAACTGAGATTTGATGCCCAATCAGAGCATGGATGCATGCTTATGACTTTCACGTGTATATGGATGTAGTGTGATAAAGGCAGAGGCCTGTTAACAGGCTAATCCCTTCTCCAAGGACCCCTACCACATGCCTATGAACAAGATTCAGAATCCTCAAAAATGGGAGTTCCTAAGTGGCCTTCTAGTGCCACCTACAGAAACTGCAGATTACTGGTGAGCAGCCCTGCCGCTCCAAACGGAGGGTAACACACGGTCGTCATATTAATACTTACTATAACACGGGCACAATCTTCTACATCACTTTCCCTCCATCTCCGACGGAAGTGACCATGTGCAAGTATCTCAGGCCACCTTCCCCACCTTCAAGAAATGGACATGCGTTTCAACAACAATTTCAGTGAACTGTGACTTCAAAACTACTGAACTGAATGTTTTTCAGTTCTTTTAAATCAACTCAAAGAGAGCCTCAGGCTCCCTCAGTATTAGCATGGCTAGTCATCACAGACAGGTCACCGTGGAGGCAAAAACAAATGTCTACAATACAACAGATCTGATGACATTTTATGCACACAGTATATGCTATTAATTTTGTACAAACTTTGTTTTCATACAGTAATGGAATGTATAAGGTGACCTAAAGTGTCACACTGTTGTAATGCTACTTAATTTCACTTGTTCAAAGTAATGAAGACCTGCTGGGAACGGCAAAGAATAGAAAATTGTAAACTATAACGGGTTACAGAAATATTCAACATTATCTCTAGAATGGCCTTGAAAGTTACACACAAAACTTTCCCTGTCCTAATTTCCCTCCCCAGATCTTTATACTGGCCCCACTCATTCACAAGACTCACATTTTTGTTCACAGAAGAACACTTTAATATTCACTCTCTGAGTCCTCCCTCCTGGATTAAAGTAAGTTCAGTCTCAAACACACCAAGAAGGCCCAGAGGGGAGGTAGAGGTATAGCACTATTCTTTCTTTTACCTGAGTGCTAGGTGGGGGTGGGTCGTCAACACCATGCCACACCCTGACCACTTTAAACCTATAAACCCCCACCTGCAATAGGGTATCAAACATACAAATTTATGGCAGCCATTTAAATATCAGAAATGGGGGTCTTTCAGCATTAGTATCTTGACAACACAAGACACAATGACTTATAAAACAAACTCATCATGTAAATACATTCAATGTCCATTACAGACATTTCACAGTGACCCTATATACAGCTTCTACATCTATAGTATACTCTCTGATAACACATGATTTGGTGCATGACCTGAGTTTATACTTTGTTTTCTGTACAAAGCTACTGCAGAAGAATAAAATATACAGCACCACCTACACGATACTTTAAAATTCTCTTGCACTTTCAATGGCATATAATACATCACAATCACTTGTTCAGCTTCCTTCCCCTTCCAGTTCTGTAGTTGCTGACCAGTGCTCTGTAATGTTGGAGGCATGGTGAAGGTCACTAGTTCACATTCTTCACAGGTATACCAGCTGGAACCATCTTGCCATCATGTCACAAAGACAAGATTTTTGTATTTTAATTTCATTACCATCAGTTTGTCTTTGCAGGCCAAATTTTTTTCTACATTCTGCCTCCTTTATCTAAACAGGATTATGATCCTGTCTTGACCTAAGTTTTCTACACAATAAGTCTATTTATATACAGTCCAAATTTTGGTTACGACACTTCATACGGAGGAGTTTTTTTATTTTACAGTTTCCACCTCACATTAAAACATGGTGGGATGCTCTCAATGAGATTCCCAAATTTTAAGTCAAGGTACAGATTGTAGACATGTCCCCATTTCATAAGCAAATCAAAGTTTAATCAGTCCTAAATGTTACGCATTGTCCAATGAAGGCACCCCATTTGTTAGGCATATTTGTAAAATTCTGTGAAGTGGCCATTAGCTTCATCATCCATCCACATGGAACAACTCAGTTCCCACTGGATGGATTTTCATGAAATTTGATATGAGTACTTTTTTTAAAATCCATCCTGAAAATTCAGGCTTCATTAACATCTGACAAGAATAATGGGTACTGTACATGAGGAACAATAAACCTTTTTGATCATACCATGCTCCATGCTTCTCAGAATGAGAAATGTTTCAGATACAAGTGGCAGAGAAAATCAAAACACACATTTTATGTTCAGTAAATTTTTTTATTTGAAAATCATGCCGTTTATGAGATAAAGTGGAAAAATATTGTAAAGCTGGACAGATCACAGATAAGAATATGGTGCATGCTCATTGCATGCTGGATACCTAAAGCAACAAACACACAACTTGAAATATATACTACTTATTGCTTTTCCACTGCAACAATGGTTGCATGAACATGCCTCAATGTTATGTCGTACATACATTGCTTGTCTTGTTAAATTTGGAAAAGCAGTTATTTACATAGTCTAGATACTGACAGCATCACTACATAAAACATTAAACCAGAATATCCAATACAATTGGCGAATGATGATAAACCTACAGTACTGCATTCACATTAAAACTTCGACAATTATCTCACGTGTATTCTACATATTTTATGTGATCAACTTACCCAAATGTCAAAAGACCTCTTTCAACTTTGAAACACTCACTTCGGGCCCAACTACCATACACAATTTCACCATCTTTAGGGACATAATCATCACTCAAAAATTTCAACCTTGATTTCTTGCCATGTTTTGTCTTGCTTCTCCGTCCTGTAACACGATAATGTACAATTTGTATTATGAAGGTACAAAACAACAAAACGCATTCAAGGCTAGGGAGGAAAAGAACTATAGGAAATATATTACAATGTTGATTTCTTCACAACTGTTACTTCTGTGGAAAATGGATGGTAGAGTGTGCAACAAAAATCAAGCACCTAAAATTTTTTGAATTCCGGAAGTGACATCAGCTTGCAGCTGCTGTCATAATTCCAATCATTCATGATTTCCCAGTATTTGTTGATGTGTGGGCTTTCTCTGCCTTCCATTAATTACAGATGTTTACAACAGACACCTATTAAACTACAACAACAACATGTCTGCCTACTTAGAAGATAAACATGGACAAATGTTCATTAATTTTCCAAGGCGTACGACTAGGTTCTGTGGCAAAACAAAGATGAGAACTTCAACAACCATATTCACTTAACCCTTTGCCGGCCCTAACGCACAAAAGCGTACTGGATTTAAATGCTGCCTGCCGGTCTAAACGCACTGAAGCGTACTGGCTGTTCTCTTTGTAAATATATTGCGTTGTGCGAACGAAATGGTAGCTCTCTCTTCCCTAACGTGATGAAATCACTTAGTCCTCATATCTGCACGTGTATAACCACGATCCAAGCATAGGTCATGGAGATTCAAGTTGGAATGTTAGTCTCTTGCTGAGGGCTCA
>Ga0209629_10000843_pt1 | contig 17987 bp, 7 predicted proteins | sample TergutCu122P5_FD_187286 | JGI IMG/M metagenome (GOLD analysis project Ga0209629, IMG submission 187286) | Cubitermes ugandensis P5 segment gut microbial communities from Kakamega Forest, Kenya - Cu122 P5 (SPAdes) (version 2) | ecosystem: Host-associated > Arthropoda: Insects > Digestive system >...
GATTTTCTATTTTTATCATTTGATATGCCCCCATATTCTTCAATGGACATATCTTTACATATTTTGAGCATTTTGTCAATTAGCGAACAGGTCTAATATTCAATCCTTTTTTCAGCAGCGTAGCCGGATAGCTGGCGATAGACTGTTTTGTGCTTTGTTACAACCTTTGGACCGTACTCAAGACGCTCAATTTCACTGTTTACCTGCCGAATCAACTCGGTAAGGATAATTCTTTCCATAACATCAATTCTCGCTTTCATCGTTTTTTAGGGAATAGATGAAAGTATAGCCATGTTATGGATAGTTAATCACTCAAGGAGGTCGATTTTACGAAAATTTATAAACAACTTTCCATTTACACGGACTTTCCATTACCATTGTTATGGATTGCAATCCATAACAATGGCGCACACCCGAACGCGAAGGGGCGGTCTATATTCTGCAAGGAACTCGCAAGCGATAAGACGGTGGTATATTACCGTACCGAAATCGAGGAAATTGCGGATTATAATAACCTGCCTGCATGGGCGAAACGGAAACTCTCTGAGCAAGCGGCGGAAAAGCAGGCACAGAAGATGAAACCACCTGAAAAAACGCCCTCTTTACTTGATGAAATCAGTGATGCTAAAGCGGAGGCGGAGGCGCGAAACGCCGCGTTGAAAAATAAATCGCAAGCGAAAAAGCGGGATAATGTTGAGATTTAAGCGATTTTGCTTGACAAATCAACGTTTTTGAGGTATAGTATCTAATGAGAAGTTATGCAAAGAAGGAGGTGTCCCAATGCGTGTCGATAGCCGCAGCAACTATACATCAAACCGCGAATGGTTCCACAGCGTTTTGCGCGGCAAGGACGTTGTGCTTTGCCATACCTCGGCGTTGGAGTGCTTGGGGCAATTCCCCGGCTACGTCAACGAAAATCAAATCGACGTTTACGCCACAGCGCGTGAGCCTTACGAGAACATCAACTGGTATCTTGTTGACGGGTTTGGCGGTTTAGATATTGTCAATGTCGGAGGGCTTCGCTGCACATCGCTTAATCAGACAGTCAACGATATGCTCCGCGATTACGATGTGATTGATGAGCAATCGCTGGTTCAGGCGCTCGCGGGATTTTATTACCGCAGCGGCGGAAGTTTCGATGGCTTGCGAATCGCCCCGCAGTACGCAGGCCGCTTCAACGCAATAAGAGATTGGGCGGTGGAGTTTTATAATCATGATTAGATTGACTGAACAAGAAAAAAGAATGTACGATGTTATGGGTGCGATTGCTAACAGCGATGTGCCTGTCATCTACAAAGGCGCGTTGGTTACCAAATTGATTTTGCAAGAAAATCAATTTGATGATTTTGTGCGCGAAACCCGCGATATAGACGCAAGCTGGGCGGGCGCAAATCCTCCGCCGATGGAAGAATTGACGGATATGCTTAATCGCGCTTTGGCGGGCTTAAATCTAAAAGCCGTTGCGGTACGCGAATACGGCGAAAAAATGTCAGCTTCTTACGATATTTTTGATGTATCAAACAACGAACTGTCTATGACGATTGACATAGATATGCGGGCGTCTGTTGACAGCCGGGTGTATCAATTTGGGAACGTAACATTTCAAGGCGTTACGCCCGACAACGTAATTGGCGATAAAATCAGCGCGGTGTCGTCAGATAAGGTTTTCCGGCGCGCTAAGGATTTGATTGACATCTACGCGCTGGCTCATTGCGTAACCGTGAAAACCGATAATATCCGCCGCATTTGGAAGCGTGAGAACCGTGTAATCGGAGATTTTAACGCTTTCACAAATCGTCAGGACGATTTACGCCATTCATACGAAAAACTGCGCCGTATAAGCGCAAAGCCGGAGTTCGACGTGATTTACGGCTATTTGGCGAAGTTCTTAGCCCCCTTTGTTGAAGCGAGAGCCGCTTCCCTTGTTTGGAACAGCGGCGACAAAGGCTGGGTAGACGACCAAAGCCGTGAATTAGCGGCAAGCGAACCCGAAACGTTTCTCGGCGAAATCCGCGAAGCCAAGCGTATAGCTGATGAAACACCGCAAAAAGAATCATACCGAAAGAAAAATGAAATAGACCTATAACCCAATAAGCAGAGCGCCTGTCCGTGACTGTAAAAAGTTACGGGCGGGCGTTTTTTATTTTGCCCGGAAAGGAGATGACCGCCATGCCGGACACGAATGTCCGCGACATCACCGAAAAACTTGAACAGGGTATTAAAGACCTGTTCGAGAGCGATAAATACGCGGAATATCTGAAAACGATGTCGCGCTTCCACTCGTACAGCACACGCAATACCCTGTTGATTCATCTTCAAGACCCGACCGCCCGCAGAGTGGCCGGATTCTTATCCTACTTGTAGGATAAGAAATCATATCCTTCTTGCATAATTATCCTCCATATTCGTTAGAAATATAATAAATCCGAGGGGTCTGTAAAAAACACCTCGGATAATTATTTTGATTTTAAGGCTATACTGATGATGGACACATTACCGTGACACATCAAAATCAGGAGGCCCACATTATGTTCAATCTCATCTATTGGAGGAAGTTAGAAGACGATTTTCTCAACTTTCTCTCAGTAAAAGGTTATACGCCGGAAGCAATCAAGCATTACCGATGTGTAACAAACCGTTTGGTACGTTTTGCCAATGCGAGTAAAGATCAAGCGTATACACCAGAAGTCGGCATAGCCTTTCTTGAATCCGAAGAGCGATTGGAGTACCTGAAGGATACAAGCTATCGTTATCAGCGCATGACGATACGCCGTTTGGAAGAATATTTAGACGGCGGTAAATATTCGCCCACATATTTACGGGTGAACTATGAATGTCCCGAGCCATTCAAAGATGTTTATGATAAATATCTGATAGTGCTTGAGCGAAGCGGTATGAAATACAACACATTGAAGCAGCATCGCGTTTTCTATGCGAAACTATTTCAGGATTTCGTAAATAACGGCATAGAGTGTTGGGAGCCCGTGAATGCAACAGCTCTTACCGATGCGTTTTCGCGCTCCGACAACAAGAGATTGTTTGCGACGTATACAAAAAAGTTGTTTAAATATCTTGTTAGCGAACGCATCGTCAAGTACAACTACTCCGGTATACTGCCGAAAATTCAATATTGGCAAAGAATACCATCTGTTTACAGCAATGAAGAAATTACCGCAATATTAGACAGCGCAAATCGAGATGCCGAACTAGGCAAACGGGATTATGCTATTCTTCTGCTGGCGGCGCGCTTAGGGATGTGTGCCGCTGACATAAGATTTCTTCGATTTGAAGAAGTGGATTTTGATAGGAAGCTAATTGAGTTCGCACGGGATAAAACAGGCGTAACGGGCTGCCCGTTTTCGTCGAGTATGAAGTGCGTGTTTGATTATTGCGTTTACAACAAGGGCTCAGCGTGTATTCTGGAAAGTCCCTCGGTCAATTCATTGGGGATGTGCGCAGAATGTATCGTTGCCGAACTCGAAGAGAATTTTTTGAAAGCGGAGAAAGAAAGGCGGTTGCAGGCAATCGAGAGCAGATAGGGATTTTGCGGGGCGGTTCCCATGCGTTGCGCGTGGCAGAACCGCCCCGTATGTTCTTCACGATATTCTTTCACATGAGAAAGGCGGCTTTCCGGGCCATATCTAAATTTCCGCGGTTATTTCATGTGCTTTCCGACAGCTCATGCGTTTTTCGGCCGTTGATGCGACGCGAGACCTGCGGACTGGATTGCTTCGCGCGTTGGCGGTCAGGCGGTCTCCGGGTTGTGAGCGCTCGCAATGACAATTTGCGGCGCGTTCCGATTATCCGTCATGTGAGCGCACGTTGACCTCAGACGACACACAGGGACGGTTCTCGCGCGCGGCACAACAGAACCGTCTCTCTGATTCTTACGGGCGCGCGGTCAGCCATTCCGCCCGCCTTTCAGGCGGCACTAAGTCTTCCGGCTTTAGCCGGTTGTAGTGTACGATGTTATGAAAATGACACAAAGATGTCTTCAAAATACAAATAACTCTGTTCGGAAAAGTTATATTATGAAACTGGACAATTATGGCATGCAGGGAGCGCACAGGCGGCCCGGCGATTTTGGCCGGGCTTTGACATCTGAGGGGTTTTAGCCGCCGCGCCCTGTTAAAGGGCTGTCGAGACAGTCCGGAACGACCAAAAAGCTCAAACGGCAAGCTCAAATCAGAAGGAGCTCAAATCAGAAGGAGAGGATTTAATGAGGAAGTTGAAAAGGCCAATCGCCATGGCCGCCGCGTTTGTTATGGCGTTTTCCATGCAGGTGGGCGTCGCGCAGACGGCGGCTGTGGTGAGCGCCGCGCAGTCGGCGCAGAACGGTTTGCGCGGGGATTATTGGTTCAGGCCCGACGGCGACAATAACTCCGTCACTTTTACGAACTACATGCTGACGCAGATCGACAACAATATCGACGTCAGCGACATGGTCTCGGCGCTGACGCAGATAACGGGGCGCGGCACGTATGTCTCCGTGCGCTGGACGGGCTGGATCAAGACGCCCCCGGCGGCGGACGGCGGCGTGTACCGCTTCTCCGCGGCGACGGACGACTGCCTGCGCCTGTGGATCGGCAACGTGTCCGACGCCGACACGCCCGTCGTCAACTGGTGGGGCAACCAATGGTGCAGCAGCCCGACGGATTTTCGGGCCGCGACGACCGGCACGATCACATTGCAGCCGGATACATATTACCCGTTCAGGATGGATTACAGCCAGGGGTACGGCGGCGCTTTCGCCCGGCTGCGCTGGGCCAAGACCACAGGGAGCGGCCAGTTTGCGGACGTCATCATCCCCGCCAGCGCGTTTTACCTGGACGACGCCTTTAAGCCGGCGCTCATAACGGACCTGGACACCTCCGGCATCGATCAGAACGGCCAGGGCACCGTCAAAATGGGCGTGACCGGCTTTACGCCAAACACGACGCTGGGCTTGATGGCCACCACCGACGTCCTCCAGCAGAGCGTCACCCCCATAAGCTATACGTTAAACGGCGGCGTGGCGACGGTCACGCTCCCGGCGGGGCTCGCGCAGGGCTATTACAAGTTCATCGCGACGGAGAGCGGGGTCAAGACGCTCAGCCCGGTGCTGGTCACGCAGTACGTCGGCGGCACGCCCAGGGCGGAATACCCGCGCCCGGACTACGCCAGGGACTACGCCTGGGACACGCTCAACGGCACCTGGGATTTCAAATTCAACCGGCAGGGTCTTGATGATACGGGCTGGGAAAACGGTTTTACGAACCCGCGCAAGATCCTCGTGCCGTACCCGTGGCAGTCGCCGCTGTCCGGCATCTGCGACACGACGGAGATCGGCGGCGTCGCCTGGTATTTCAGGAACTTCACGCCGGGGGACAAATACGCCGGCAAGCGCATATACATCAAATTCGGCGCGGTGGACGCGGAGTGCTGGCTGTATGTCAACGGCACGTACGTCGGGTACCACAACGGCGGCTACACCCCGTTTGAATACGACGTAACGAACCTCGTGACGGTGGGCCAGGAGGCCAAGATCGCCCTCAAGGTCCGCGATCTGGGCAGATCCGGCGACAGCTACACGGCGCTGCTGGGCAAGCAGGGCTGGTCCTCCCCCGTCGGCTACACGAGCACCTCCGGCATATGGCAGTCCGTCATTATGGAGGGCAGGTATTCCGCCACGCAGATGCGGTATGTCCATGTGGACCCGCTGGTGGGCGGGAGCGAGAACGTCGTCCCCAAGGACGGCCAGGCCAAGTTTAAAGTGACTGTAACCGGCGGCTCGGGCAAGACGCTCACGCTGAACTATAACTTCAACAGCGTCGTCTGGGACGACACAAACGGCGTAAATATCATAAATTCCGGCGGCAAAGCCTCGGCGATAACGGGCAGCGCGACGATCGCCGTCCCGGCGGGCGCGGACCCGTATGAGGCGGCTGTCACCGTGGCCGTGCCCAATCAGCAGCTCTGGAGCCCGGATACGCCCAATCTGTACGACGGCGAGGTCAAACTCTACGACGGCACGGCCCTTATGGACGACGTGAAGATGTACTTCGGCCAGCGCTCCATCGGCAACGATTTCTGGCCCACGAGCAACAACGCCTATAAGTACACGCTGCTCAACAACAAGCCGGTTTTTGAGGCCGGTTTGCTGGACCAGGGCTTCTGGCCGGCGGGCGTATACACCGCGCCCACGGAGGCCGCATTAAAGTCCGACATAAAGGACATGCGGGATCTGGGTTTCAACATGATCCGGAAGCACATCAAGATAGAGGACCCGCTCCAGTATTTCTGGTGCGACAGGCTGGGCATGATGGTCTGGCAGGATATGCCCTGGGCCACCAACATGACCAGCACCTCCGACAAGACGGGCCGCGCGCTCTATGAGAACGCGCTGGCGGATCTCATCAACCGCGATTACAACCACCCGGGGAAGATCGCCTATATCCTCTTCAACGAGACCTGGGGGGTGGACCGCGTCCCGGACACGGCCAACTGGATCACCAGCCTGTACAACTCCATAAAGGCCAGCGACACGTCGGGCAGGCTCGTGGAGGACATGTCCCCCTGCAACTATGACCACTTAAACCCCACGGATCAGAACACGTTCCATATGTACCCCGGCAATTACACCGACGCCAAGAACATGGTCGACACGTTCGACAGCAACGTCTACATCGGCTCTACATACAACTACAACCAATGGGGCTTCCCGGCCGGCACGTACAAGCAGGATGGCGCGCCCTGGCTCAATTCCGAGTTCGGCGGCGTGGCGTCGGGTTCCGGCGACATGGACATCTCCTGGTGCTTCAAGTACCAGCTCGACATCCAGCGGCTGCGCCAGAAACTCCAGGGCTACGCCTACACCGAGCCCTTCGACGTCGAGTACGAGCGCAACGGCATGCTCAAGTACGACAGGAGCCACAAGGTGCTGGGCTATGACGAGATCGCCTACGGCGGCGACATGAGCGCCAAATTCCTGAACCAGGCGGATTACGTCGGTGTCAACAAGACGCCCATCGTCACCCTGGCCCCCGGCGACACCTATTCCGCCACAATCGGCGCGATACGCTGGTCCGACAAAGCTACGGGCCCGTTCACGCTCAAATGGCGTGTCGACGGCACGGACCAGTTCGGCAACAAGATCGACACCTCCGGCGTGCCCGGTTTCAGGGGGCAGGCCGCCATCAATTACGCCCCGTACGTCTATGAGACGAAGCCCATGTCCTTCATCGTCCCCGCGGAGGGCCGCTTCAGCCGGTTCGCCGGGACGGTGACCGTCTGGGTCGAGGACGGTTCGGGGGCCACCATCGCCAAGAATTTCGTCAACTTCAAGGTATTGACCGGCAGCGCCCTGCCCGTCTCTGAGAAGATCGGCGACAATTCCTACGTGCTGCGCCAGGCCACGCCGACAGCCAACACCAACACGGGCACCGTCGCGGGCGCGAAGACGGGCGGGCTCACGTACCAGTACGCGCTGCCCTCCGGCTTTGACATCGACGGCCTGACGTCGCTCAACCTGACGGCGGAGCTCTCCGCGGCCCAGAAGCTGAGCACCAACGGCAACGTCAACGCCCGCCCGCAGACCGCGATCGGCTATGAGACGCCCTCCGACGTCACGGTCAGCGTCAACGGCCATGAGATCGGCACGGTCAATCTGCCGGACGCCCCCTGCGATATGCGCGGCACGATGAGCCTTGACGCGGGTTCCGCCAGCGAGACCGCCGGATTCGGGTACCTCGTCAACCTCAACCTCGACAGGGCCACCGTGGCCTCGCTCAAGGACGAGCTCAAGGCGTCCCCCACGCTCACCGTCAAATACGAGGTCAAGACCACCGCCGCCCATCAAAACGGCGTGCGCGCCTTCGTGGACACCGCCGGCCGCTACCCGGTGAACCCCAGCGTCGTGCTCAACCCGCCGGTGCTCTATTACCAGGCCGGCCCACAGGCCCCGGGAACGCTGGCCCTCAGCCAGCCGCTGACCGGCGCGGATTATTCCGTCGAGGCGGACGTTAACGGCGCGGCCTCTATAAGCGCGGGCTACAGCGTCGCGGTGAGCGGCAACAATGTGACGCTCTCCGGCAACGGCGCGAACAAGGCATACGACGCCGGCGTCCCCGTGAGCCATGTGAAGGTCACGTTCTTCGACCAGGAAGTCCGGGTCTACGTCAACAACAACCCGCAGCCCGCCATAGACGTCTACGGCAAGACCGGCGCGGGCGCGAGCATCGCGGTGACGGGCGCGCTGAGCAACGTAACCGTCCTGCCGGAGACCATCGTCAGCGCCTCAAACGTGCTGCTGACGGGCAGGAACACCCAGTTTGTCGAGAGCTTCAACACGGCCAACAACTGGAAATGGGACGGCTCGGTCCGCGGGACGTGGAGCAACGCCGTCGCGACCAATAACTACCGCATGCCGTTCCCGACGGGCACCGTGGCCGGCGGCATACTGTTCAACAACGCGATAACCGTCGGCGACGCCACCGTCGCCTACGACATCAACTTCAACGGCGCGACGCCCGCCGCCAACAACAACGCGGGCATGGTCCTGCGCTCGCAGCCCGATTACAGCAACGCCAGCGACGCGGCCAACGGCATTTACGTCGGCATAGGCAGCTCCATCACAAGCCCGAACATCTCCGGCGGCTTCCTGCAGTGCGGGCGCGTCGCGGGGCACGGCTGGTCGGAGATACTGCGGACGCAGTTCCCGGCGGCTCTGGGCGCGTTCGACAACGCCAAGACGTACCGGGTCAAGACCGTCATGAACGGGCCGCGCTATACCGTATATATCAACGACGTCTTCGTTGCGGATTTCTATGACTCAACGTACACTTCCGGCTCGGTGGTGCTGCGCGACTGGAACTGCACAAGCGGCTGGTTCGACAACATCGTGGTCTCCGCGGCCCCGGATTACTCGGCGACGTTCACGTCCGGATCCGCCTACACCACGTCGAACCTCACGGGGTACAACTACAACGGCACGAGGACCGACGAATGGCAGACATACGGCACATGGGCCGCCGAGAATCAGGCGTTTCGCGCCAGCGGCGCCGGGGCCGCCCTCACCGGCAACGACACCTGGGCCAACCAGTCGGCCTCCGTCAAGCTCAATCTGAACGCCGACTCCGCGGCTGGCCTCGTCGTGCGGGCCACCGGCGCGGCCAATAAGGCCAACGGCTTCGCCGCCGTCGCCGACAGCGCGGCCTCCACCGTAACCCTGGGGCAGCTCTCGGACGGCGGGTTCACCGCGCTCAAGACGGTGAACGCCTACGCCGCTGCCGGGAGCGACGGTACGCTGCGCGTCACCGCCTCCGGCGACGTCATCAGCGTCTATTACAACGACAGCGTAAACCCGGTCATAACATACGCCTACGGCGCGGGCGAAGGCAACGCCACGGGAAAGATAGGGCTGGTGTGCCTCAGGGGCGGCGCGCTGTTTGACGACGTCTCGGCGACGGATAAATTTGTCATGACAGAGAAATTCGGCCCCAGGGCGCTGGACGGCTGGCAGAACGTCGGCGGCAACTGGAGCGTGAACGGCAACGCCCTCTCCATACCGACGGGCACGGACAACAAGCTGGTGGGCCTGTACGCCGATCTTTCCGACTACACGGTGGACTTTGACTACCGCTTTGACAGCAGGGACACCACGGCCAAGAACAACGGCACGATCATCCTGCGCGGCACGGACTTCGGCTCCGGCCAGGATCAGATGAAGGGCTACGTCATCGGGCTTGGCACAAACACCATCAACAGCGTCGCCAATGTCCCGCTGCTGGAGTTCGGCGATCTGCTATACGGCTGGCGGCTCATAAAAGACCTCAACCAGTCCAACACGCCCGGCCTGACCGCGGATATGGGCAGATGGTACCACTTCAAGATCGTGACCAGCGGGGCGCGCGTGCAGATTTATCTGGACAACGCGGCCGCGCCGATCATCGACGTCACCGACACAGCGCAGGGCTACAGCTTCGGCCAGATCGGCTTCCGCAACTTCCACGCGGGCGTCAGCTTTAAGAATTTAGTCTTGACGCCGGCCGGAGCCGCGGTTCCGGACCGCAGCGACATGGTCCTGACGGCCTCCGCCGTGGGCGGCAAGCTTGTCGCGAAGCTTGAGAACTACTCGGGCGCGGCCTGCGCCGCCAAACTGATCGCCGGGGTCTATATGAACGGCAGATTAGTTCACACCGAGGCGCTCGACAGGGCGGTTGAGCCGGGCCTCGCCCTGGTTCAGACGTTTGCTCTCAGTACCGTCGATTACCCAGGCTGCGAGTTCAAGGTGTTCGCCTGGGACGCCGCATCGTTTGCGCCGCTCTGCGCGGCCGCCGATATCGGGGGCGCCGTGATTATCACGGTCAGTTGATATGAGTCAGGCTAACAAACGGTTTATTATGCCGGAATAGCGTATTGAAGTATGGAACGGCGGCGATGTTGAGCATATGCCGCCGTTCTATAATATGTCAGATATCAAATAACGCGGGTTCAAGGGAATATATCGTTTCGCGCGCTGACGCTCCGGCGATCGTATAAGGTTATTGACGGCGAACCTTTCGCTCACATGAGGTTCAAGTGTACTACAACCGGCTGAAGCCGGAAGACTTAGGGCCGCCTGAAAGGCGGATGCGGAAGATCCGGAACGTGTCTCTGCGCCGCACTCCTGGGCGGTCAGCTCTTCCGGAAATCAGCTCCGCGGCCGGTAATATTCTATCCGGTAGAATTTTACAGAACGCTGTAGTGACAGATTCTGTCTGCGTTCCGGGCGGAGCAAGCTCTGCCCCTGCTGCATGTTCTTGCCGGATAAAACAATAGCCGCGCAGCCGCTTATTTACCGGATATGCAATCGTGCGCTCGCGGTATCTTCATCCGCCTTTCAGGCGGCCATAAGTCTTCCGGCTTTAGCCGGTTGTAGTATATTCGGTCTCGCGTGAGTGAAAAGCGCGCCGAGTTTTTAAGCCGAATTTTTAAATCGAGTTTTTAAATCGAGTTTTTAAATCGAAAGGATGAGATTTTGTTGACAATAAAGAACAGAGGGAAGAGGGCCACCGCCTTATTCTTATCCGCGGCGCTTGCGTTGAGCGTCAACGCCTCTTTGACGCGCGCCGCTGTTTCTCCGGGCACTCCTTCAGGGGCTTCTCCCGCGCGGGCCGCCGGCGCTTCTCAGGACGGCGCAAGGCGTGGCAACGCGAATTATGTCAGCAACCAGGGGGCCTTACTGGATGACGCGTTCGTGGCGCTGCCGCTTTCCGCGGTGAAGGCGTCCGGATGGCTTGAGAACCAGCTCCTGTTGCAAAAGAACGGCCTGACCGGGCACATGTACCTGTTCAATGACTACAGCGACGCCCGTAGCATGTGGCTGGGTGCGGCCAGCGGGGAGGCGTGGGAGCGCGGGCCTTATTACATGCGCGGCCTTGTGGCGCTGGCGTTCTCGCTGGAGGACCCGGATCTCATAGCGCAGGCCATGAAATGGATTAACGCCGTTTTGGGCAGCCAGCGGGCGGACGGCAGCTTCGGGCCCGTGGCCGTCGGCGATTGGTGGCCGGAGATGCCGGTTCTGATGGCGCTGCGCGATTATTATGAATACACCGATTACAAGGGCCAGCCGGACGGCAGGGTCATGCCGTTCATGGAGAAATATTTCAGGTTCGAGCAGGCCCAGCTCCCCGCCCACCACCTGACAAACTGGGCGGACGAGCGCGGCGGTGACAACATCGACAGCGTTTACTGGCTGTACGACCGGCTCTATGACCCGGCCAACCCGGGTAATACGGACTGGCTGCTGGACCTGGGGAACACGCTCAAGTCCCAGACATCCGACTGGCTGACGCGGTACACGAACACCACCGTGCGCCAGCACGTCGTCAACACGAGCCAGGGGCTTAAAATGCCCACCGTCTACTATCAATACGACGGCGGCGCGGCGTATAAAGCGGCGGCGGCGAACGGCATCCTCAACTGGTCTCTGGACCACGGGCGCATCGACGGCCTGCCCAATTCCGACGAGAGCGCGCGCGACAACCGCTCCACGCGGGGCACCGAGACCTGCGGCATCGTCGAGAACATGCTCTCCATGGAGATAAACGAGCGCATCCTGGGCGAGGCCTGGATGGGCGACTATATTGAGCGCTTGGCCTACAACGCGCTGCCGGCGGCGATCACGCCGGACAGCACGGGGCATACGTATTTTGTGCTCCAGAATCAGGTCCTCGCCACCCTCGGCAATCACGAGTTTGTCAACGACCACGGCGACAGCTCCGCATTTGGCGCGCCCAACGGCTACGACTGCTGCTTCGCGAATTTCCATATGGGCTGGCCGAAGTTTGTACAGACGATGTGGATGGCCACCAGAGCCGACGGCCTCGCCGTGACGGCCTACGGGCCCAACAGCGTCAACGCGAAGGTCGCCGGGGGCAAGACCGCGAAGTTTGACGAGCAGACCGATTATCCGTTCAAGGACACGGTCCGCCTCACCTACGGCGGGGACGACGCGTCCTTTGAGCTGAAGCTGCGCGTGCCCGCGTGGGCGCAGGACCCCGTCATAACGGTCAACGGCCGCGCCATGGAAGGCGTCGCCGCCGGCGATTACTACACGGTCAATCGCGCCTGGCAATACGGCGACATCGTGAACCTCACGTTCCCCAGCGAGATCAGGGCCTCCACCTGGTACAACAACTCCGTGGGCATCGAGAAGGGCGCGCTCATCTTCGGCCTCAAGCTCGACGAGCAGTGGCGCAGGCTGGACGGCACGGACGGCAATGAGCTACGCGAGGAAAAGGTCAACCGCCAGCCGGATTACCCCACGCGCGAGGTCCTCGCCGCGGGCAAGTGGAATTACGGGCTCGTGATCGACTACAACAACCCCGCCGCGGGCTTTCAGGTACAGGAGGCCGATGCGGTGGGCCTCCAGCCGTTCAGCCAGGCCGGCGCGCCCATAACGCTCAAGGCCGTCGGGCAGGTCATACCGAACTGGAAGCTGGACGGCAACCTAGCGGGGCCCCAGCCGGTCATCACGCCCTATGACGCGAGCAAGACCGAGCCGATTGAGCTGATACCCTACGGCTCGGAGCGCCTCAGGATCTCCGAGTTCCCGCGTATAGGAAACCCGGCGGACACGGTCACAAGGAGCGACGGACGCGCCATAAAATTCAACGGCGCGGACTATACGGAGTTTAAGAACGTCGTCGTCCCGGACGCCGGCGATTACACGCTCAAGATAACCGGCAGCGGCTCCGGCAGCGTCATCGTCAACGCCAAATACACTCAGGCTGTCTCCCTGGACGCCGGCCCGGCGCAGATAACCGGCCTCAAGTCCAAGACGAGCGGCTCGTTCCAGTTCAACAGCGCCAATTACAACAACCTCCGTTTCACCCCCGGGCTTTCGGTCTCTTCCATAGAAGTCACCCCGGTCAGCCCAGCCGTCAGCGATCTGATAGTATCCGCGGCCACCAGGGCGGAAACCTCCGTGCGCTTCGTGACGAACCTGTCGGATCAGGCGCAGCCCCTCACCGTCGTCTACGGCACGCAATCCGGCGCGTACGCCGTGGAGACGTCCGGCTTTAAGAGCGACACCGCGATAATAACCGGCCTCGACCCGGACAAGACGTATTACGCCAAGGTCAGGACGGTCATCAACGGCGTTCAGAAAGAAAGCAAGGAATACGTCTTTCCCCCCGCGACCGGCGGCGAGCTCCTGCCCGACCCGAACGCCGCCCCGGCGAATTATGCGGGGTTTGGCTCACTGAGCGCCATGCAGGGGGACTGGACGCTGTATGACCCGAACGGTTCGATATCGTTCACGTCCGACACCCCGCCGGCCATGCGTTTTAACCGCAACACGGACATGAAGGCCGTCCTGACGGGGCAGGGCTCCGCCGTCTGGTCCGATTACGTCGCGGAGGCGACGCTCTCCGTGGACGACGTGGCGCGGAACAACTGCGGCATGATGTTCCGGGTGACCGGCCCCGGCACCGGCCCCGACGGGTACCGCGGGTATTTCGCCGGCATCGGCAGGGTGGCGGGCAGCGTCAACGGCCCGGGCGTGATCATCGGCTACGCGGACGGCTCCTGGCACGAGCTCAAGACCATCCCATGGACGATAAGCCCCGGGACGCGCTATGCGCTCAAGGTCGTCGCGTACGGCGAGCGGTTCGCGGTCTACGTCGACGGCGCGCTCGTGACGACGTTCGGCGATTCGCGCTACGGCGGCGGGACGATCGGGCTGCGCGCCTACGACGAGGCGTTCACCGCGTATGACGCGACAGTGCGCCCGGTGACCGCGGACGATCTCAAAGTATTCGCCGTAACCGGCGGCGGCCTCACGCCGAACCCCGCACCGGACGCGGTCTACTCCGGCTTCGGCTCCGTCTCCGATTATAACGCCGCTTGGCGCGGCTACGGCAACACCGGCAGCATCGCGGTCGTGGACAACGGCGGCGCGGCCCAGGTCAATTTCGGGGTGAACACGGACGTCAAGACCGTGCTGACGGCCTCCCCGCAGACGTCCACAGACCCGCTGACCTGGACGGACTTCGTCGCCGAGGCGAAGCTGTCCGTGGATCTGGCGAACAACAACAACTGCGGCCTCATGCTGCGCTCCACCAATATAGGCGCCGGCCCGGACAACTACACCGGGTACTTCGCCGGCATCGGCCGGGTCTCCGATGTGGGCGGCACGGGCGTCATCATCGGCCGCGCGGACGGCGCGTGGCACACCGTCAAGACCGTCCCCTGGGACATAAAGGCCGGCCAGGTGTACACGCTTAAAACAGTCACATACGGGAGCAGGCTGGCCGTCTTCGTGGACGGCGCGCTGGCGGCGGTCGTGGACGGGGTCATGTATCCCGCCGGGACGATTGGCCTGCGCTCTTATAATGAAGCCTTCAAGGTCTACGGCGTCAGCGTCAGGAACGTGACGGCGGACGACCTGGCCGCCTTCGACTATCCGGTATCCCCGAGCTTTTCTGACGATTTCAGCGACGCTGCGGCCTCCGCCGGCCGCTGGACCCCCTACGGCAACACCGCGCAGATCACCTTCAGCGGCGGCGCGATCGCCTTCGGCAGCGACACCAACGTCAAGGCCGTGGCCGGCCAGACCGCCTGGAACAATTACGTCTATGAGGCGGACGTGAGGCGCACCGGCGGCGGCGCCACGAGCGACGCCGGCCTGATGTTGCGCGTCACGAGCCCCGGCAGCGGCTCCGACGGATACCACGGGTATTATTTCGGCGTCACCAATACGAATTACGTCGTCGGCTGGGCCGACGGGGGCTGGCATCAGATCGTCAACTCGCCGTCCGCCGCCGTCAAGCCGCAGAACCAGTACAACCATCTGAAGGCCGTCGCCAACGGGTCGGAGCTGTATTTCTACGTCAACGGGGCCCTCGTCTACAGCATGACCGACACGCGCTACGCCGCCGGCCAGATCGGCCTGCGCTCGTACAACATGTCGTTCACCGCCGACAACGTGACGGTGCGCGCGGTGTCCCAGGAGGACCTGCGTGAGATAGCGGCGCCCCCGTCCGTGGCCATAACGGTCAGCGCCGCCTCCAGCGGCGATATCATTCAGATCAAATACCCCAAGACACAAAACGCCCTCACGTATAAGATCGCTTACGGGACGGAGCCGGGCGTCTACACGCGCGAAATCGCCGACGCCCAGATAAACCCCTACGCCTCCGGCTCGATAACCGCGGGCAAGACCGCGTTTGAAGCGCCCGCCTCCGGGACCTATTACGTGCGGTTCTACGGGCTGAACGGGTCAAATATCGTGGCCGTGTCCAACGAGCTGGCCGTGACGACCGGCTACGAGGAATCGACGGCCTATGACCGCGGCAAGCTGGCCGGCGCGCTGTCCGCGGCGGAATCCCTGGACACGTCCGCTTTCACGCGGACCAGCGCGGACAGATTCGCGCTAGCCCTGGCGCTGGCCAAGGCTACGGCCGCGGACTCGGCCGCGGGGGAAATGGATTTGGGATTGGCGCGGCAACTGCTGATGAGCGCCGCGAAGGGCGACTCCATCGACTTAAGCTACGGGGCATTCCGCGCGTACGCCGATATCCCACAGGGCGCGGGGGATGCGGCCGCGCCGGAATACACCGTGGTCAACACCGGCGGCGGCGCGGACGCCAAGATTTTGTTCATACTCGCGGTCTATGACGGCGCAGGGCGCGTGACGGCGGTCTATTCCGAGCCCGGCGCGGCCCCGGCGGGCGGCGCGGTCTCCGCCCAGCTCTCCGGCGCGGTGCCGGCGGGCGGCTCCGCCAAGGCCTTCATCTGGGACGGCGCCACCCTCGCCCCGCTCTGCGCCCCCGCGGAGGCCTCCTATACGAAGTAGCCCGCCCTAAAACACCGCCCCACCCGGTAAGGTTTTATATAGCGCTGCGGGGCGGACCGCGCGCTGCCCCGCACCGGACGGAAACATATAACGCCGCAGAGGCGGGCCGCGTGCCTGCCCCAGCAGTGGCTGTAGGGGCAGACCTCGTGTCTGCCCCCGCACCGTGGGCGGAGGGGCGTACCTGTTTTGCCCACACACTGAGCGGAAACAGGCTCAGCCCCTACCGCGCATCTGCCCCCGAACCGGCTGCAGGAGCAGACCTCGTGTCTGCCCCTACAAAACAAACGCGACGTCTGTAGGGCGGGGGCTCTGCTCCATATGCACTAGCTTTAGCCTTTTACCGTCATTGCGAGCGAAGCGAAGCAATCCAGAAACATGATGAAACCAAGGTTTTTATGGATTGCTTCGCGCTTCGCTCCTCGCAATGACGGATTAGTTAAAATTAAGTTAGTGCATATGGGGCTCTGCTCCCGCCGCCGCATCCTGCCAAGTACATGAGTTCAGCAAATTTTCGTATGCCCATCCTTGCGCCGCATTCTGTAGGGGCGGACGACCCTGTCCGCCCGCCGGACTGACGGTTCCCAATAATTGGCAAATACTCAGGAATCGAATCGTCCGGAAATTGCACGCTAAAACTTAATGCGGCGTAAACCGGCTGGATTGCTTCGCGCGTTTTCAGCCGAGCGGCGGCGCGTAAATGATAAGGTTCGGGCGGACAGGGTCGTCCGCCCTTACAGATGCTTTTGTCCCGCCCATCCCTACGCCACATTCTGTAGGGGCGGCCTCCGGCCGTCCGCCGAACTAAAGGCTTCCAAATAACCACAGGTTTGCGGACGCGAGAACCACGCACATGTGGCGGGCGGGCTTTTCCGCCGTTATCGGCGCGGGCGCGGGCGGACAGAGCCGTCCGCCCCTGCGGAACGCGAACCCCTTGACTTCTAATTGAACAAGAAAATCGGTCGAACTCACGTCAACATATTATACCTATTCCGAAACCTGTAGGGGCAAAGCTTGTCTATGCCATGGACAGGGGCAAACACAAGGTTTGCCCCTACAATAAATCAGGGTTTCAGAACACATCTATTATTTGAGGCCGCGCATGCGGCGAGGCGGCGGGAGCAGAGCCCCCGCCCTACAGACGTCCCTTTTTGGTTCCCTGAATCGACATAAACGGCTGAATTGAGCCATAGCATATATCGGATTATTGTAGGGCGGGGGCTCCGCTCCATATGCACTAATTTAATTTTAACTAACCCGTCATTGCGAGGAGTGAAGCGACGAAGCAATCCATAAAAACCTTGGTTTCATCATGTTTCTGGATTGCTTCGCTTCGCTCGCAATGACGGTAAAAGGCTAAAGCTAGTGCATATGGAACAGAGCCCCGCCCTACAGACGTCCCTTTTTGGCTCCCTGAATCGACATAAACGGCTGAATTGAGCTATCAGCATATATCGAATTATTGCAGGGCGGGGGCTCCGCTCCCGCCGTAACCCCCAAATTTTTTGTGCATCCTGTATATTCCCGCGTTTGTGGTGTATTTTTGGCAAGTTGTAAAATGAATTGCCCGCCCAAATAAAAAACGACCCAAAACGGTCAAAACCAGTTATACTTAAGTTGCGAGACAAAAGTGAACTGGAGGAACCGAAATGGGTCTAGAACATGATAACAC
>Ga0209629_10000844_pt1 | contig 17959 bp, 14 predicted proteins | sample TergutCu122P5_FD_187286 | JGI IMG/M metagenome (GOLD analysis project Ga0209629, IMG submission 187286) | Cubitermes ugandensis P5 segment gut microbial communities from Kakamega Forest, Kenya - Cu122 P5 (SPAdes) (version 2) | ecosystem: Host-associated > Arthropoda: Insects > Digestive system...
CGTCCGAAATATCCTGTAAAGCAATTGAATAGAGATTGTTCGTTTCCATAAATTCGTCGAAAATATCCGTACAGAGAACGACTGTTTTAGGAATTTGTACCGTAGCGGTTGGGAATTTTATTAATTCACCGGCATGGCGTTTGAGCATTTGCCCCATAAAAGCTAAGCCGCGTCCTTTTCCACCCAGGGAGTCTTCGCCAATCCGGGCAAAATTGGAATATTCGTCAAAGCGCTCTTTCTGGAAAACGGCAACTATTCCCGAATTTTTCATCTTCCGGTATTTTACGATAGCGTCAAAAATGACTTGACGCGCTTCATCCATATTCGCATATTCCGAAACATCAACGCCTTTCAAAAATTCAGCAATGGGAAATATGGCGCGGGAATAAAAGAACCGGGAAAAATGATTTCGCGACATGTGATAAACCAAAGATTCATCGGGGATAGTAAATATTTTCTTTTGCAAATCATGCAACGAACTGATGCGCATGATTTCTTCCTTTGTCTGGGAATTTACAATAATAAAATTGCCAAAACCAAAATTATTCATAATCTCTTTCCGTAAATCCTGCGGAAAGGTTTTTGAATTTTTATCAATAAAACTGCAATTCAATTCGTCGGCATACAATTTATTCGACGTATCTGAGGAATCGAAAATAATCGGTACAAACCGGTCGATGTTCCTCACCTTACAGGCGAATTTATAACCGGCTTTCTTGTCTTTTACGCCATTCCGCTTGAAACTCATGTCGCAAACAATACCAAGCATATTGTGGTGGTATTTCCTGTACAATTTTGCGGCTTCTTCATACGAGCGCGCCAGCAATATTTTCGGACGTCCCCGCTTGCGAAGCGTTTGCTGGTGCGCATTCAAAGCCTCTTGCGAAAATTCTTTCGATTGTTCTAAGACAAATTTATACAAATGGGGCAAGGCAGAAGAATAGAACCGCACCGAATCTTCGACTAATAAAATCGTTTGTACGCCGGCGGAAGCAATATCTTCATCCACGTTCATCTTATCTTCAATCAGTTTGATAATTGCCACAAGCAATTCGGAATTTCCCAACCAGCTGAAAACGTAATCAATTGAACTCAGGTCTTCCTGTTCCATCCGCCGGCTTACTTCACGTGAAAACGGCGTCAGAACGACAATGGGAATTTCAGGATACAATGATTTAATCCGGTTGGCTGTAGAAAAAATATCTTTGTCATCCATATTCGGCATACAAATTACCAAATTGAAATGGTTGGGATTCATTTTCTTTAAGGCTTCTTTTTCGGTCGATGCGATAGTGAATCGGGGAGGAGAGCTTAAACCTAAGGAAGTATATTCGTTAAAAATTTGCTCATCTATCCTGCCATCGTCTTCCAACATAAAAGCGTCGTATTTCGTAGCAATCAGTAAAACATTGAATATCCCTTCGTTCATTAGATTGGCAAAAGAAGTATCTTTTAAAACCAACCGGTTCATGTCAACTAAACGTTCCATTTGTTTGTTATGTATATATAATTTTATATTTTTGTAGAAAATAACAGCACAAAAGTAGTTATTTTTACAAATAATATTTATTATAAACATTTATTTCTATGAAAACAGACAGTATCCTTCAATCTCTTGAAGCCAAGCATCCGGGCGAATCAGAGTATTTACAGGCAGTCAAAGAAGTGCTTCTTTCTATCGAAGGTATTTATAATGAACATCCTGAGTTTGAAAAAGCAGCAATTATCGAACGGATTGTGGAACCCGACCGTATTTTTACTTTTAAAGTGCCATGGGTGGACGATAACGGAAAAGTTCAGGTTAATCTGGGCTACCGCGTTCAATTCAACAATGCGATTGGTCCTTACAAAGGCGGAATTCGTTTCCACTCTTCCGTAACCCTCTCATCGCTTAAATTTCTCGGATTTGAACAGACATTTAAGAATGCGTTGACTACGCTGCCGATGGGCGGCGCTAAAGGAGGCTCGGATTTTAGTATCCGTGGTAAATCTAATGCCGAAGTGATGCGTTTCAGTCAGGCATTTATGCTTGAACTCTGGCGGCATCTCGGTCCCGACACCGACGTTCCGGCGGGCGACATCGGAGTAGGGGCGCGTGAAATCGGCTATATGTTCGGAATGTACAAAAAATTGGCACGCGAGCATACCGGAACTTTCACCGGTAAAGGATTGGATTTTGGCGGTTCGCTGATTCGTCCCGAAGCAACCGGATTCGGTGGAATTTACTTCGTAGTAAATATGCTGAAAGAAAAAGGTTTAAGCATCAAAGACAAAACAGTAGCTATTTCCGGCTTCGGCAACGTAGCCTGGGGCGCTGCCTTAAAAGCCTCCGAATTAGGAGCTAAAGTAGTCACTATTTCCGGTCCGGATGGTTATGTTTACGACCCTGCAGGCATTTCCGGAGAGAAAATCGATTACATGCTGGAACTAAGAGCATCGGGAGAAGATATTGTTGAGCCGTACGCAAAAAAATACAAAGTAGAGTTTTTCCCGGGAAAACGTCCATGGCAACAAAAAGTGGATATTGCGCTGCCTTGTGCTATTCAGAACGAGTTAGACGAAAAAGACGCCCGTATGCTTATCGACAACAAAGTTCTTTGCGTTGCAGAAATCTCAAACATGGGTTGTACGGCGGAAGCGGTTGATTTGCTGGTCGAAAAAGAAGTGATGTATGCGCCGGGCAAAGCCGTCAATGCAGGCGGCGTAGCAACTTCCGGCTTGGAAATGACTCAGAACGCCATGCACATCCAATGGACGGAAGCCGAAGTCGATGCCAAACTGCATCAGATTATGAATGCAATTCACGAACAATGTGTTATTTACGGGAAACAACCCGACGGATATATTAATTATGTAAAAGGAGCCAATATCGCAGGATTCATGAAAGTGGCAAGAGCGATGATGGCTCAAGGAATTGTATGAAAAAAGATTTTCCATTCAAGAATTTTATTGAAGCGCTTAACGACAGAATCCCCCAGCGGGGAAAATTAGCGGAAATGCTGACGGAACTGCTTGGTATAGAGAAGGAAGCAGTGTATCGCCGGCTGAGGGGTTCTGTCCCTTTTTCTTTTCAGGAAGTTTATACAATTGCCGTTCATCTCGGCTTTTCTTTGGATGGCATTGCCGAAAATATTTTGCTGCTTAACCGGCAAATGACGGTTTTGACGGTCGATCTTCTGAATCCTCAGGAAAGGGATTACAAAATAATAGAAAGTTTTACGGAAAATATCAACCGGTTAAAAGAGGACCCGACTTCCGAATCAGGCGCAGTCGGAACCATTATCCCTGCGTCGCTTTGTGCTAATTACGAGTTTATTTACAAATTCTACTTATTCAAATGGGAGCACCAATTCGGGAATCTTCAGAAAATAAAACCATTAGCTGAAATCAATATTGCAGAACGGTTGAAGCAGAACAACAAAGAATTTATAAGAACTGTCCGGAGTTCTCCCAAATCGGTTTATATTTTCGACCGGCGATTTATAGAACATTTTGTGAACGACGTTCATTTCTTTTACGATATCCGGCTGATTACAAAAGAAGATATTCACCGTTTGAAAGGAGATTTACAGGCGCTGCTAAACGATTTGGAACATTATTCCATAGACGGTCATTTCGCTACCGGACATAAAATAGAAATCTTTTTAGCCAATATTCATATCGACGCTAATTACAATTATATTGATTCGGATAAATGCAAACTGACCATATTGCGTTCTATGACTTTCAGCGACTCTTATTCTTTCGACGAAGTTATTTTCCGGAATATGAAAAACTGGCTGACTTTTCTTAAACGGACTTCCACGCTTATTTCCGAAGGAAGCGCTGCCGAACGGATTCAATTTTTTGAACAACAACGAAAAATTGTTGAGGAGATGTAGTGGGATAGCGGGAAAAGTATCATCACCAATGGTATTACTCAACCTTACAAGTATTAAAAATATTTAATTACTCATAAATAACAACAAAAAATGATTTTATGTTACAACGAATGAAAAAAATTACTACTTTTGACAAATATTTCTTAACACTTTACAAATTAAATTAATTATGGAAACAAAAATTCGTGTTTACGGTAAATCTCAGAGCCGTACTGCATTGGGTATTATTAATGCTTACCTGAAGCTATACCCTGATTCAACATTATCTGATTTACAACAGGCTTTCCCAATTTCGCTTAATCCTAAAAGTTTCACCGACAGCCTTCTTGTTCCGGTAGCGGAAACAAAAGGTCAGGAAAAGCTATTTTTTGAAAGAGAAGATGAACAGGTTGTCTTGAAAAACGGAAAAAGGTACGCTTTAGTGGAACTATGGCAAAAAGAACATTTTGATGCTATTTGCGAGCATGCAAAGCAATATGGTATTGCGGCTGCCGAAATAAGCGAAACTAAACCTTTTGAAAAGGGAAGTTATGAATTGGAATACCTTAACGGTTTTGCCCCTGCGGAAGGTTTAATGTCGGATCAGCCGAAAGTTAATCGCATGACTCCTCCTGCTCCCGTTGAGCCTGAAAAGCCTAAATCAAATAATTGGTGGTGGTGGCTATTGTTATTGCTTTTATTGGCGCTTATATTGTTCTGTTGGAGAAAATGCAAAAACAGTGAAAATTCAATTGTTACTCCTGCAGCAGTCGTTACTCCCGCTGTTCCAAGTTTAGATTCAATTATGGGCGTTGTCAAAGGTCAATTAGACACTTTGACTAACAATATCGTTTACGATACCGGCGACACCGTAACCCTCAAACTGCCTGACGGAACCGAATGGAGAGTCGGACAATACAGCTCGGAATACAAACTGTTTACCTTTTTGAGTAATAAAGATGTAAAAGTTGATACGGTAGATAAAACGAAAGGCTGGATCACTTTGGATAGATTGCACTTTGAAACAGGATCGTCAAAACTCACTGCTGATTCAGAAGATCAATTGAAAAATGTAGCCAGAATTTTGAATTTCTTCCCAAATTCCCAAGTTAAATTAGGCGGATATACCGATAATACCGGTACGGAAGAGATTAACATGAAACTTTCTAATGAAAGGGCGAAAGTTACGGCTGATAAACTTATTTCTTTAGGTATCGATTCAACGCGGGTGGCTTATGAGGGTTACGGTTCTCAACATCCTGTCTGCCCTGCAAATGACACACCGTATTGCAAAGCGCTTAATCGCCGCATCGACGTCAGAGTCACTCTAAAGTAAGATGGATAGATGATCGCTCATTTCGGTTGATGCATCATCAAATCTTCGATGGTACGGGTAAGTTGTTCTTTGGGCATTTTCCAGACTAAATGTTCCATTGGCCCGTTTGGATCGTCTTTCCAAGTATTATTTCCCGAAGGATCGACAATCATGCGTCCTTTGACGGTTCCGAAATAATCCCTGCAACCCCGCGCTCCGACCAAAGCAGCAGTCTCGTCCCAACTCATGCGTCCGTTGATGTCAACAATCAGCCCCATTGAAAATACATCTTTCACGGGGCTGTTTTTTATTTCGGAAGCCACTAACCGCTTACCGGTAAGTATTTTCACGCCGATTTCAAATCCGCTCAACGTAATCGGAGCAGGCCATTGCTCAAAGACAATTACTGATGCCGCAGAATCAGTACAGACATTAAATTCCCGTCCTTGAGGAAAATAGCCTGCCATGGAAATCAAACGCCGCACTTTTTTATTCACCAGTGTTTTCCCGTCCAAATCACTGTATTTATCCGGCGGCGACTGCAACAAAGCGGCTAAGTTGGTGAAAAAACCGGTGCTGATAATATTCACGCTCGTATCGGGTTGTACGCTCAGAACTTGCCGGTAAACCGCCACAGCATCGGGAGCCTCTTCCGTGCGTTTTATTTTATGAGGATAGCGCTTGGGCAAATTCACCGCCCAATAATCGTCTCTACCGGCAAATCGCTGTTCAACAATATTTACACCTTTGTGCGGCGCTCCCAAAGGAATATCCGGTCGTCCGAAATAAGTGTTAATAACTTCAATACAAGGCACTGAGTTGGTGTACATGTTGGATGAGAAGGTAGCTAAAATTTTTACTTCGCCACTGTCGGCAAGTGCATGTAACAAAGCCAAAGCGCCAACGTCGTCGTAATCGGGACCCATGTCCGTGTCGAAAATAACGGAAACAGGAGCAGGAGCTTCCGATTGTTTCTTACAGCCTGTACAAGGCAGGCACGCTAAAGCTATTGAAATCAAAAAAAGATGTTTCAGTTCAAAAAAGGGGATACTATAGCCTAAAGCGACTTTTACAGTTTTCATATTGTTGATGTTTTATTCAAATACTATTCAGTTGTAAAATTAATACTTTTTTGTCTAACGACCAAGTGTCAAAATTTTTATATTGTGAAAAAATATTAAATCTCTTCTATATTTTGTATTATCGCCATTTGTATCGTAATTTTGTAAATTATTTCATTATGTTTTGCGATGAAGAATAAACAAATTCTGTGGATTATACTTGTTGTTGTGTTGCTGTTAATAATTGCGGCAGCCGGTTATTATATTTTTCGGCAGCACGGCGAGATGAAAGACTTGCAGCAGCAATCCGAGTTGGTTAAAGATGAACTTACGGATGAATATAACGATTTGGCAATCGACTACGAAGGGTTCCGGATGAAAATCAGCAACGATTCCTTAATCGCCAAGCTGGAAACAGAACAGATGAAAGTACAGCGTTTGCAGGAAGAACTCCGCACCGTAAAAGCAACCGATACCAAGCGTATCAGCGAATTGAAAAAAGAATTGGAAACTTTGCGGGCGATTCTGAGAAATTATGTTCAACAAATAGATTCGTTAAACAAGATTAACCAAAAACTAACAAATGAAAACCAACAGGTTACCGCTAAATATAATCAAGCGACTCAAACCGTTTCTCAATTAACCAAAGAAAAGGAACACCTTACCGAAACCGTTCAATTAGCCTCTAAATTAGACGCAGGCAATATTACGGTAAACGGTTTTACCAATAAAAACAAAGTTACCGACAAGATAAGTAAAATGGTGAAAATCGAATTTCGATTTGTTATTAATAAAAACATTACGGCTCCTCCTGGAGAAAAAACCATTTATATTCGTATCATGAAACCCAACGACGACGTGTTAATTAAAAGCAAAGGCGATGTCTTTACTTATGAAAACCAGGAAATCAACTATTCGGTGAAGCGAACCGTAGAGTACGAAGGCGAGGAACTTCCCGTTTCCGTTTATTGGGATATAGAAGAATATCTTACGCCCGGTACCTATCGCGTGGATATTTTTGCCGACGGCAACCGGATTGGACAAAAATCGTTCAAATGGGATAAATAAATGTGTGCGCCCCCGCTATTCGTAATCGCCGTAAAATTCCTTATAATCCGCCACCGAACGCTGAATCACTTCATAAGCTACCTTAACGTCATATACATGCGTCAGCTCGGTTTTGCGCTCGTTAGTTCCCGGAATATCTTTATACGTGGTAAAATAATGTCGCAATCGTTCAATCACCAAAAGCGGAACATCGTTGATGCTATGGTAAGAACCGTAAATAGCGTCGTTGTGGAGAACGGCAATCAGCTTATCGTCAGCCTGCCCGCTGTCTAACAAGCGAAATCCGCCGATGGGACGCGCTTTTACCAACAAATCGCCATGCGTGATGGTTTTTTCCGTTAAAACGCAAATATCGACAGGGTCGCCGTCGCCGATAATGTCTTTCCGGTTGAGATAAAAATTACTGAGTTCCGCTACCCGTTTTCCGCTGTACGTCTGAGGAATAAATCCGTAAAGCGCCGGAATGACATTGGAGTATTTTTGCGGACGGTCGATAGACAAGTATCCGGTTTCCTTATCGACTTCGTATTTCACCGTATCGGTCGGAACCATTTCAATAAAGCATGTTACGATGTCGGGATATAAATTTCCTATGCTTACGCCATGCCAGGGGTGAGATTTGTATTTTTTAAACATGAATAAAATAATTAAGAATTATGAATTGAATCCAAATTAGGAACAAAGTTAGATAAATTTTTTTTGAAAACCAAGTGTGAGAAATAGCCGAAATCTTATTTTTTCTCCATCCTCACCCCCGACGAAGTGTAAGCAGAGCGCAGCACGGGGTAGAGCCGCCCCAAGCGGTTTTTTCCATTTATATATATTTTCACGATTTTATCGTTTCTTATCGAAAAAAGATGTAATTTTGCCCCTCAAAATAATATTACATACTTTTGATATGAACCGGATTGTATTAGACATCAGCAAAGTTTTTGGTTTTATTCCCGAAAAGCAAATTTATGATAGGGCAAAGGAAGCAGAATCCGCTAACGCAGCTTTAGAAAACGCTACCGGTAAAGGAAATGATTTTCTCGGCTGGCTGCATTTGCCTTCCTCTATTACGAAAGCAGCCTTGGATGATATTCAGAAAACCGCCTCCGACTTGCGCTCCCGTTGCGAAGTTGTCGTAATAATCGGAATCGGCGGAAGCTACTTAGGCGCTAAAGCAGTGATTGATGCACTTTCCGGCGCTTTCGACAACTTGAGTAATAAAAAGCCTGTAATCGTTTATGCCGGCAATCAAATCGGCGAAGATTATCTGCACGAACTGTCTGAATATCTGAACGGAAAATCGTTCGGAATCATCAATATATCCAAATCGGGAACTACCACCGAGCCGGCGCTTGCTTTCCGTTTGTTGAGAATGCAATTGGAAAAAGCGGTTGGAATCGCCGAAGCTCAAAAACGCATCGTTGCCATCACCGACAAGGCGCGCGGCGCTTTGCGAACATTAGCGACTCAGGAAAGATATAAAACCTACGTTATTCCCGACGATGTAGGCGGACGCTATTCGGTATTAACTCCTGTCGGATTATTGCCCATTGCCGTTGCAGGCATCGACATCCGGCAATTGGTCGCCGGCGCTGTGGAAATGGAAAAATCAACAGGAACAAACGTTCCGTTTGCTGAAAACCGCGCCGCTATTTACGCTGCAGTCCGGAACGAATTATACAAACAGGGAAAGAAAATAGAAATCTTAGCAAACTTCAATCCCAAACTTCATTACTTATCCGAATGGTGGAAACAATTATACGGCGAAAGCGAAGGAAAAGAAAACAAGGGAATTTTTACGGCTTCCGTCGATCTCACGACTGATTTACATTCGATGGGACAATGGATTCAGGAAGGCGAACGCACGATCTTCGAGACCGTTCTTTCGATTGCTCAACCCTGCTATACAGTCGAGGTTCCGAAAGATGAAGCCAATTTGGACGGACTGAATTACTTGGCGGGAAAACGCGTGGATTACGTCAATAAAATGGCTGAATTAGGAACACAACAGGCGCATGTCGCCGGAGGCGTTCCAAACATCCGGATTGAGATTCCCGAATTGAATGAGTTTTATATCGGACAATTATTGTATTTCTTTGAAAGAGCCTGCGGCATCAGCGGATACTTGCTGGGAGTCAATCCTTTCGACCAACCGGGCGTTGAGGCTTATAAAAAGAATATGTTCGCTCTATTGAAAAAGCCGTGATCAAAGCCGTCTTCTTCGATATGGACGGAGTCTTATACGACTCCATGCCGAATCATGTACAAGCGTGGTTAGAAACCGCTTCCGCTTGGGGACTTCAATCCGAGCCGGCGGATTTCTACATGATGGAAGGTCGCACCGGAGCTACTACCATTGATATTCTCGTCCGGCGGAATTGGGGAAGAAGCGCTACGGATGAAGAAAAAGAAACCATCTATGCCCAAAAAGCCCAACGCTTTGTTGAACTGAATACCGATTCTAAAATAATGTCCGGCGCTTTGGACGTATTGAAAAAAGTCAAACAGCTTGGACTTATGCGGATAATAGTTACCGGTTCGGGACAGCCCACGCTGTTCAATAACTTAGACGCTCATTTCCCTGGATTTTTTGATAAACGCTTAATGATTACCGCTTTCGATGTTAAATATGGGAAGCCGCATCCGGAACCTTATCTCATGGGATTGAAAAAAGCCGGCGTAAAACCGGAAGAAGCCCTCGTTGTAGAAAACGCGCCCTTAGGAATCGAATCGGCAGTTGCAGCCGGAATATTCACCATCGCCGTAAACACAGGACCTCTGCCGGATGAAGTTCTTCTGAAAGCCGGAGCCAACGCTCTGTTTCCATCTATGAATGCCTTGGCGAAAGCAGATATTTGGGGTTTTATTGTAACCTGAAGTCCTTGTTCTGTTAGGTTTTTAATGCCAACGCTTACGAACTAATCGCAGAACTTCTTTTCGGATAATCAATCGTATAGTGCAGACCGCGACTTTCTTTCCGCTCCATTGCCTGCTTGATAACTAAATAACCTACGTTGACAATATTCCGTAATTCGCAGATGTCGCGGGAAACAGTAGATCGGATAAACAGATTTTCCGTCTCGCGGTATATGATTTCCAGGCGTATCCAAGCTCGTTCCAAACGCAGATTAGAACGGACGATACCTACATAATTACTCATAATCGACCCTACTTCCTTTGCGCTTTGAGTAATCAAAACCATTTCTTCGGTCAAGGAAGTGCCTTTGTCGTTCCATAGCGGAATATTTTCCTGAAAAGAATAATTGCTCAAATGGGCGATAGAATGTTTGGCAGCCGCATCGGCATAAACAATTGCTTCTATCAGGGAATTGGAAGCCAGACGATTCGCTCCGTGCAGTCCGGTGCGCGAACATTCGCCCGCGGCATACAACCGGTTAATAGTCGTCCGTGCGTCCAAATCAACAACGATTCCACCGCAAAGGTAATGAGCGGCAGGCGCTACCGGAATATAATCTTTCGTAATATCGATTCCTTCACTCAGACATTTTTCATAAATAGTGGGATATTCTCTTTTTGTTTCTTCCGCATTTTTTTGCGTAACATCCAAATAAACGAAATCGCTTCCACTGCTTTTCATTTCGCTGTCGATGGCTCGTGCGACAATATCGCGCGGCGCCAAGGAACCCCGTCCATCGTATTTTTGCATAAATTCTTTTCCGTCTCGGGTACGCAATACTGCGCCATAACCACGCAAGGCTTCCGTAATCAGGAACGACGGGCGTTCCATCGGATTATACAGGGCAGTCGGATGAAACTGTACAAATTCCATGTCCTTCACTAATCCCTTGGCGCGATAAACCATTGCGATTCCGTCTCCTGTGGCGACTACCGGATTAGTTGTCGTCTGGTAAATATTACCAATTCCTCCCGTACAAATCATAGTTACTTTCGAGAGGAAAGTATGAATTTCGTTTGTTCCTTCGTCTAAGGCATAAGCGCCGTAACATTCAATATTGGGTGTATCTTTCGTCACTTTTTCACCCAGATGATGTTGCGTTAATATTTCAATAGCGAAATGATGATCGAATACCTGAATCTGCGGATGTTGTTTGACGGCATTGATTAAACTCTCCTGAATTTCCTGACCTGTATTGTCTTTATGGTGAAGAATACGAAATTCGGAGTGACCGCCTTCTTTATGCAAATCGAATCCGCCGGATTTATTTTTATCGAAATCGACTCCCCATCCAATCAATTCCTTTATTTGTTGCGGCGCTTCGCGAACGACTTTTTCAACAACCTGCTTATCGCAAATACCGTCTCCGGCGATTAAAGTATCCTGAACATGTTTTTCAAAATCATCCCAAGGAAGTGTGACGGAAGCTATTCCACCTTGGGCATAAAACGTATTTGCCTCTTCCAGCGTAGTTTTACAGAGAAGCGCTACCTTTCCTTTACCGGCAACTTTCAAGGCATAACTCATGCCTGCAATTCCCGAACCGATAACGAGAAAATCAAATTTGTAAACCATAGTATATGCAATATTAAAGATACAAAGTTACAATAATATTTTCAGGAATAACAATTTTTTTTATCTATAAAAATAGGAATAAGCTGCCCTCCAAATCATCTTCAAAAAACAAACGAGGGCTGATTCTTTATAATTCGTTTATGATTTTACGTTGCTTTTCAAAATATAAAACCCGCTGTCTTTCATTCGTTAAAGTAATCAATGAAGATATTTTAATTAAAGAATGAATCCATTTTTTCATTCTTTCGAATGTGCTTTCATCCGTCGAATTAACCGATGATAGAATAAACATTTTCACCATGCTGAAATGTGTATCTTCCGATTCCAAATAAGTATAACTTGTTGTAATATCTATATCTGAAATATATAAATATGCAGAATTACCCGTTTCCTCGAAATGACCTGTAACCGCCAATTTCTCCAAATAATCGAGCATGACAAACAAATTTTCTTTAACCTTTTGAATATCGTCTTTTTCTATCAGCCGGATTTTATTGAAATAATGAATATCGTCAACAAAAAGTCGAAATAACCGATTGTCGAATATATAACAGATTTTACCGAACTTTTTCATTTCCATGGTATATTCAGTCATAATTCTCTTCATTTCAGGATAAACCGAAATATCATGAAAAGGAATCACCTTATCGCTGTTATAATGAAAATTCCATTTGAATAAATAAAGTTGGATAAGATCGGGGAATTTAAAAGCAAGGTCGTAAGGCAATGCATTGGCAGCGATAGCGACTTCAGAATTTTCCGATCGATTGATTGACCGAAGAAAGGTCAAATAAGTCTCAAGTATGTAATAATCGGAATCCTTAGGAAAAATAAAATCCGGCAGGTGCATTTGAAACGGGATGCTTTTGGGTCCTTCAAGACCGATCAGATTATCCAACGAAAACATCAATTTTTTTGCAATAAGAGAAATTTCATCAAAAGTAAAAGGAACTTCCTGCTTTAATCTTCGGTAAACGGCGCCTTTCTCGATTCGCAGAATATCCGCTAAAGCGTTTACCATCGTTGAACTTTTGTCAAACCTTCGTTGGATTTCGGTTAGTAATGCTTGATGTAATTGATTATCCATATATATTGATTAGCTCATTCTGTTTTTGTAATCTTTGTATCCGAAACGGCGAAAGGTTTCCAACGAGCCGTCTTCTTTCCACAGGCATAAATCGGGATGAGTCACGCCGTTAAACATGGTAGTTTTAACAATTGTATAATGAATCATGTCTTCAAAAACAATCCGGTCGCCGATTTGCAGGGGTTCATCGAACGACCAATCGCCCATATAATCGCCGCTCAAGCAGGAATTTCCGCCCAAGCGGTAGGTTGGCTTTCCGGCTTTCGCTTCCTGACAGGCTCCGCGCACCACCGGTTTGTAAGGCATTTCCAAACAATCGGGCAAATGGCAGGTGAATGATACGTCGAGAATTGCCGTCCGGATTCCTCTGTTTTCTACAATATCCACAACGGAAGAAACTAGAACGCCGGTTTGCCACACAAAAGCGGCGCCGGGTTCTAAAATAATTTCCAAGTTCGGGTATTTCTTTTTGAAATTCTGCAAAAGTCGGATAAGATGTTCTACATCATAATCGTCTCGGGTCATCAAATGTCCTCCGCCCATGTTCAGCCAGCGGACTTGCGGAAGTAAATCCCCGAATTGCGCTTCTACCCGCTTTAGGGTATTTTCCAAAGCGAAAGATGAAGATTCGCACAAAGTATGAAAATGCAATCCCTCGATTCCTTCCGGTAATTTTTCTCCCAATTCTTCCCTGATTATTCCCAGACGCGAACCCGGAGCCGCCGGATTGTATAAATCGGTAGCGACTTCCGAATATTCGGGATTAATCCGTAATCCGCAAGAAATATGCGTTTTATTATTAAGCGTATCTTTATAAAAACGATGGAATTGCGAAAGCGAATTGAAAGTGATATGTGAGCTGCAAGCCTTGATAACCGGAAAATCTTTTTCGGTATAAGCAGGAGAATAGGTGTGAGCCTTGCTGCCCATTTCTTCCAGCGCAAGTTGCGCTTCCCAAGGCGAACTCGCCGTAGAACAGGAGATATATTCTTTGATAATCGGGAACGATTTCCATAAAGCGAAAGCCTTGAAAGCAAGGATTATCGTTACTCCCGCCCGCTCTGCGACCGAACGGATTAAAGCCAAGTTTTTTCGGAGCAGCGATTCGTCCAAAACGTAAGAAGGGGAAGGGATTTTCTGAATATCAATCATTTAATTATCTCATATTTAGCAAATTTCAATAATAACTGTTTTCGTCCGACGCTATCAAACTCGACGGTTGCCCGCGCATTTTCATTATCACCGGTCAATTCAATTACTTTCCCGATACCAAATCGCTCGTGGTGGATGAGATTGCCGGGTGAGAGTCCTTTTACGACCCCTGGGCGAACAATCGAATTGTCATGGCGGGCTTGACCCGTCATCCCATTAATCAGGGGATCCCGCGTCAAGCGCGGGATGATAGTTCTTTCAGGGGATTGCGGGTCTTCGCTTCGCTTTGCCCGCAATGACACGCTGCCAATAATATCACCCGAAGCCTGCAAATAAACCGGATCAATATCGTAGATAAACCGGCTGGGCGAACAAGACCACGACTGCCCGTTACGGAAGCGGCTTTTGGCATAAGTCAAAAAAACGTTTTCTTCCGCGCGCGTAATCGCCACATAAAACAACCGGCGTTCTTCCTCTATTTCTTTGGGATTATTTTCACTTCGTTCCGAAGGAAATAAATCTTCTTCCAAGCCGACGACAAATACATTCTTAAATTCCAAGCCTTTGGCGGAATGAATCGTCATCATCGACACGCGGCTTGAATGTTCATCTTTATCCGTATCCTGATCAGTCAATAAGGCAATTTCCGATAAAAAGTCGCCTGTTTTCACGTCTTCCCTTCCTTCTTCCAAGCGGGTAGAAACAAATTCGTGCAAACTGTTGATTAATTCCTCAACGTTTTGAACACGGCTTAAACCTTCGGGCGTGCGATCGTTATAAAGTTCGACGAGCAATCCGGTTTGCCGGATAAGTCCGCTCCCTAATTCGTAGGCATTCTGAGTAGCGCTATTTATCATCAAATTTTCCAACAGATTCCGGAATCCTTCTAATTTCTTGGCTGTTCCAGTGTTGATATTCAAATTGTAATTCAAAGGATGAGAAAGCACTTCCCATAAGCCAACGCCTTGAATGCTTGCAGCGGAAACCAATTTATTCAAAGTCGTATCGCCGATTCCCCGAGTCGGATAGTTAATTACGCGCTTAAACGCTTCTTCGTCATTGGGATTTGCAATGAGCCGCATATAAGCGATGACGTCTTTCACTTCTTTTCGCTGATAAAAAGAAAGTCCGCCATAAATCCGGTAAGGAATATTGATTCTGCGCAAGGCTTCTTCAAAAATACGGCTTTGGGCATTGGTACGATACAGAATAGCAAAATCCTGATATTCTAAGGAATGAAGCATCCGCATTTCGGCAATTCGCGAAGCTACGTTGTATCCCTCTTCATAATCGGAATAAGCACAGATGACTTTAAGTTTTTCCCCTGCCGCCTTTTTAGAGAAAATAGTTTTGGGAATCTGTTCCTTATTCTTTTCTATTACTGAATTAGCTGCATTAACAATGGTTTTCGTGGAACGGTAATTCTGTTCCAATTTGAACAGTTTACTTTCGGGGTAGGTTTTTTGAAAATTCAGAATATTCCCGATGGTAGCTCCACGAAAAGAGTAAATACTTTGGGCATCGTCGCCGACTACGCACACGCGGCGATGTTCATCCGCTAATTGACGGACAATTTCGTGCTGCACGGGATTGGTATCCTGATATTCATCCACCAAGACAAAACGGAACTGATTCCGGTAGCGTTCGAGTATATCGGGATGATCCTTGAAAAGCAGGTAAGTATAGAGCAGCAAGTCGTCGAAATCCAGAACGCCAGACGCACGGCAGCGATTCCAATACGCCGAATAAATCTCGCCGGTTCGCCCTTGCCGGTGAAAATGATCGTCGGCAGTCAGATCTTTGTCTTTCAGATACATTTCAGGAGTAATCAACGCATTTTTTGCTTTGGAAATCCGCGCTTGAACATTCGCAGGTTTATAGATTTTGTCGTCTAATTCTTTTTCTTTGATAATGGCTTTAATCAGGTTTTTAGAATCCTGCGCATCGTAGATGGTAAAATCGGAACGATAGCCGAAAGTTTCTGCTTCCCGGCGTAAAATCCGGGAAAAAATAGAATGGAAAGTTCCCATCCATAAGCGGCGAGCCGTATCCTCATCAATCATCGCAGCAACCCGTGACTTCATTTCGCGAGCCGCTTTATTTGTAAATGTCAGCGCTAAAATACTGTAAGGAGGAATACCGTTTTTTAATAAGTAAGCGATTTTGTAGGTCAATACGCGGGTTTTTCCCGAACCTGCGCCGGCAATCACTAAACTGGGACCGTCGTTATAGAGAACAGCCTCAAGCTGGCTGTCATTGAGTTGCTGCAAAAATTGCTCCATCAGTCGATTGGCTTTTTAGAATCCGAAAGAAGCTTTTTTATTTCCTCCGGCGTTAAACCGGTAATGGCTGAAATAGTTTCTACGGTTAATCCGGCTTGATAACTGCTAAGAATCATTCTTTGCCGTTCTTTTGCTTCGCCTTCTACTCTGCCTTTCGCTTCACCTTCTGCTCTGCCTTTCACTTCGCCTTCCTTCAGAGCATCGCTTAGCGCACTGCATTCGGTCATAATAGCATCCTTGACTTTATCGTAAGTAAACAATTGTTCTTTCGTATAAGCGCCGATTTCCATATATCCGATTGCTTCACGGGTATCACTGTTCTCTAAAAGGTCTTGGGGAGCTTCCCGAGTACTCTCGTCTATTTCGGTAAGAAAACGCAGCCACAATTCATGCAGTTTCTTTTCCGAACGGTTTTGAGGCTTAAATTTAGGCAATTCAATAAATACAAATTCCAATCCTTTGATTTGCTTTTCTGTATTTTTAATGTTTACAATTTTATAATGGTGATAGTATTCATCCTGCATTTCGGGCGATTTTTCAAATATATCGTTTATAAAATTCAGCGAATAAACGGGCTGTAACAGCTCATACTTTCTGACTCTGTCGGTTTGCATCACGTAAGCCTTAGAAGCATTGAGCAGTACGCGGCTTTTAAAACTTTCCGACCAGTACATTTGCATTTCTACAATAAACTGCTGTCCGTCGGTATCCGTACAACGTACATCAACGATAGAAAGGCGGAGTTCTTCGATTTCAGGAATCAATTCACCGGTTTGATACTCGATGCTCACTATCGGCTTTTCAAGCGGCAGCATACTGTTGAGTAAACTCATACATAAATGTTTGTGTCCGCCGAAAACACGCTTGAACGTTAAATCATTCTTTGGATCAAGATAATGTGCCATGACTGTTACTGTTATTACTGTTTATAATCACAAATCATTGCAACAAAGTTATGATTTTTTTTTGAATTAGGAAACAAAACGTCTGCAATCGAAGATAAGTCAGTTGGAGAACAGATAAAGGTATTGGAAAGCAAGAACGGCATTTTACGATACAAGCTTTATCATGCGGAAAAGGAAAAATACACAATTGCAAGAACGTTTATCGCGGTATGAAATCAAAATACTGTATACTAAGCTCTGTTATATAGATTTATGAGATAATAATTTGGGTTTTCAAAATAAAACAAGTACATTTGTAGCAAAAAAACTATGCTGCAAGTAAACATAAGCAATATCAATAAAATTAATTCCACAACCCAAATAACTGAATACAAAGACATCTCTACTCAACTCTATCAGAGGGGTATGATATTCAGTTATTTTCTTGGTATCAAAATTCATAATTTTTAAATTGCCTCTTTGGGAATAGCTCGCTTACTTGTACTTTCCCTTAACTTACTGACCTTAAATTCATCAAACGGATAATATTCCTTTTTGACAATGTGCTGCTCTGTATTGCCAAGTTGTAAATGGCTCTCAAAGCTCTATATCTGACTCCCATTGTATTTGTCAAGTTGCCATTACCCTTGGAAAAGGAATATCCCAATCTTGAGCAGTTACCATCTGAAAAAGGAGCTAATTTCCCTGAACTTCATGTTCATATAATGAATATTCAGGGTTGGCTTAGAGGGATACATCATCATTGT
>Ga0209629_10000845_pt1 | contig 17959 bp, 17 predicted proteins | sample TergutCu122P5_FD_187286 | JGI IMG/M metagenome (GOLD analysis project Ga0209629, IMG submission 187286) | Cubitermes ugandensis P5 segment gut microbial communities from Kakamega Forest, Kenya - Cu122 P5 (SPAdes) (version 2) | ecosystem: Host-associated > Arthropoda: Insects > Digestive system...
TGGCTTTACTAGGAGCTCCATATATATATATATATATATATATATATGACATTAGTGGCCTAAGGGTTAATGACTCAAATTTAAACTGGTCACCTTCGATTAATAACGAGCAGGCCTGTGATCACTGCTGAGCTAACCTGTCGCCTCCCTCATCTAATATTCTGTTCGAAGAAAAGAGGCAAAATGCAGTGGAGGGCGCAGTTCAATTTGGGCAGGATACCACGAGGGAATAAATCTCGAACAGTTCACAGATAAAAGAAACTTCGGAGCTGAAAGAAAAAAGATACAAGGGAAATGGGCCTATATGAATTTAAACCGAAGAAATTCTGCAGCATTTTATGTATATATGAAACGTGACTACAATACGATACGGCGTTTTAACGAATGAATTGGACTTCTCTGATTCCTTTAAAGGACTGTTATTCTTCGTCTCTTTTCCTTACCAATATTCTTCATTCCATCAGATATTAAATATTTGCAGACTCGAGAAATGCAAGGAATTCCACAACACATAAATATAGATAAGACAATACGAGAAAACTTCGTATCTTTCAACCTTTACGTAAGGAAGACTTAGATATCAGCCTAAATTCGAAGAATTCTTAGTGAACTGTGCCGAACGCAGATATTACTGCCCACAGACGCCCACAACGCAGATATTACTGCCCACAGACACCCACAACGCAGATATTACTGCCCACAGACACCCACAACGCAGATATTACTGCCCACAGACGCCCACAACGCAGATATTACTGCCCACAGACGCCCACAACGCAGATATTTCTGCCCACAGACACCCACAACGCAGATATTACTGCCCACAGATACCCACAACGCAGATATTACTGCCCACAGACACCCAGATATTCACAAAATGCTCTCGGACGACGAACCACATTATTTGGTAAGGGTGCAGTTGGCGCTGCTCACTGTCAACATCAGTCGCTGCTAAACTTTCCAACCGCGCAATTTTTTAGTTTCTGACATGGTGACGCAGATTTAAGCACGTCTTCTGACACCACAGAACGGGGTGGGGATTGACAAAGAGTTACTGGCATTTCGGACACGCTTGCTGCCTCCATATTCAGGATTTTAGCGCTCTTGAGATTACGCATATCCTGATAATAGACGAATAAAGCTTGTCCGAAACGTCGGTAACTTTATAAACAAGAACGGCGTCATATCCCAGAAGAACTTAATTTTAAAATTTAAAACTTCATGATGCAATTAGATCCCATCATGTCTAGACGAAGTATTTTTGTATATATATATATATATATACTGATAGTAATAAACGTTATTGGATATGCCTGGGGCCTGGAGTAGCGTAGTGGTTAAGGCGCTGCGCTACAAGTCGGACGGTCCCGGGATCGATTCCCGGTGGTGTCACTGGGGATTTTTTCCGTGGTACCCCCGACAGAACCATGTGCCCTGAGGTCAACACAGCCTCTGAAAGTGAGTATCAGGGATTTCTCCTGGGATAAAGGTGGCCGGTGCGTTTGGCCGAAACGTCAAGAAAATCCGGGGCCTTAATCTATCCGGAACCGCTTGGGCCACCTCGGCCTGTCGCAGGACAACTTTACTTTATTCTTGCTTAGATAAGGACAGGTACAACTCCGTATTTATTGCTTTCAAAAGTACTTTAGTGAAATTAAAGTCGAAATACAGCGGTTGTATAGGGAGTGTTAATTTAATCGCATTCATTATATCAGCATGGTATAAAATACGAAAAATTTTTGAAATCTTTAATTTTTCGTCTTTTGGTTTTAATTTTATTTTAAATAATGATACTTCTAGTAGCTCAGTTTGTAGCAGGAAAGAACATATATAATTCCATGGCGATCTTTTTCTCTAATGGTAATGTAATTTGCGGACATGTGGGAACAGGATAATTGGTAAAGTATATTAATTTTAAAAAGGGCCTTCTGATGTCCACACTGACTTGGACTGTTTAATAAATTGGATTTCGTGTGCGAATTCCGCTCGCGACATAGACACATGCCCGCGTCTTATTGTGATTGTGTTTTCTGCTGAAGGTAGCAATCTAGTAACAAGTTGATCGTTCTGCAGTAACTCTAAACTATTAATATTTTCGGAAAGTAAATTTGAATGGGGATAAGTCACATCTCCGAATCCATGAGAGTTTAAAAAATATAAGGGGGAAGGAAAAGGAAAAAGTGAAAAAACATCACATATCGATGGATTCGACATTTTTAAAAAAGGGAAGACTTATTTTTCACCGAACTGGAAAAATACAACGTGGTTCAAATATGACCGGGACTGATTTGTGTGTAAACAAGCCGCACTGCGCAGCAGCTGTGCGACCTTAAGAGAGTGAAGCCACAACCTCCACCCTCCATCCTGCTCGGGTTAGAACCTGTTCAGTCCTGTCTGGGAGTTGTTAGAGTGATGAGCGAACAGAAGGTACCGCGGAGCGTGGAACAAAGCATTATGATCAAATTCCTCGTTGGAGAAAACGTCCAGTCCGCTGAAATTCACCACAGACTCCAACAACAGTATGGGGAAGAGTGTCTCCTAAGGAGACACTTTAGACTATTTATGATGACAACAAATTTATTTGTCATTGTTAATATAAAACAATTGTGAACCTAGGTAGTTTTAGAATTTTACTGCTTTTTTTTCCGAACATCTTGGGGTATTGGCTTCCTAAATTCAGCAATTTTTAAACTAATTAGGATGTTGGAATGGAACACTAAACATTTTCCGCTCAATTTGCAATCCAGTTTGACTTTGTCAAACTTTCGGGATGCTGGGGTTGGGTTTGAACTCCGAAACCAGATACGCCACTGCAAGACAGTTTGTATTAAAAGTACCCTTTATTTAATAAATTACAACCGTATAAGAACACAGTGAACTACAAAAGGAAATCGAGACGCCGGTTCTTCTTGCTCATGCGGTTGAGGACTCCACCGATATCTTCGGAATTTCGGGGGTTTGAACACCCCAAACCCCCCCTCGGTACGCCACTGATCCTCATAAATGTGTTAACTCTTCTCCTTCAGGATGTCCAGCAACTGCTGCTTATAATTTATCTTTCGCGAGATATTACTTTCGCGCTGTTGCTTTCGACACGTAGAAGTTTCGTATGTACCACCACCGGAACCTTGTTCATCCTCCCGTCTTTCATCAGTGTCTTCTTCCCAATTGCGGCCTGTCATTTGTGAATAGTTTGAAGAGGTGACGCGATCTTGTGTTTGAGGTATGAGAAAAAGCATTTGCTCAAAATACATTTATTTTCGCCTTTTTGTACCAGGCTCTCCAGACTTCATCTGCGTTTGCAACTGAAGTTCCCTTCGGAAGCAGTCTCTCATATTTTTCCATCTTCGCTGCACTTCTTGCACTGAAGTACAAAAATAAGAAACATATTTTCAGATCAGTCGTGGAGATTAAGCTTAATTACATTACTAAATAAACAAATGGTGTTATTAAAATCGGTTACAGGTAAGAGCTTTGCTTCATAGCACTTTGATTACCTCCTAGGAGAAACAACTTTTCGGGAAATTGTCAGGGATTGTTGCAATAGTATTTGGGATTGTCTGAAAGCAACAGAAATGCCTGAAAAGGCGGTAGATGATTGGACGAACATAACTAATGACTTTTATCGAAGAACGCAATTCCCGAACTGCATTGGTGCTGTGGATGAGAAACACGTTCGAATAAAAATGCCAACTGGCAGTGGATCTCCGTTTTATAACTACAAACATTTCTCAATTTTCCTCATGGCTTTAGAAGATGCGAACTACTGTTTTATCGCAGTACACGTTAGAGCAGTTGAAAAGCCTAGCGACTCCACCGTTTTTAAGAATTCAAACACAGGAAGGAAACTGGAATCCAAACAACTGGGAACACCAAGGAGCAGGCCATTGCCTAATGAAGAGAATGGGAAATGCATGCCTTTGGTGATTGTGGGTGACGAGGCATTCGCCTTGTCAGAACATGTGTTACGGCCCTACCCGAATAGGAATCTTAGCGTTCAACAACGAATGTAGAACTATAGATTAACAGGAGCTCGTCGAATGGTAAAATGTGCATTCGGTATTCTGGCAAATTGGTGGAGGATTTTTCACAGACCGTTAGGTGTAACTCCTCAGTTCTGCGATAGCATAGTAAAGGCTTGCTGTAAATTGCACAATTTCGTTCGCCGAAACGATGGGTTTCAGCTAGAGGATACTTCGTATGAAAGTAATTTCGAAAGCATTCAAGCTACAGGTACAAATGGAAACACCGAATGAAAGCATGTGAGAGACTATTTTGCCTAGTATTTTACGTCACCACACGGAGCTGTGCCTTGACAGTACGATAAAGTTTAATTTGGAATCTGACATACCCTGAAAAATTATTTACCACTGTTAACTACCACTAGGAAATCGTAGCTTTCAGCTAGGGTTAGTTTCCTTTGTAGGGTTAAGCATCTTTGTATTTTACAACAGACTAATTTAAACCTGTGCATTTGTATTAAAGATATTAAAAACAACACTGCTTGCCTTTTTCATCTTTCTCTGGGCCGCCCTGTTGACTCCACTCAGAAACGACTGCCTCGCACACTTTTCCCGAGTCTGTCTTTCAAACCCTTATCACTGCATTCTTTCAGCGAACAGTCGTACAGAGCAGGACGTCTTACAATTTCCGAAATCAATATTTCACAATCATACACCTCTTTGAACGTCACAACGGAAACAAATTATTTGTATTAGGATCGCGCTGCTGCAAGGAAACGTCCTTGGACGGTGCTGGTTTCACACAGAGATATGGAGGAGACAGTTAACCGTGCGCGCGCACCGTTTTATTTCCGTGTGTTTCATTTGTACAAGCAGTCATCAAGCGAAATGGAATATCAAATATCTAAGAGATATAAGGAAATGGAACTTGCTGCGGCTTTCTTACTCGCGCACTTCCATACACATCCGTGTGTTTCATTTGGGTAGCACGATAGTCGCAGCGACTAAAATCGCTCTCTTGCGATCGGCATTACCCTCGAAAACCATTGTTCGTGTAAGCTTTAATCTGTGGCACAGAGATTAAGATCATGGAGTATGTTTGACGGAGTAAACAAATCGAAGCACGTGAGAGCTGGTTGTACGACTGTCCGACCGCAGTGCATTCGATATATATTGTTTGTTGAAGGGTGGAGAGAGATTGTTGTCGTTAGTGTATTTGCATACTATTTTTTTTTTAATATGAAGTGAGTAACTGGATTTCAAATTAAAAGTTATAGTGAAGAGTTACTAAAATTGTTATAGTTTAACGTGAGGTTACTTTAAATTAATTAGACATAAATATTACATTTTCAGGCTAAGTGTCGACGGACTACTGGTGTATTTTCCGTATGATTACATTTATCCAGAACAGTTTGCGTACATGCTGGAATTGAAGAAGGGACTGGACGCGAAGGTACCACTGAATTGTCATGAGAAAGTTACAAAAGACGATATTTTTGTAATGAAATCAGTAGTTATGTTTTTTGTTGTAGGGTCACTGTCTGTTGGAAATGCCGTCGGGAACTGGAAAGACAATCTCCTTGCTCTCACTTATTGTTGCATATATGATTGCAAATCCTCTAAGTGTCACAAAACTCATCTACTGCTCACGAACTGTTCCTGAGATTGAAAAGGTCGTAGAAGAATTGAAGAAACTAATGGTCTATTATGAGAGGGAGAGGGGACAGAAGCCAAAGATGGTAGGGTTGGTTCTCAGCTCAAGGAAAAATATGTGCATTCATCCACAGGTATATGACATCGTATTTATACTTTTGTGAATTATAATGCTGTTTACAGAGATTTGAAGTATGATTTTTTGGTGTGCCAAGTCTTCCATTGTACGATAAGAATTGTTGAGTTTTAGTCTGTACTTGGATGACTGTTATACAACTGCCATTGCAGTTCATGTGTTCTTAGCACATGTTGGGAGACTTGTTTAAACTACAGGTGCTATGTTGTGCTGTCACATAGTGATTTTCATTAGAGATCATGAAATGTTTACCAGGTGAGCAAAGAGCGTGATGGGAAAATTGTTGATGGGAGATGCCACAGCTTAACTGCATCATATATTCGAGAGAGGCACAATTATGATGATAGTGTGCCCATCTGTTCATTCTATGAAAGTTTTGATATTGAAGGCCGTGAAGTGCAACTGGAGCCTGGTGTATATAGTTTGGATGATTTGAAGGAGTATGGTCAGGAGAGGAATTGGTGCCCATATTTTCTGGCTCGATATACAGTGAGTACAAACATAAGTGCTATAAGAGAAAACACAGAAGCATTATTAGTTACTAGAGAGGAGGTAGATCTGGAGGCTCAAGTTGATAAAACTGTGTCCATTTCTCTCAACAGAATGCAGGAGAAAACCATAATATAACCATAAATATTTGAGGAAGATAATTTTTTTTGCATGAAAAATTTAATGGCAGATGAAATCAGGAATGCTTGCTTCCATTTTGTCCAGAATGTTTTTGAGTTCTCATTTGCTGTCTAAAAGTGTAAACATTAACATATTTGGAACTATTATCTTGTGTGTTGTTTTGTGTGTGCGCGCACTTGCTCATGAGTACATGCATGCTCGAGCCTATGCGTGTGGGTGGCATGTACGTGTGTCACGTTAAGGGATGCACATTGCTTGAGGGTGTTCAAGAATATGATGCAGACGAAGATATTTGGGCATAAGTGGGAGAGGGTAACAGGAAGGTGGAGAAAATTCCATGAAGGGTAATTTCATTATTTGTACTTTACATCAAATATTATTTAAGTGGTCAAATCATAGTGGATGGCATGGCTGGGCATGTGGCACATGTGAGGGAGAAGAGAAATGCATGTCTCAGGTTTTGATGGGTAAGTGTGAAGGAAATAGGCTGCTTGGAAGGCCTAGGAATGGATGGGAGGGTAATTGGACCTTAATTGGATGTGAGGGTGTGGATCATTTTCATCTGGTGTGGGGTAGTGACAACTGGTGGTTGCTGGGAATACAATTATGAGTCTTGGAGTTTAGTAACATAATAGATTTTCTGGACTATTTAAGGACTTGTGAGATTCTGAAGAGGGACTCTGCTCCAATTAGTGAAGTAATTCAGATTCAAATTGATTTTATGCAATATTTGTTTGTAATTGTATTACGTTTTGCTGATAAAGATGAGATTTATGGTATGTAATTTCCGTTGTCTTAAATTTGCAGATCCTGTATGCAAACATTGTGGTGTACAGCTACCATTACTTGTTGGATCCAAAGATTGCTGATATTGTGTCTAAGGAACTATCCAAATCTTCTGTTGTTGTTTTTGATGAAGCTCACAATATAGGTAATTGTAAATTAGTGATGAAATTACTGGATATTGGTCAGGGGATTTATAAAGCTGTGTATTAACTGAACAAATATGATATTGATAATGAAGCAGCAGGTTTTGTTTTGGTCCAAGATATATAAGAAATTCTAACACAGTCCTATATATGAGGGTGGGCGGATAAGTTTTGCCTCCACTTAAATAGAAAATGAACGGGAAAAGATATTTTAATGAAATAAAAAAAGAAATATGCCTACATCAATTATTTTCAAAGCTGCGTAATTATTTTTCTACAAAATCACCACGCACTTCAATACACTTCCACCAACACTGCACTAGTTTTTGAAATCCGCCCTTAAAAAAATTGGTGTTTTGTTTTTGAAACCATTTCCTCACTGCAAACTTCACCGCTTTATCACAGCTGAAGCGCTGGTCCTTCAAGTGTTCCTTAATTTTGGGAACAGGTGGAAATCACTTGGAGCCAGATCTGGGCTATACAGTGGATGCGGCAGCACTAAAAAATCCAGGCATTGAATTGCATCTCTTGTTGCTGCACTTGTGTGAGGCCTGGCTTTGTTAGGTTGAAGAAGTTCATTTCTTATTCCAATCCGTTCGATTCTTCTTTTTAATGCAGTAAGAGTTCCACCGTAACGTTGAGAGTTTATTGTTGTTTCTTTTTCAAGAAAGTCTGCAAAAACAACACGTTCCGAATTCCAAAAAACAGTCAACATGACCTTTCCAGCCGAGGCCTGTGTTTTGAATTTTTTCAGCTGAGGCAATTCCTTACGGCGGTATTCCTTAGACTGCCTTTTGATCTCAGGGTCATAATGATGGACCTAAGTTTCATCACTTGTAATGATCTTCTTTAAGAAGTCCTTCTTTTTTAAAATGTTCCAGGAGTTCCTGAGAAATGCAAACTCTTTCAGCTTTCATTTCATCAGACAGCATGCACGGTACCCATCTGGCACAAACTTTTCGGAATCCAAGAACACCAATAATGTGTCCCTCCTTCTCCTTAGAAATTACTAATGCAACGGGAATTTCTTTTTGTTTGATGCGATGATTTCCGTGGATCAGTTCTTCAACGCGATCTTGATGAAGCTGATCACTTACAGTCACAGGCCTGCCATTTCGTGTTTTGTCACTCAAATCTGCTTGCCCCATTTCTCCATCTTTGAACCACCTCACCCAGCATCTTACTGTACTCACATCAACACACTGATCACCATAAACAGCTTGCATTTGTCTGTGAATTTCAATTGGAGAAACTCTTTCCACGGTTAAGAATTCAATAACAGCACACTGTTTGAACCGAACATCTGAAAACTCTTCCATTTCGATGTGTACTGGGTGAGGACTATAAGCATCTGTGTGTTCAAGGTGAGGTATGATGGAAGAGAGATACCATGCAACTATACAGAACCGGTTTTATCCAGATATGTCTAATGTAATTAAAAATATTACAGTAGAGGCAAAACTTATCAGCCCACCTACGTATATCTTTGGTCACTCAAAAACACAATGGGGATGAATTGTCTAAAAAAGAAGGATTTGTTTTATTGTAGTTTCTTTCTTAAGATTTATTCTATCCAGTTACTTCAGCAGTTGTCTAGGACAGGTATTTTCCTACTTTCTTGTCCAAAAATCAGTAGGCATTTTAAATTTCTGTGTTAATAATATAACTATTCTGTAGCCAGTGTTTCTTCAATGATAGTACTTTTAACTCACTTTAATACATATTGAAGCTATTTAGAAAATGGTGTTAGAATTAATCTTATCACATGTGTATGTGTGAAAGAAATATGTATCCAGTAGTTCACTACTCATTTTGCACTGTGGGTCAGTATGCAAAAAAGCTGGCCAAAATCCTGACTAATGGAAACATACAATTTTTTTTAATTTTCACATTGTATTCATAAAAAATGCATAAAAATATAAAAAATCCTTACTCTCAATAATACTAATTGGAAATTTCTTCACTATTTTCTTCAGAATCACCTTCAGTGGCAGTAGTGTCAGAAGTAAACAAATCTTCTGATTCTTTCTAAAAAGTGAATAGTTTTAATGCTTCTGGTAAATGTGTTTGGTAGCCTTTGTAGGCAGTTTTCTCATACTCGAGATAAGTGAATCTGAGGAAATACATAAATAATGGACTTCAAATTTTATGCAGCAAAAAAAATCATAAATTGATATAACAATTGTTTACTTCACATAAAATATTGTTTTTAATTAGTTCACACATTATTTACATTTATTTCACTGCTTCATAATCATTTCACTTAATAAATTAAATTATCACCATAAAAATAATTTACAAAATAAATACCGGTATTCGTGTACAAAGTACTTTCAGACACGCTGCTAATAAAACAAACTGTTTGCCTGTACCCAGAACAAATGGAACCAAACTGTCATAAAATTTACATTTACTTTTGTATGCCCCTGAGCTAGATGTTTAAGCATTTTGTGGAAGTCAAAGAATTTGAATTTTAGCCAGCTTTTGCTTTTTTTGACCCACTGTGCATTGCAGTAAGTGAGTTGTATTGCAAGTGTAACTGTAGATAAAACTTACTACAGTTTTGAAACACTTTCTGGATCTTCCATAAAGTATCACAATTCTTTTAATGGTAATAGTCATATTTAAAATGATAATGACTGATTAATTAGTTCAAACTGATCTCAGTAACACCAGTTATTTTGAGTTGCTAAATTATATTAAATCCAAACTAATATATGAACTGAGATGAACATGTAATTTTGGTAGTTGTGTTGACCATGCCTCAGACATAATGGTAATATGTGCGTTAATTTATTTTCTTTTGTCCACTATAGAAGTAATGCTTACATACTAGGACTTATACTTATGTTGTGTGTAAGTCAGATGTTTTCTGACAGCTGTGTGCTACAGTATACGTGATTTTAAATTGTTTATTCTGTGCATTATGATGAAGTATTCTATAATTTATGTATACAGTGTTTTACATAGCAAGATAATATTGCTGAAACAGGTAGGAGCTATGTGAAAAAAGATTGCATGTATAAATTATAGAATAGCGCATTTGTTGGTGTTACAGTAGTTATTTGCTACAGCATGCATGAGTCGGTTGCCAGAAAATCAGGGGAAGAATATGAATGTGAAATTGGTATTGAGGTAGGAAGAATTTAATTTATGCCCCCTATTCTTTATTTTCTGGTGATGATGATGATGGTTGTGGTGGTGGTGATGATGATAGTAATGATTGTCAACATGACCTGTTTTTTGTCAGTCCACCCAGCTTCGACCTTTTGAGGTTCTCCTGTTGTTTGATATCCATTTTATTGATTTATAACATGGGTTTACGGTGAACAGAAGATTTCATGCTGTGTTACAGACAATGTGTGTATTGACTCAATGAGTGTAAAAATAAACAGGAGAATCATAGACAGGAGCACAGCCAACATACAGTTGCTGGAGCAGACAGTTAATGAGTAAGTTGTCCATCTTGGAATTCTTATTACATTAAAACATAATCATTTTAACTGTTTAGTCCAGTTTGACATACATGTTTGTGAAGTGCTTACACTACTGGCAGTTTGACGTACATGGTATGTCCATGCAGCAATATTGAAAAACTGCAATTTAATACACACTGTTGAGTCTCACTGGTTTTTAGGCATAGCACTCAATACATGACACTTTGGTCTTTCCTGACATTTCTAAGTCTTTGTGGAACCCAGATCACTGTTCGTTCTAAACAGTATGAATCAACACATAAGATTTAGTTCAGGACATTGGCTGGTCATTCAGGCTTGTATGTTGCTAGTGCAGATATAAAGAGAGTGTTACTGGAAAATGATGGTGATTATGATGATGATGATGATGATAGTGGGTATATAAATTTTATTGACGGTAGATAGTGATGTAGATTTTGCACAGGAAGAAAACTGGAATTATATTGATGGAGTGCTAGAAGAAGTGAAGAATGATGATATAGCACGTGTATTAACATTATACAGAGGACAAAAATTTCCATTTAGTGGACAATGTGGGGCTTAGAAAAATGTTGAGAGTGTTTTAGAGGTATGTCCATTGTTTTTTGACCAGCATGTTTTTTGGTCATATTTTTGTTGAGAGCAACGTGTATGCAGATTATTGTACTGATAGTTCTATGTTAAATCCTAGGTTATGCATGAGGAGTTGACAGCCAGGGCGCAGATGAAATATGTGTGGTCCTTGATCTAATAATATAATGGGTATAATGCAGAAGCCTGCCCTAAAATAATATTTCCGCAGGCTATGACTTCGGACAGACTTGAAGTAATTATGCAGTTCTTATGTTTTGTTGACATCAGTACAATAGATACCTACAAAGGAGCAAATAAATAAAAAAGCAAGAGCAAAATTCACCCTTTATTAGAAATACTAAAAAATTCAAAGTGCATGCTTGCCTATACAAGATATAAGTGTTGACATATCTCAGTTTATAGATGGGTCATCCAGGCTTCACACATTACATTTCACTAAAAGCCACAAAATTTGGTGTAAAAGATTCTGAACTGTTTGAATCCTTCAATAGTTGTTTGTGCAAATTCATTTTTTATACTGGGGCAGGTTGTGATGTTACAACTGGCACCGATGTTTTAGACAATCTACAGAGCTTGAAGACACTGTCAGCCTTGTAGAGCCCCTTTTCAACCTAGACTACACTGTGTGGATAGACAGTTATTACAATTTTTTATTCTGCTTAGAGACAAGTGGTCATTGTTACAGGAACATTGTCGAAATGGAGAATATGTTACACATGTAGTAAAAACAAAGAAGCCAGCAAAGGGAGAATCTGTTACTGCTGAATGCAGTGGAATTGTGGGTATTAACTGAAGCAAGAAGACAGAAGTGTTGTTCGCTTCCATCTTCCATGACAATATAATGCAGACATGAACAGTAAGGGACCCCAGAATTTCAAAACCAAAATGTATTATGCAGTACAACCTAGCAGTGGGTGATGTGAACCTGAAATATCAAACAGGTCATCCACACCTATTGCACAGAAAATGAACAAAGAAATGGTGCATGACATTTTTCAAGTTGCAAAATGTAGCAGTTTGTAATTCATTCTTCATATACACTAGTAGAAACAAAACACAACATTCAACATATGGGTGGGATCTGCTAAGAGTTGCAAGTCTAACACATAAGCCACAAGTCTCAAGTCCTGCCTGACCTGTCAGGCCATCAACAAAACATATGAGGAGTGCTGTTTGTTTGTTAGAGAAGAAAAGGAAGGAGTCATTTTCTTGATGTTCTGACTGCAAAGTAGGGTTGCTTCAAATTGTTTCACTCCCAACTTGACCTCTAAACTTACTGTAACAGCTGAAGCCCTAACATAATGCTGTAGTCACCACACTATTCCTGCTTCGTATCTTACTGTACAATGTTTTGACTGGAATGGAACATGATACAGTAAGTTATGTTTCAAGCCAGAGACAAGAGTGATATTGTACTGTTGATATAATCCTGAGTGCAAGTGTGTATTTTGTCTCCTGTTAAAGTCTTGTTAGAAAAGTATTCTTCCAATAACATAACTCTGGCTCACACTAAATAAGTACGCCACTGAAACTTGTGAAATCAAAGTTTATATTAAAATCACACAAAATTATTTAATTGATCATCGGTATAAAAATGACAGAACATTGAGCAGAGTATTGGTAACATCCACTGAAAATTTTGAACTTTTATTTTTTATAGTTTTTAAATTGTGTTACATTTTCTAAATGTAAGCAAAAATAAGAAGGGAAGCAGATTTATATACCATGTGGGGAGAAGGCTGAGTACTGTTTAAATGCCAGCGCAAGGGGTTCATCATTCATAATAATCCTTGTGTATCTTCTTCTTTGTCTAAGTACCACTATTGTAAAATAAATGAATAAACTAAACAGCATTAATTGTTCATCATTCAACTAAAAAACTGATGCTGATGGCTCATGTACAGTAAAGATAAATTTGTAAAAGTGTAGTGTGTTCTTGACCTTGGAATTAGATGGAGGTGATAGGTCAGCTTCACTTTCCTGTCAACTTACCCTTGGCATAAGATCCCTCTCATATAATCAATATACTAACCAACACATGTATTTAATAAAATACTTTTCATGACAAGAATGAAATTCCTACACGTTTTGGCACCAGGGTGCCATCCTCAGGGAGTCTTCTAGAACAAAGGAATACAAGTTCAACATGCTGACCTAGGTACAGTCATGCGCTGCATAACTACATTTCAGTCAACGATGGACTGCATATACGACGGTGGTCCCATAAGATTTTAATATTATAATACTTACCATTGTATTTTATGTTCATGGTACCGTGCATCTCATGGACACCATATCCTGTTTCAACGCACACGTAAGTAACTTATGATTTTTTACTAGACACAATAACACAGTACACACACATTTTTAACGCAGTCGTTATTACGTTTACAGATACCACCCCACACCCATTGACACACACTGGTGGCTGCATCTACAGTTTTGTATATCTACTCCTGAAGATGGACACGAACCGTGTCCGAAACATGTAGAGTGTTAATAAACCAAGTGAAACAAGCTGCATCTCGTTGGTTATTTACTTACACGATACTTACCATTGTGTTACAATTGCCTACAGTATTCAGTACAGTCACATGCTGTACAGGTTTGTAGCCTAGGAGCAATAGGCTATACCATATAGTTTAGATGTATAGTGGGCTATACTATCTGGGTTTGTGTAAGTACACTGTGACGTTCACACAATGACGAAATTACCTAACGACGCATTTCTCAGAACGTATCCTCGTCGTCAAGCGATTCATGACTGTATTGATTCCCTCACTGGAGTGATAAAAATATTAAATTCTAAAATACCTAAATTTGACAAGCTTAAAATTACAGTGTTTTGATATTAAAATTGCATGATAGTCGGCCACTTCAAGTACAAGATCGTCGCCGTTTTTATTCTGTCTGGAGTATGTATATAAACATCTGTCTCGAACTATGTGATGCAAAGGGATCTTATCCAGATGAAGCATGTGAAGTTGGTGTAGTATGCTAGAAGACTCCCTGAGGATGTTGCCTCTTTGTAAAAACATGTAAGAGTTTCATACTTGTCGTGAATTGTAATTTATTGTGTTTTACTAAATGCATTTGTTTGTTAATCTTTTGATTATAAGAATATGTGTGGTGTTAGTAAGGTAAAATTTCCTCATACAAGTTGACTAGGAGGCTGTATGGGCCCCAGAGCTTTTCTGGGTGATTGGGACAAGACAAAAGTCCTTTCGTGTGGCTGGCAATTGAACCATCATTCCTTGATTTTCCAGCACACAGTGCAGCCACCGTACCAACTGCCCTGTCCTGGCTCGTCTGGCAGGCTGGAATACAGAGTGCAGAATTCCTCATTGATACTGCTTCCTTACTACAGCAATATATAGTATGAGATGTTCTGTAGGATGAACATTTGTAGTTGTAGATTTGAACTGTTTTTCAGAATGAAAGAAGATGATGCAAAGAAATTAAAGGAGGAGTATCAGAGGTTAGTGGAGGGCTTGAGAGATGCAAGTATTGCCAGAGAAACTGATGTTGTGTTATCCAACCCTGTGCTGCCTGATGAAGTCTTGAAAGGTACTGGGTTAACAAACTCCGTTTTTTTTTTTAGTTTGGATTATTGTCTGTAGGCAGTCTATGAAAACTCATTAAGTAGCTCTCTGAAACAGTGTCCTTGAGAAGCAGTCTGTCAGCTATTCGGAGGCCATAGAATGAAGGTGGATGAATCAATGGCCTCCATATCTCCCTGGAGTTGTTATGCTTTCTATAGTCTTGTCCAGGCAGGTCTGTCATCCTGTTCACAAAAATGTAGGTGCTGATAATATTTGCTAGTGACCAGCACTTTGGGTTTGTTGACATAGTGTGAAAGGGCCTAAAGGGAAATACAGCAGTAGGCCGAGAGGGTGAAGTATTGAGCGCTGTCATCCTGTCTTTCATTGATTCCAAAACGTCATTAATGTATTCACTGGGACTCAATTCTAAGATGAATTCATTGCACATCCTCACATCTTAGTTCTTTATATGCATTTTAATAATATGCCATATATGCCTAGGACTCCTGAGTGGTGCTTTTTACTGTAGGTTTTCCAACTGAAATTTGGTATGCCATTCTCATCTCTCTCATACTTTCCCCATCTCAACATCATAGTACTTGGAATACTAACTTATTTTCCCATAAGTGTTTTTTGTCAAATATCCTGGACTGTCCCAGGCCTTGAAATGAATTCATCACAATTTAAGTCATGTTTTATCAGCATGGGATTTGGAGAAAACCCATTTGTAGGTGAAAACCCATATGTAGGTAAACTGCTGCATTAAGCAACAGATTAGTGTTCTTAGGGTCTGTGAAACCATAACCCTTTTCCTCAGCACTTTTATCCAGGCTCCTATAGGTAACGTGACTGCTATTCTGTCTGCGTGCAGGTACCGTTGATGGTAGTACTTCAGATTTGGGAGGGGGGGGGGTGTATTTTGATGTGCATGATGATGAAATGTACACAAATATCCATGTCCTGGTAGGATTAAAACCAATGTTACAATTATTCACGTGGCATGATGCTGTGTATGCCTTAAATTGCATGGCTAGTCTAAAGGCAGAATTATAATGTAAGACCTGTAATAAAGGATCAGTACACTCAAGTACAGTTTACTTGTGTCAAGAACACCAGTCTGTATATCTGAATGTATTGTATTTTTTTTATTTTTCCAGAGGTTGTCCCAGGTAGCATTCGAACAGCAGAGCACTTTGTTGGATTTCTAAAGAGGTTTGTGGAATACCTGAAGACACGTCTGCGTGTGCAGCATGTAGTACTAGAATCCCCGGCCAGTTTCCTCAAAGATGTGTACCAGAAAGTGTGCATTGAGCGTAAACCCCTTAGGTAAACAGAAATAATTTTATGGATTTGATTTTGTCATGTACTGTTTGAAAAAGAAACACATACATATACTTAGCACAGCCAAATTTTGTAACAGCATATTTTCATCTGTGTCTAGAACCTATGTTTATTGTTTTTCATTTTCTTTAAACCCTTCTAATTTCTCAGTATGATACAAATGGCAAGGTACTGATAAAATTCCACCAAAATTGATCCAAGCAGGAGGCATAGCAATGCATTCTGAGATCCATAAGCATATTAATTTTGCTATAAGGAAGACTTGCCTCTGCAGTGGATGTAGATATTGTACCCATTTGTAAGAAAGGAGGTGAAAGGGATATTAGTAAATATTGAGTCCTGTCACTGTATCAGTTATGAACAAAGTTGTATATTATATCCTTCTGTCAACACTAACGTGAAATATAGAAAGACAGTTACTGGTGATGATGAACATAAATTTTGCTGACACGGACCAACTACTGAACTTATATTCTCTATTTGTCAAGTACAGTGAAACCTGCTTAAGATGACCCCACCTAAGACAGAAGAATAATTTAGTACCAAAATTTTCCCATGTGATAAACATATACATTCCTCTTGATACATTTCCCACTGGAAAGGATTTCCTTCATAATGAAACAGATTTTTCACCTGTTTAATGCATTGTCACATCATAGTCTATAAACAGTTTCCCTTTCATTCTATTTGTTACCAACATACAGAAGTGAAATCATCCTCTTAGTTCCTAAAGATTAATCCCAAAAGTTGCTGCTGCTACTACAGATTAAAGATGTAGAAAAGTAACTCATTGTTAATCTGTGGAAATGTGTGGTTGGAAAAGGTGTCTCTTTCTGACTGTGCTGCCACCAGATTCCTCTTGTGCATTTTCCGTAGTGTGACACAGTGTCTTGGTGCATGTTTAAGCTGCTGGATTACTTTGGCTCAGGATAGGGACAAGTGGCAGGATGCTGTGAATGTGGGTAGTGATCCTTTGGGTTCAATAAAATTATGGGAATTTCTTGACTGTTTGGGCTTCCTAAGAAATACTTTGCTCCATGGAGTTAATTAAATTAGCTCCTTTATACAGGGTCTTTCTTGACCACTTAATATTTTTTCAGCTCTCAGAATATTCCTGCTTTTACCAAAGACACTTTTATGGGCTACATATTTCAATTTTTTAAAACCATTATGAAACAAAACATGAAATACTCGGTGTGATCGTATAGTTTCTGAACTGATTTTATATCGCCATAACAGCACTTACCTTCCATCATTGCTGTCCCCCTTTCAAGGTAGTCTGTGTTGGTCTTTATATAACCAATCCAGTTATAACACCACTGTTTGAAGCATTTCATGGAGTAAAGTGTTTAAACTCAGCAAGTGTCCCAAGATGTTGCTTCAAATATGGTAATATCATTTTGAATTTTGGGACACTAAGAACACATATAGTGCTAAATCTGGTGAGTATGGAGAGTGCTGAATGACAGATATTTTATTTTCACCCAGAATTCACACACACACACACCAAAGCAGAGTGAGCAGGTGCATTGCATTGCTGGAGAAAACATTCTCCTAAATTCCACTTTTCAGTTGTTTTTACCATGTATTTTCCTACAGACACCATAAGGTGGTAATGTACGAGGGTTGCTCAGAAAGTAATGCCCCACATTTTTTTTCTCATTCCACAATAGAGATAGGAATGTGAAAATTGAGAGGTAGAAAAACTCATGTTTAT
>Ga0209629_10000847_pt1 | contig 17942 bp, 16 predicted proteins | sample TergutCu122P5_FD_187286 | JGI IMG/M metagenome (GOLD analysis project Ga0209629, IMG submission 187286) | Cubitermes ugandensis P5 segment gut microbial communities from Kakamega Forest, Kenya - Cu122 P5 (SPAdes) (version 2) | ecosystem: Host-associated > Arthropoda: Insects > Digestive system...
AAAAGAAGCCATGGAGGCAAAAGAGTTGTTGAAGTAATTTTTCATAACGCCAAAAAGTTGAGATTTGGAGTAATCTTCCTTTTGGATCAATGCCGAATAGATATTGGTTTTCCCTTCATTTTCATGTCTGGCAAAACCTTTATTTTCCAAAATGCTAAGTACTGTCGCTATTGTAGTCCGGGCTGGCTTGGGATGTTCAAATTTTTCAAGTACTTGTTGGACAGTCGCTTGTTTAAGTTCCCAAACGATCTGCATCACCTGTTCTTCTGCTTTTGTTAATTGAGTCATACACCTGTTTATTTTATTGAGTTGATAAACCGGTGCAAATATATGTCTAAATATTTAGACAAACATCATATTTTAAGTTAAATAACATTAATTATTAATAAAGATTTCGGTCACACTTTGGTCGTACCATAGTCGTACCATGCTCGTACCATGTTCGAATGAATACACGTTTAATGTTTTTAAAGGCATAGGCAAAATAGTTACTTGATCCGGCCGTAATGGCAAACCAACAATTTACCGTCGTCATCATGCAAGTGCATGCCGTTTCCTTCGCAATAACGAAACATGGAACAATCGGCGCAAATGCCTTTTTTCGCCCATCCGCGATTACGGAAAGTTTGAAAACGGCTGTTCCAAACGTCCATAAAATCATCCTTGTAAATATTTCCCTGATGAAAATTTGCACGAATACTCGGACAAGCAGAAATCGAACCGTCAGCTAAAACAGAAGCTACATTTATTCCGGCATAACATTCATAAAAATGGTCACGAACTTCCATTTCGTAATTTCCGAGAAATCCTTCGCAGCCGTAACTCAAATGAATACTACCTTCTTTACGCGTTGCCCGAATAAAGTCGAGTATGGAAGTAAATTCTTCATTGGAAAGTTGCAATTCGGGAAATTCGGCGGCTCGCCCTACGGGAAAAATGGTAAAAATCCGCCAATCCTTTACGCCTGAATCAATCAGAAATTCTTTAAAAGCAGGCAATTCACCGAGATTTTTCCGGTTCACACAAGTAACGACATCCCAAACAATCTCCTTTTCTTCGGTCAACATTCGGATTGCATTCAGTGCATTTGTATAACTCTGGGGGTGGCGGCGCAACCAATTGTGCGCTTCTTCAAAACCGTCGAGGCTAATCGTAATAGAATGTAAACCTGCAGCCAAAAGTGAATCCAAACGTTTTCGAGTTAGCGCCATTCCATTGGAAACCAAGCCCCAAGGGAAACCGCGCCGATAAAGCTCCAAGCCGCATTCTTCAATATCGTTTCTCACCAAAGCTTCTCCACCGGTAAAAATAATCATAGTTTTGTTCGGATTGACGTGCGGTGTGATTTGATCAATGATTTTCAGGAAATCGGCGACAGGCATATCCGGTTGATTGGCAACGGAGCGGCAATCGCTTCCGCAATGGCGGCAGGAAATGTTGCAACGAAGGGTACATTCCCAAAAGAGTGTGTTCAATTCATGCAATTGAACATTATTTTTATGCATTCTCCGGAAAAGTTCCAGCCCAATTCGTTTGCGAAGTGAAGGATTTTTATTCATTGCCTTTTTGTTCGGTCAATTCAATGTTTACAGTGGTGGTAAATTCACCGTCATACCAACCTTTTTGCTTTCCGGTATGAACCGCATTTGTAAAATCTACATTCAAAATAGTATCCGAATATAAACCGTTTTCTTTTTCGTCAATGTCCCTTACAAAAACGCGAATAAAAGTCGGAATACTGTTGTCATCCGGTATCATTTCCTCAATGGAAAAATTATCCTTCAACGCATATTCGCCTTTTGCATTTGTAATAACACTTGCTTTTTCTACATACGGAGTTTGTAATGTCCCGTACATCGCCACTGGGCCTGTCCAACTATAAGCAACTTGTATCCCTTTTATCGGTTTTCCGGTTACCTTATCAACAACCGTACCTTTTACGGTATAATCCGCATTGGGAACTCCATATTCCAATCTCTCATCCCTCTCGCAATTAGTGAAACCGAGTAGTCCGATCAGTCCGGCCAAAGCCCAATTCGTTCCTTTAATAAATGCTCTATTAATTTTCATTGTAATTAATTTAAGTTACACATCAAATATATAAATGATAGAAATGGCAAAACGTTGCATCAAAGCATAATTTTTTTTTAGAATTATCTCTGTCAGGTTTACCCGTCATTGCGAGCCGCTTGTTCCAATTCCTCATACCATTCTTCCCCAAACTTCCGAATTAAAGGCTCTTTCAAAAATTGATACACTTTGACATTATTTTTCTTTCCCAGAATCCGGGCTGCTTCGCAAACACTCCAACGATGATAATTGACTGCCCGGAAACCTTTGTATTGCGCAACCCGCACCGGATACAGATGGCAGGAAACCGGTTTGTAAAAACCGGTTTTCCCTTCACGAAAAGATTTTTCAATGGCGCACCGGCAACAGCTATTCTCGTCGTAACACGTAAAAACACAATCTTTTCCATCGACAATGGAAGTAACAAATTCGCCGTCTCTGTCCACGTAAACGACTCCTTGCTTTTCAATAATTTTCTTTGCTTGCGGAGATAAATCGCTCCAAACTATCGGAAGAACTTCTTCCAATCGGATTACTTCATCTTTCTCTACCGGAGCGCCAGATTCGCCTTCTACACAGCAAATTCCTTTACAAACGGATAAATCGCATTGGAAATTTTCTTCCAATATGTCGGGGCTGATTATTGTGTCCTGAATTAATAACATTGCATTATTGGTAAATAACATCTCGTAATTTTTTAGGATTTTGCCTACAATCAAAAATCGCAGAAATATGGATAATATCTTTTTCTAAATAATAAACTACTTTATACCTTTTCCTTACTACCAAAGAACGATATATATGAGAAAAGCTCAATAATTCAGGCTCTATGGCTGCCATTTGAGGAAAATTTCTGAGTTTTTCTATTTCATCAAGGATAAAATTATGGATATGAATTGCAGCATTAACGTTTTGGTTTTGAAGGAAATAGTATATTTGTTCCAATTGCATTAATGCATAGTCGGAAAAAATTATTTTCATGGTTTGGGAAATTTTGCTCTTATTTCTTCTATTGTATGAATTCGCCCGTTTTTAAAATCTTCTTCAGAATGGGATATTGCTTCTCTCAATGCTTCCGACGTATAACGACAAGAAACTTCTTTTATTGTGTCTTCATAAAAAGATGTCTTTTTTGTATCTAACTCTATGATTGCCATATTTCAATCTTTTTGTATTAATATTATTATACAAAGATAAATCTTTTATTTCTATCAACAAAAAAAATTATATGCGATAATTTGTTTTGCCATTTTAAAAATATTTTTTTACTCTTATTATTCTCATGTTGATTTTACAAAATTGCTTTAAGAATAGCGGTCCAATTCTTCCCCCCGAAAATCCTCATCAAACCTCCCTTTATCATAAACCAACCTCCCATTGACAAAAGTTTTTTCAACTCGATGCGAAAAAGTCGTTCCTTCCATAGGCGACCACCCGCATTTGTACAAAATGTTTTCTATACCGACTGTCCATGGTTGATTGGGATTAACTAAAACCAAATCGGCATAATAACCTTCACGGATAAATCCACGGTCTTTTATGCCAAACAACTTTGCCGGAGCGTGCGCCATCTTTTCGACAACCAATTCTTCGGTAAAAACTCCTTGTTTACACAATTCCAACATAGCGACCAAAGCATGTTGAACCATAGGGCCGCCTGAAGCTGCCTTCAAACAGGAGCCTTGCTTTTCAGCTAAGGTATGAGGAGCATGATCCGTAGCGACTATATCAATTTTTCCTTCAATCAATGCTTTCCGCAAGGCATCGCGGTCGATACGCGATTTTATAGAAGGATTCCATTTGATAAAATTACCTTTTTCGGTGTAATCTTCATCGCTGAACCACAAGTGGTGAATACAAACTTCAGCAGTTATTTGCTTTTCTTCCAAAGGTTTGGATTCCAACAAAGACAATTCTTTTTCTGTAGATAAATGAAAAATATGCAGGCGGGAATTGTATTTTTTTGCCAAACGCACTGCTTCGGAGGAGGACTCAAAACAAGCGCGAACATCCCTTATTTTCGGATGAAAAGTAATGTCCAAGTCTTCGCCGTATTGCGCAATGTAATGCTTTTTATTGGCAGCAATGACAGCCTCGCTTTCGCAATGGGTAACAATGATTTGATCTATTTCGGAGAAAATCCTTTCCAACGATTGCGGATTATCGACAAGCATGTTTCCGGTCGAAGCGCCCATAAAAACTTTGACGGCTATCGCTCTTTTTGCACCTTCTTTTTTCAGTTCATCAATATTATCATTTGTCCCGCCAATCATAAAAGAATAATTAGCCATGGAATTATGTGCTGCAAGATCAAATTTATTATTTAAATCCTCGACCGTAACGGTTTGAGGTATTGTGTTCGGCATATCCATGAAAGAGGTGACTCCTCCGGCAACAGATGCCCGCGATTCGCTGTGAATATCGCCTTTGTGCGTTAAACCCGGTTCGCGGAAATGGACTTGGTCGTCGATGAGGCCAGGGAGGAGAAAGAGGCCGGAAGCATCAATCGTCTCAACGTCATTGCGAACTGCGAGGAACGAAGCAGGAAGCAATCCTGTTTGTTTATTTTCAGTGGATTGCTTCGGGCTATCGCCCTCGCAATGACGTGCAAAAACATTTCCTTCGGCTTGTACCTCAATTCTTTTTATTCGCTCCCCTTCTATCAATACATCCGCCTTCTGCCGTTTACCTTCATTGATGACTAAAGCATTTTTTATGAAAATCATGCCCATCCTTTTACCCTTTACCTTTCGCCTTGTACCTGTTGCTTTTTGTCAGGCTATCCCATTTCAACTGAATTACTCCAAATAAAGCTTCTTCAAATATACCGCTACTCATTTTGGAAATGCCTTCCACCCGGTTGATAAAGATAATCGGAACTTCTTTGAGTTTGAATCCTAAGGTATAGGCCGTAAATTTCATTTCGATCTGAAAGGCGTAACCTTTGAAACGAATAGCATCCAAATCAATGGTTTCCAATACTTTCCGCTTATAACATTTGAAGCCGGCAGTGGTATCCTTAATATTCATTCCGGAAATTACACGGACATAAATAGATGCAAAATACGACATTAAAACTCTTGATATCGGCCAATTGACTACATTTACACCCGTGATGTAGCGTGAGCCGATGGCTATGTCTGCATCGTCTTTCACACAGGCATCATACAAACGGATTAGGTCTTTCGGATTGTGGGAAAAATCGGCATCCATTTCAAATACATATTCATACTCGCGCTCTAAAGCCCATTTGAAACCGGCTATGTATGCGGTTCCCAAGCCCAATTTTCCTTCTCGTTCAAGGAGGAAAAGGTTGTTAGGATATTCATTTTGTAAACGTTTGACAATTGACGCGGTTCCATCAGGAGAACCGTCGTCAATGATTAAAATATCGAATGGTTTTTCCAAAGAAAAAACCACTCGGATTATTTTTTCAATATTCTCTTTTTCATTATAAGTGGGAATGATTACAATGCTGTCGCTCATCTGTCGGCGTTTTTAATTCTGCAAAGATAACGCATTTTTATTTCATATATTTTCCTGAAACAAAAAAATCTCAGGGGAAATTAAAAAACATTTTAAAAAATATTTATTAAAAAATTTATTTTAAGAAAATTATTCTTATATTTGCACCAATTTTGTACCAATAATTAAATTTTTACACCAATATTGTACCAATTTATTAACCTATTAAACGAATTTATAGCCTGATACAGTGACAAATGGAAGAATATTCTAAAATAAATGAGAATTTATTAATTATTAAATGTCACATAGTATGAAAAAAATTCTGTTTGTATCCCTATGGTTTGTTATAGCTAATGTAACAAACTGTTTGGGACAGGTAACTATCGGCTCGAATAGTAAGCCAAATGCAACGCTTGATGTAAGAAGTCAAGGTAACATCGCAACCTCGCATGATGGTATTATCGCCCCTAAACTAACAGGCGATCAATTAGCCGGCAAAGATCGCTCCGCATACGGAGCTGATCAGGATGGCGCAATCGTTTATGTCACTGCAGCGGCAAGCGCTGCAAATCTAACCGGTGAAACAGCCAACGTAACTGAGCCGGGCTATTACTACTACAATTATAGCAGTGATGTCTGGTTAGAGTTTGGACAGGCCGCTTCCGGGCCAGAATGGTTTTACATGCCTCCTTCGCTTATCAATACTGACCCAGGTAGCGGAAAAACCATTGATCTTTTTGATGCCTATAATAAGTCCGTTACTAATTCGATTACAAGTACCGGCGCGACGAGGACTTTTCCCGTAATTAATCCTGTACTTACGCGAAATGCCTATAATTTTTATGTACTTGGTTATGATGCAACGCTTTTTGCCAATATTTCCATTGACATTGATGGAGTTATGACCTATGACATCATAGGCAGATCGACCAACGAGAGTTACATTACGATTGCCTTTGCCAAGAAAAATTAAATGCTTATGAAGAACAAAATTGTAATTGTAATATTGTTAATATTACAATTTTCCTGTGCTTTAAGAGCAGCCGTAAGCATTGATATTACTAGTCCAAATGTGGGTCCCGGTTCGGGATGGGTAAATTATTTTCCTTTAAGCGGACAATATGATTATGTGGGGGATACGTATGTAGGAGATGGGAAGACATCAATCGACATAGTAGGTGATGCTACTTTCCCTGCTTCCTATATACAATTCAATGATGACGGAAGCGAGATAGCAGTTCGCATCCGAGTGAATGCTTGCGATACGGACAGTATTGTTGCGGGCGATCTATTCAAGAGATTTGCCTATATAGGCATAGATGCCAGCTGCACCGGAACTATCGACTTTTTTATCGGCGCCTATAATCCAACCGGCGCTGTCGATGCCGGCTGGCTGGGTATTTATCCGGCTCACCCCGACGCATTGAACACTGCCGACGGACTAACCGGTATCACCGATCCTGTTGCGCGCTTTACTCCCATTGCAGGCGTAAATTATTCTTTTATGCAGACACAGGATGGGAGCAATTTTTCAGATAATCCGGACTATTTTATCACTTTCAAGTTCAAGGTTGCAGATATTACGAACGCCATTGCCGGATATACAAAAGAAAATGTGATATTCACACCGCAAACAGCGTTTACTTTTATTGCAGGAACGGCATCTGTGGATAATTTCCTGACCGGCGATGTCAGTGGAGTTAATGAGGTTAAGGGGCCGTTTCCACCTTGGGTGAAAGTATATGGCAAGCCTATCTCGGCAGACGGGACCTCTTGGTCTTGCGTTATCTTCGATTCAAATGGAGGCGAAATAGGCGCTAATCCGAGCCAAATACCAGTTAAAACCGGAACGTCTATTCAAACGTTTCCGGAAGTACCTGCTAAGCGGAATGGGTATAAATTTGTAGGATGGAGCCGTAGCTCGCTTGATGGAGACCCGATGGCTAATCCATTTGTTTTGGGGACTCAAATTACAAGAGACATAACTGTTTATGCTACATGGATCCCTGACCCGGAAGGATACTATCCGTTTTCCGAAGATACGGTACACTTTGATCCGAGCGGTGGTAGTTGGGCCGGCGGAGTTACTTTTTATCACAAGATTACAGTGGACGGTAGCATCAGGACTTTGCCGCCGATTCCCAATCCTCCCTCTGATCCAACTCTTATCAAGAACAATGAGAAATGGGTTTTTGGCGGATGGGTAACAGGTTATAAAACTTATATCAATTATGTCGGCGGAGCGCCAACTCCCATGCCGGGTAATAATATTATCGAATATTCCGGTACGGTCAATATTAACGACCAAATTCAATATTTCTGCTGGCCTCAGCTTGTAAGCAACGGCGTCAATAAAATTTATCAACCGCATGACGGTCTGACGGAATATACCGTGTATGCTTTGTGGATGCAAATTCCCAGAACCGGACAGCAACCACCGGAAATTGATTTTTACGACAATATCTATGACAATAGCGGGCAAACCTCTTTCCCTCCACAATACGGTATGCTATTATATACTGCATTTGGTTCAACTAATCAAAAGCCGGCTTTTGCTCCTTTGCCCGTTACCCGTCAGGGATACACGTTCCAAGGTTGGGATACGAGACCGGACGGTACCGGTACGCGTTACTTGAATCCTTATAGCACGACGGCTACGACAACCGCATGGTTAGCAACGCAATTTCCGAATAATACGACTACGAACCTTTATGCGATATGGAAAGCGGATAATTATGCTATGCTGTTTCTGCCAAATAATATTGATTATGGTCTCAATCCGCTGGTCGGGACTCCTTCCCCTGAGAGTGATTTTGGTTATGTGATGTGCCCTGTCACTACTTTCGGAATCACATATCCAAATTATCCAAGCCCTAATCCCTCCTTATACGGTTATACATTCATGGGATGGAACACCGAACCCAAAGGCACCGGTTTTGGGGTTGATCCCTACATCAGGGCAGGCGATCTGATTAGATTCTCTTTGTTTTCACCACCCGATTCGACTGTTATTATTAATGGCGATACCGTTCATCATGTTTTAAAAATGTATGCACAGTGGCAAGTAGATTCGGAAGTGCCGCCAATTACGGCAAGAGTGACTTTTGATGCGATGGGAGGCAATCATAATACTTATCTTTCGCCTACTAATCCTTATTATTTACCGGGCGACGAAATTACACAGGCGCACCAATTATTGGATCTAACGGCAACCAACGGATTTTTGCCGTTTGTACCAATCGTTGAATGGAGAAAGAATATCTTCCCGGACGGAGAGCCTTATTATGTTTTCGAGGGTTGGAGCTTTGACAATACACCCAACCGGACGGTAGCAGATCCTCCTGTTGTCAATTGGCGAAGCGATCCCCGTTTTATGAACGGGGACATAACGGTCTATGCTGTTTGGAAGAAGAATTATTATCAAAATATAATCGTTAATCGGCATCTTATACAGCGAATTAGGGTCAAGGAATAAGTTAATAAAAAAGAGGCTTACTAATATAGATAGCCTCTTTTTTATTAAGCAATTCTCAAAAATTGTTTTTTCTTTGTGCGCCCGAAGGGACTCGAACCCCCACGCCTTTCAGCACCAGATCCTAAGTCTGGCGTGGCTGCCAATTACACCACGGGCGCAAAACGGTTGCAAAGGTAGGACTTATTTTTTAACTTACAAAAAAAATTCTTTTTTCGCAGCCAACAGAGTATTCCTCATCAGAGAAACGATAGTCATAGGCCCTACCCCGCCCGGTACAGGAGTAATATGCGAACATTTAGGGGCAACCTCGTCAAATTCGACATCGCCCTTTAGTTTGAAACCCGATTTGGTTTGAGTTGAAGGAACACGTGTCGTGCCTACATCAATTACTACAACTCCTTCTTTTACCATGTCGGCTTTGAGAAATCCCGGAGAACCCAAAGCAGCAATAATGATATCGGCATCCAAACAGTATTTGCGAATGTCTTTGGTTCGACTATGACAAACCGTGACTGTACAATCGCCCGGGTTGCTTTTCTGCATCAGTAATGAAGCGACCGGTTTGCCGACAATATTACTGCGTCCTAACACTACACAATGTTTACCCGAAGTTTCAATCTTATATCGTTTCAACAGTTCCACAATACCGGCAGGAGTGGCAGAAACAAAGCAAGGCAATCCGATGAGCATACGCCCAACATTAACAGGGTGAAATCCATCTACGTCCTTTTGATAATCAATGGTTTCAATTACTTTCTGTTCGGAAATATGTTTGGGGAGCGGAAGTTGCACGATGAATCCGTCGATATCCGGATCATTGTTCAATTCGATTACTTTTTGCAATAGGATTTCTTCGGTAACGTTGTCTTCGTAACGAATCAATGTAGATTTAAAGCCGATTTCGTCGCATGTTTTCACTTTATTTGCCACGTAAGTTTCGCTACCGCCATCGTGGCCCACTAAGACTGCCGCTAAATGCGGACGTTTTCCGCCTGAAGCAAGCATCTGTTTTACTTCTTCTGCGATTTCCGATTTGATTTGGGCGGCAACTGCTTTTCCGTCGATTAATACCATTATTTTTTGTTTGAATTTGGTGCAAAGGTATAATATTCTTTCAAATGATCCGAAAATATATTACCTTTGTCTTGCTTATGTTGTAAAGAATGTCTTTTTTCAATCGAATAAAACAACTATATACCTCAGAGTTTTTTAAATTCTCTGCTGTTTTGTTGTCTTCTAATGCCATTGCTCAAATAATCGGGTTTTTTGTTTACCCAATCATTACTCGTTTGTATAATCCGGAAATTTTTGGTCTTTTTAACTTTTTTCTTAGTATTGTAAGCGTATTAACACTTTCGTCCACAGGAAGATATGAATTAGCTATTGTGTTATGTAAATCGGAGAAAAAAGCGGTGGCATTATTTCAATTATCCTTGTTGTTGACCGTTGGCGTCTCATTGTTTTTCTTAATCATTGTCAGTCTGTTTGGGAAAAATATTAGCGCATTATTTCATCATGAACAAATGACTTCGCTGTTGCCTTACTTGCCGGTTTATTTGTTATTGTGGGGTTTCTGGCAAACGCAAAATTATTATTTTGTGCGACAAAAAAGATATTACAATCTTAGTATTTACAATGTTACGCAAAGCGTTATCAGTTCGGGAATGAAATGTTTTTTTGGATTCAAAGGCTTTTTAACTTTTGGCTTGATTTGGGGACAACTTTTAGGGCAGTTTTTGGCAACTTCTGTCAGCGCCATTTCCGGAAGAGCGTCTTTTAAACATCTTAAACAGTGGGATAAACATGAAATAGTGTCCGTTGCAAAAATATATGCTAATTTTCCAAAATATGAATTGCCGCATGGGTTATTAAATTCTCTTGCCGGAAATTTACCGATATTGTTGTTAGCCTTTTATTTTGAAATGGGAAAAATCGGATTTTTTTCGTTGGCGTTGACCATTGGTTTAACTCCGGTAACGCTTTTTGGCAGTTCAGTTTATCAGGTATTATTTCGTAAAATGTCTGAACGAGTACAAAATAAAGAGAACATAATGAATGATTGCTTGTTGTTTTGTAAAATGTGTGTCATTATTATCTTACCTTTTTTTGTCATTTTTGCATTCATGCCTGATGGATTCTTTACCTTATTATTCGGCGTAAAATGGATAGGTGTCGGTTTTTATTTTAAACTATTATTACCATGTTTGTTTTTATCAGTCTTAGTGTCATCGCTATGTTTTATACCGGACATATTTTTTAAACAAAAAACAGCGATACAGATTGAAATTATTTATTTGATTTTGAAAGTATTATCCTTATTATTAGGCGTTTATTTTCAAAATTTTGATTTGGCTGTTATTTCTTATTGCATAGTTGTTACGTTGATGTTGATAGTAAAACTAATATGGTATTTCAGAATAGTCAAAAATTATGAATTATTAAAATAAAATCATGATATATATTAAGTTAGCATATAATAGAAGTTATAAATGGTTTAGCAAAAATGATATATTTGTTAAAGGATATCTTTTCACATCTGATAATCAATTATTGAAAGAGGATGCTTTAGTTGATTATTTTTCAGATTTTCAATCTTTTTCAGATTTTCAATCAAAATTGAGACAGGCTAACGGACTCTTTTCCGTTATTATAAAAACGCCCGACATGGTTTTGGCTGCATGCGATACAACTCGCTCGTTTCCTCTGTTTTATTATCAAAGCGAAGATTTTTTTGCTATTACGGATAATCCCGACTTGTTAAAAGAATACGGAGTGCCAATGGTTTTAGATGATAATAATACCATACTGTTCAGTTATTCAGGATTTGTTGGCAGAGGTAAAACTTTATTGAAAAATGTTTTTGAACTCAATGCAGGTGAAAGTCTTTGTTATGAAAACAATTATATAAAAAAAGAGTTTCATACTGAGTTTTTGACGGAGATTTTTTTTACACAAACTCGTGAAAATTTAAAAGAAAATTTAAAACATATTTTAGATAATGTAGGCAAACGTATGGTTCAAGTATTGGATAATCGTCCGGTAGCCATTTCGTTAAGCGGAGGTTTCGATTCACGTCTAATGGCTTATTTGTTGCGGAAAAACAATTATTCAAATGTTCTTTGCTATACTTTCGGCAAAAAAAACAATGCAGAAGTGAATAATGCCAAATGCACGGCAAAAAATCTGGGTTATGAATGGTATTTTGTGGATTATGAAAAATATTTCGAAAAATCGTTGTTGGACGATTCGTCGTTTCGGAAATATGTTGATTTTTCTCTTAATTATAGTTGTCGATTAGGAGACCAGGATTATTATGCCGTTAAAGAATTAGTTGAATCAAATAAGCTTTCTCAAAACACAGTATTTATACCCGGAAATTCAGGTGCAATAGCAGGACATCTATTGACAAAAAAAATGGATGAAGTTGATTTTTCATTTAGTACTCATGTCTTGGAAGATGTTTATTCCCTTGTTTACCCTCGTAAAAAAGAATTGCTGATCATAAAAAAAGAGATTGATTTTTTGGATAATTATGATAGAAAATATCCTCGCTATTTAGTGTATGAAAATTGGCGTTTCCAAGGGACTACTGCAATGGTATTCAACAGTACTTCAAAAATATGGGAATTTTTTGGGTTCACACATCTTCTTCCGTTATGGGACAAAGAACTTTTTGATTTCTTTGCCAGACTTCCTTTTGAACATAAGTTTGATAAGAATTTGTTTAAAGAAACTCTGACGGAGTTATTTCAGGAATATGATATTTATTTTGGGGAAAATGAGTTGTATCCTTCTGAAAGATTAATTAAAAAAGTAGAGTTCCATTCTAAAATAAAAAAATGGTTCCCTTTTTTAAAATATTTTGTTAATATATGGAAAATTGACATGATAGGATTCCAATATTTTACAAACGCATTATTAGCCGAATTAAAAGATTCGGACATAAACAGAAAATTTATGTCGTCAAATGGCATTTTTTCGGCATGGGGTCTGTTACAAATCAAAAACAAATTACAAAATGAAAAAACTGATTAATATTCTGTTAAAACAAATTATTCATTGGGCGTATCCCCAATTCAAAAGGTATGTGGGGTATACTACTTACCTATCCGTTTTTAAGCATTTTTTTATTATGCAAAAGATCATTGGGTTCAACAGACGAGTTCCTTGGCCTGTACATTTTACAAGCGTGATTTACGACTGGGAAAAAATAGAAAAAGGAATTTGTTGCGATCCGGGCGATAACAACGGGATTTATATCAATGCCCATGGCGGACTTAAATTAGGAAATAACGTGAATATCGGATCCAATTCGGCAATATTGACTACGAATCATTACAAGTATGATCACCGGAAAAGAGGCTTCAAACAAGGAATTACTATCGGGAATAACGTGTGGATAGGCAGTAATTGCTGCATTACAGCCGGCGTAACCATCGGCGATAATGTAACCATCGGCGCAGGCTGCGTAATCCGGCAAAATATTCCGTCGAATGTAACGGTCATTACGAAAAGCGCTGATTTGGAATTGATTCCCAAAAGAGCGTATGAATGGGATTGTACACAAGAAGAATTAATGTAAATTTATCTGCCCGATCTTATTGGCCAGAACTATTCGACTTCTCATAGAAAACCTGCTCCTATATCTGCACTCCTAACTTTTTCAGCATAGGAAATTTACACGCAACTGAAGGACTACACTAAAGCATAAACCCCACCGGGTTTACAACGAACGATCCCCTTCATTTCCAATTCAAACAAAGCGCCGGATAATTTACTGATCGGCCAATTTAATTCAATAGCCAAAATATTCAGTTGCATATTCTCTGCTTTTGAAAGCAAGTCGGTTATCATTTTTTCTTCCGGGTCAAGGTCTATAAACAAATCGCGTTGAAAAACTTTCCGTGCGACAGTCTGCGATTGAATGTCCCAATTCATTTCCCTGAAAACATCTTGGGCTGAAGTGACTAAAGCCGCTTTCCTGAATTTTATTAGCGAGTTGCATCCTTCGGAATAACGGTCGCCGACTTTACCCGGGAAGGCAAATAAATCGCGGTTATACGAATCGGCAATGTTTGCGGTAATCAGCGCTCCGCCTTTTTCGGCCGATTCCACCACAATCGTACAATCCGCAATACCGGCAATGATACGATTTCGTTTTACGAAATTTTGGCGATCGGGATTGGTTTGGCTTATGAAATCGGTCAGTAATCCTCCATTGTTTAACATTTCGACAGCCGCATTCCGGTGAACAGCCGGATAAATGCGGTCTAATCCGTGCGCCAGAACGCCGACGGTTGCCAGATTTTCACGCAATGCCGCACGATGCGCAATAATGTCAATTCCATAAGCCAATCCGCTGACTACAAGCACATCGGGAAATTTCTCTTTGACATCGTGGAGTAATTGATCAGTCATCTCACGCCCGTATGCCGAAGCGTTTCGAGTACCGACGATACTGATAACTTTTGCAACATTCAATTCCGCATTGCCGCGATAATAAAGCATAACGGGAGAATCGACGCACTCCTGCAAACGTTTCGGATAATCGGAATCCGTAATAAACAGCGGAATAATCTTATTCTTTTCGATAAACAGGATTTCTTGTTCTGCTCTTTTCAACACTTCCGGTTTGTGAATTTCGGCGATAAGTCGCCTCGACAAACCCGGAATCCGTTCGAGCAAACGCTTTTTCTCCGTGAATACTAAAGAAATATCATCCAAATTATCGATGATTTGTTTGGCAATAACATTGCCGATTCCCTTTACGAGAGTAATCCCGATTTGATAAATTAAGTTCCGGTTAATCATACTTAATAAGATTGAGATTAAAATTATATGTATTCTTTCATTTTTTCATCAAAATAGTCGCCCCTCGACAATTTTCCATTAACTAAAATGACGGCTTCAATAAGCGCTTCACAACAGAGAGCTCCATCGCTTTTCCGGCTAAGTGTCTGCCGGAAAAACATTTTTGCACCCTTCCTTTCTACCGTCAGCGAAGATATAAACAACTCACCGCCGGTCAGCGGGACTTTGTAACGAAGGTCTGCCCGTGAAACTACAGGGTCGATTCTCTTTTCGTGACATTCCTTGAATGAAATGCCCAGGCTTTCCATAAATTCGTGGCGGGTAACTTCCGTGTAATGCAAATAATTGGCATTATTTACAATTCCTTGCGTATCACATTCGTAATCACGCACTTTCATTTCTATTTCAAAAACTTTTTTTGCCATCGTTTGTCGCATGAGGTACAAAGATAATCTGTTTTACGGTATTTTACAAGAGGAAACTATTTTTGGTTGTACTTAGGGCTATCTTTTGTCTTCCCAATGTTTCCCTTCCTGAGGAAAGTATCCAGTACCGTTGCGGCAATGTTTCCCCTCTTAAAGAATCAAATGTAAATCATACTTCATTGATCATTAATCGTATATATTCTCAATTCCTTTCCTTCTTTCAACAAATCGTGGGAAATGAACCACCCTTTTATTTTTTTACCTCCGTATGTGATATTGGAAATCTTCTTCCCTACTCCTTCTTTTGAGATGATGAATTGTTTATTATCACCTAACGAAAATTGAACTTTATCAAACAACGGAACTGTAATGATATATTCCGGATCAGCCGGAGAATAGGTATATAAACCAATCGCATTGAATACATACCAGGCCGACATTTCCCCTGCATCATCCATTCCTGCGTAAGCAAGTTTTTCTTTTCCCATATCATAAAAGCGATTCATAATGCTATCCAGAATATGTTGCGCTTTTTCCTGTTTTCCTATAAAATAATAGGTGTATGGTATGCTGTGACCCGGCTGATTGCCATGGCAATAGTTTCCAATAAAACCGGTCAGATTTTCAACTTCATAACCTCTCCACGGTTCGGAGAACAAAGAATCGAGTTTCCTGTCAACAGCTTGATAATTCGGATATAAAGCAAGCATTCCTTTCGTGTCGTGAGGCGCAAAAAAAAGTGATTGCCAAGCATTTGCTTCCCTATACATATAAGCAAAATAGGGGTAGTAGGGATCAAAATCTTTAATCCAAGACCCGTCGGCTATGCGTCCCCTCCAGAATCCGGTTGACGGATCGAAGAGATTCTTATAGTTTGAGGATCGTTTCATTAATAATTGATAATTCTCTGTATCACCCAACGCTTTAGCTATTAAAGCAGTGGCATAATCGTCATAAGCATATTCAATCGTTTTTGTTACAGCGGCTTTATATTCATTGTAAAACGGAACGTTTGTAGTATCTTTTTCGGCAATCCATCCTTTTGCCATATATTCATCCAAATAAGGACGTCCACCGCGTCCGGGAACGGTTGCATTCTTCAATAAAAGCTGATACGCACGGTTCAGGTCAAAGCCTTTTATTCCACGCAAATAAGTTCCGGCAACAAAAACCGAAGCATGATCGCCATGGAAAAAAGTCGGCATATATCCTCCTCTTTTTTCTCCCATATCTGTAATGGATTTTATGATGTCAACCGCCACATCGGGATAAAGCATACCCAACAATATCAATTTATTACGGTAATCGTCCCAAAAAGAAGGAAGCGTATAATAACGAAACCCTTCATTGATCACATTGCCTTTGGCATCCGTAAAATCGCCGTTAATATCGCTGCGCAAAGCCGGCCAAAGGAAAGAACGGTACAGGCAGGAGTAAAATATTCCTCTTTCCCGTTCGGTTCCTCCTTTGACGATTATTTTGGATAACAGTTTTTCCCAAGCGTCATTAGCTTCACTGCGAGTCTGTGCAAAATTTTTGTTGATCATTTCCTTTTCCAGATTCATTTTGGCATTTTCAACACTTACAAAAGAAAAACCGATTTTAAGTTCCAGCGGATCGTTTCTTTTTTCATCTCCGAAAGTAACCAACGAAACCTGATGCTGTTTGTCTTGGATATTCACAATATCGTCTATGGCATAGTTGGATACGGCATAAAAACACATTTTACCGTCCGCTTGCTGAAACCCGGTAAAAACGTGATTATCCACTTTCTGTATTTTCCAAGCGCTAACAGGGTTATTCGAGCGGGTCATATCGGCGACTAATTCCTTAACGACTCCCGCTGGGAATGTATATCTATGGTAAGCGCAACGAAGCGTTGAAGTCAGTTCCGCATTAATTCCGTATCTTTCAAGAAATACCTGATAATATCCCGGATGAGCGGATTCGTTTTGGTGGCTGTATTTTGAGCAGTAGTCACTTGGCGAAATCTGTCCGGTAACCGGAAGCAAGGGAATATGCAACAAATTCCAGTGACCTTTACAGGTATGAGAAAAACCGTAAATTACGGTATCTTCATATTGATAGCCGCCGCCGCTCCGGAATTGAGTAACCGGAGTTAGTTGAACCATCGCATTCGGCAGGGAAGCACCCGGGAAAACCTCAGCGCCCCAGGTACGTTCTTTTCTTTTACGAACGTATCCCAAATCTTCTGGCGTCCATAGCGTCGCCGTTCCCAACAAAGGATTTACATAATCCGTCAACGGTTTATTTGATTGACTTTTTCCGTCAATAAATAAAACAATAAAAATTAAAAAGAAAGAAAGATGTTTCATAAAATTTATTACTTATTAGTTTTAAGATATAGCGCCGTCATTGCGAGGAGGAACGACGAAGCAATCCACCTCCCACCCCCTAAAGGGGAGCCCCCCTCCCTCTTTAGGGGAGGGGCTGGGGGAGAGGTTTGAGATTGCTTCGCCGCAAGCGGCTCGCAATGACGATACGACGTTTTCATAACACTTCTGCATTTTTTAGTTCTCTGTATTTTTTAGGCGTTGTACCGAATTTCTGAAGAAAAATCCGGTAGAAACTGCCTCGATTGTTAAATCCGGCTTTATACATAATTTCGTCAACAGAATACCTGCTGGTTATCAAAAGTTTTTCGGCTATTGCCAGACGATATTCCTTAATTA